>OLGD01000920.1_pt1 | contig 51119 bp, 50 predicted proteins | sample 1605311 | NCBI WGS metagenome assembly OLGD01 (sample SAMEA3888917, study PRJEB22519) | human gut metagenome | biome: human gut; feature: human-associated habitat; material: faeces | place: Denmark | collected 2010
ATTTTTTATATTAAAAAATGTGCTATCTCCCCTACTCTACTGTTTTTACAAAACATAAATCTGCAATTCGCACATCATACTTCATAGAACTATTTTCTTTTAATTTTGAAGAAATTAATTTTCTAATAACATTTTTTCTTTTACAATAGATAATTTATTTCGTAATTCTATTTCTCTACTTTTTAACATTTTGGGATCATCTTTCATGTTCCAATCAATCCAATCATTTAGATATATTTCTATGTCTTTGACAATTTCTGCTCTAAATGTATTAAAATCCATATCTATTTTTTTATACTCTACATTGCTACCATTCATAATAATAATGAATACTTTATCATAATAAGCACATAATAAATTTTCTATTCCTTCTTCATCAATAAAAACGGAAAAGGGTAAATTATTCTCTAAACTATTAATAAGAGAATTTAAAAAATCCATAGGAATATCTGTTAAATAGGAAGCACTTATTGTATAGTCTCCAATATTAATATCTACCCAACCTGCTTTTGGCTTACTAAACATATAAATCTCACTCCTTTGCAACTTACTATTTTTCTTTATTATCTAATATATTTCTATAATATTTTTCCAACTTGCTTTAAACTTTCAATTAAATCTTCATATTTAATCTCTTTAGCATAAAAATTATCTTTTTTGTATCTTTCCCATTGTTTTTTCATAATATCACTATTATCAAGTTGTTCAATAATTTTTGACCAGTCTTTAATAATATTTATTGTGTTTCTATGTTCTGCAGTAGAATAAATAGCATCTTTTAAGGTATTAAAATTGATATTTTTAGTTTGAGTATTTAGTAACATGTATACATCGTAATAATCTCTAATTCTTGTTCCTAAGATTCCGCGTTTTATAATTGATTCAAATTTTTCAGCAATAACTGTTTCGAGATTATATGACCAAATTTGAATTTTTCTATCTTCAAGCATTAAGTCAAAACAATACTTAATTTCTTTATATGTAATTTTATCTCCTGTAGTAACATCAATTTTCATAATAACAGGCATTGATTCCATATAGTTTGCTTTGAAAGTTATTCTATATCCACCATAATCATCATCTTCTCTAATTAACTCTATTTTCTGTACTTCAAATGTAACTCCATCATCAATTTTTATATTACAAATTTCATTAATTATATTTATAATATTTTCTTCTGTCAATTTAAAACCTTTGATTGTTGTATCCATATCCATAGTTGTTCTACTATCAATTCCAAGCATAGCAGAGATTAACATTCCACCTTTTAGAATAAAATTATCTTTATATTTCGAAATAGAAATTCTTTCAAGTAATCTTTCAAGCATATATGTTTGTAATACAGATTGTGCCGAAACTTTATTTTCTTTTGCAATGTTATTGATTATTGCTTTTAGACTCATTGCATTTCTTTTCATCCAAGCACCTCCATATATTGAGCCAATATTTTTTCTATTTTAAATTTTGTTGCATATTCTGATAATAAAATAAGGTTTTTATCTTTTCTTTTCATATATTCATTTATTGCTGTATTAAAGATTTGTAAGTCGATTTTATTCCTATCTCTAATAATATCGCAAATGGTTCTTTCAACATTATAAATTCTTATTACAAAACCATCATCCAATTTTAATTCTGTTAAACCAACATCATGAAATTCTTTTTTTATATAATGAACATTTAATAAGTCATTTTTTATTCTGTTATTGCTAGGAAAAGTCATATCTAATTGTAATGGTGTACGATCCGTCATTCCATAAAAATATGAAGCTGTATTATGAGAATATATACCATTTTTATATTTTTCTCCCATTAACCAAAACTCATTTATATTCTTATCTGGCTTTGCATATATTCCATGAGCTATTCTTTTTAATAATTTTTTTTCAACTAATGAATTTAAATCATGTCTATTCATTCTATAATCTTCTAGTTTATGTGCATATATAATTCCATTATTTTTATCTATAATCTTTTCATAATTATCCATATTGTACCTCCGACATTTCATATACATATTATAAGTCAAATGTATATAAAATGTCAATAATGTTATTTCATGAATATATATAAAAAATCAAAAAAATTATACATATTTTAAAAACATGTATAATTTTTGGTTTTTGAAAAATAATTATATATATTATATTAAAAACTAAATCGCCTTCTTTTTGCTAAATTATTAATATTATCTATAAATCTTGTCTAAAACTAAACTAACCTTTTCTAATGACGCACTTATATATTCTTCTAGCATATCCAAAGAAATTAAAATTAGATGTTCATTTCTTAAATCGAACAATTTAAAGTTTTCTTTGATTGTGCTTTTTAAATTTATGTCATCTGATATTGCTAGAAATTCTTTTTGCAATTTTTCTATGTTTAGGTCGGTTTTCTTTAAAAGATATCTATCCATAATTGTATAATCAGAATAGATATCATTTCTAAATTCATCATCAGTATGCACAGAATTATCCTTTTTATAAATAATAGTTTTTTTATCCTTTTCGATAGTCATTCTAGGTATATATATACTAAACCATAGCATATCTTCAATTAAATGTGCTAAATATCCTTGCATCATTTGGCTTTTAGGTAAAATTTCGGTATTTTCAATTATAAATCTTTCTATATCTGGATAATCTCCTTCTGAACCATATAAGATACCATGGCGTAAATAATGTGTCATTTCTCTCCTCTGAGCTGGTATTGCCTTATGTAGTATATCTGGTAAGATTGCACCATATAAAAATTCGTCTCCTAATTTATATTTTTCCTTTAGTATATTTGAAATGTATACATGACTAATTATTGAACTCATTGTTATTTCTCCTTTGTTTATTCTTTTTTTGGCTTTTCTGAAATTTCCTTTGGCATATTTTCATATAAAGGTATTATAAAATTCAATTTAGAATCTACTGTATTAGAACTTTCATACTGGTCTAATAAAATATCACTTTCTGATGTTGGCGCTAATAAATTTTGCATATATTGATTTGTATATAGTTCATTTTCCTTTATTACATCAAATTTTTGAAAATATAATGTATCTTGTCCTATATCCATATACTTAATATTAATAAAATTTACGCCTTCTATTAATGCTTTTTCTAAAGAAAACCATTCATGTGAATAGGCATATTCTGCTGCATTATTTATAATACTTGTTTGTGAATTTCCAGAAGCAGCAATATTAAATGGGTTATATACTGTTTGACCATTATATTCATATCCTCGTGATAATTTAGTACCATTTTTTCCTTGTTCTTGTATTAATCTAGAAACAATAAAATATGGATCTATGTCATTCTTTTTACCAGCATCTAAAATTGCTTCTGCCAGACTTTCACCTTCTAAAAAAGTATCTTCTGTTTTATCCATTATTCCTTCTTTAGTAGCAGCATCTTCATTAAAATTTAGCTCCTTTAGTTGAAATATATCAGCTGAATTAAGCATGTTTCTAGGATCCATCTTATATGCGATAGCTTTTGTAGAAGCACATACCCAACTTCCATTATCATAAGTTTTACCATTATCTTCTTCACATTGCCACTCTCCAGAGTAGGTTTTAGAAGCTGGTATTAAATTTAATGGAGTCGTTCTATTATTAGAATGACTTTCATTTTTAATAACTGAACTCCAATTTAATTTCGTATAAAATAATGTAAAAGTCCAATTTGGATGCTCTTCTTTTAATTTATCTAGTAGTTCTTTATATTGAGGATATTTATTTTCATTTAAATTATCACCCGTATAAATTACAGCTTTTTGTTTCGAAGCTTGTACAATAATTATAGTAATTATTGTAGATAATAAAATGATAATTATTAATACCAAAACAATAAATTTGGGTGGCAATTTTTTTACGTTTTTTATAATATTTTTAACTGAACTTCTTTTCATTTAACTATATTTAATTATGAATGTGGATATACAAATATGATTTAACCACGTTATAATTAATTCCTTTCTAAATCCTTTTTAAAATTATATAATTCAAATATTATATTTTCAAGTAAATATTGTAAATTTTGTCTAACTTTACTATAAATTTAATATGATGGAATTTTTATCTCCATTCCAACTGATAAATTAGAATTTTTTAGCTTATTTACATATTTAATATCATTTATTACATATCTTATATCTTTGTTTTGATAATATTCATTGTTTTCTACTTCATATTTGGCTATTGACCATAATGTCTCCCCACTAGAAACATATTTTGTTATATAAGTTGATTCTTGTTTTGAATAACTAGACTTCGCAAAAATAATTATTAAAATAAAAATTATTAAAACTATCCCTCTTTTTACTTTCATAAATAACCTCCTTAGTAGTTGCAGAATATTTGTTCGTATTTAGATTATATAAGAACATTTGTTTTTATGCAATACTTTTTTAATTTTTTTCTAAAAAAAGAACACATATTTCTATGTGCTCTTTTTAATTATTCTGTAGCTGAATTGGTTTCTGTATTAGTGTTGGTATTTGTATTTTGGTTATGGCTAGCATTCGTATTTGTATTGCTATTTGCATTTTCATTTAAATTTGTATTGGTGTTTGTGTTTGAATTAATATTAGTATTTGTATTTTTATTAGTATTTTCATTAGTGTCTGTATTAGTATGTGTATTTGTATTTGTGTTTCTATTAGAATTATTATTAGAGTTAGTATTGGTATTTGTATCTTCGCTTGGTTTATCCTCTGTCGTAACAACATTTGTATTCATTACAGGTTCCTCTGCATCGATGTCATTTTTAATTCCTTGTACAGTAGAATTTTCATCTTTCTTCTCAGTACTTGTATTAGAAGATTTTACTTCGCTTCCACTATGTTCATTACATAAATCTGGAGTAGTAAATCTTAAGAAATATTCAGTATATGTATTAGTACATCCTGTTCGTGCTTTTAAGCCTGTCTCTGCACAAACAGTAACAGCTTGAACCGAAGATGGCTTTTCGAAATATGCTGTTTTTAAACCAGTATGTATTCTTGACATTACATTTGCCCAAATCAAACCAGCAGGATTCCTTTTATTAAAGTTAACTGTCTCATTTTGATCATATCCATACCATGTAACACCTGTATAGTATGGAGTAAATCCACAAAGCCATCTATCATAGTTAGAATCTGTAGTACCTGTTTTAGCTGCAACATCAATTCCATTTATCTTACAATATGTAGCTGTTCCATTGCTTCCTTCTACTGGTTGGGTTAGCAAATCTTTTAATATAAATGCTGTTTCTTTAGAAAATACTCTTCTTGTATCTTGTTTTGCTGTTATTATAGTTTCACCAGAATGATTTTTTATGTTTTGGTAAAACACTGGTTCTATATATTGCCCATCATTTGCAATTACAGCATATGCTGCGGCCATTTCTAGTGGACTTATTCCTTTTTGTAAACCTCCTAATGCTAAAGATAAGTTATTGTCTTCTTCTGTTAGAGTTGTTATTCCTAATCGTTCCAAATAATCCATCGAAACACTAGGTTTTAATTCTTGCATTATTTCTACAAAAGGAATATTCTGTGAAGATTCTATAGCTCTTCTAACAGTTATTTTGCCTAACGCCTTACTATAATCTACAGGGTGATATCCACCTGGAAAATCTTTTTCAGTATCATTATATATTGAAGATGCTGTTATTATTCTTTTCTGAATAGCTGGTCCAACAACAGCAATTGGTTTAATTGCAGATCCAGTTTGTCTTATACTTTGTGTTGCCCTGTTTAATGAACGTGGAGTTGTTTTTTCTCCTAATCCACCTACACATCCTAATACATATCCTGTTTTGTGGTCTATTATCACCATTGCTGCTTGTGAAGGGTCTCCACCAGTTTTTGACTGTAATACATATTTGCTTTTTTCCATTTCTGTTTCAATTTGATTTTGTATTTTTGTATCTTGCGTACTGGTTATTGTTAAGCCAGCCATGTAAATATAATTTGTCGCAAAATCGCTTGAAATATCATATTTTTCTGCAATGTCATTTGTAACATCAGTTATTAATGCATCAGTATGATATGAATATACTCCATCACTTGACTCTACAGATCCCTTCTTAAATTTTAAGCCTGCATCAACGTTTGCTATTGCTTCATTATACTCTGTTTCGTCAATATATCCTAATTCCAACATTTTAGCTAATACTGTATTAGTTCTATTTTTTATTTTCTCTGAATTATCTTTTTCTCCAAAAGGGTTATAAGAATTAGGTGAATTATTTATTCCTGCTAAAAATGCGCATTCTTCTAATGTTAGATTTTTGCAAGATTTACTAAAGTAGTAATTACTTCCAGCTTCTACCCCATATATACTTGGACCTACATATATAATATTTAGGTATGTTTCTAGAATTTCATCTTTTTCAGTTATGCACTCTAGATTCCATGCTTGCCACCATTCTTTTACTTTTCTAAAAATACTGTCTGTATTGTCACCAGTCATATTCTTTACTAACTGTTGAGTAATTGTACTTCCTCCATATGACGAATTACCAAAATGAAAAATATAACTTAAGATAGCAGAACCAGTCCTTTTTATATCAACACCTTGATGCTTGTAAAATCTTTCATCTTCAATTGCCACATAAGCATTTTTTAAATTTACTGGTATTTCTGAAATACTAACCTTTTTTTGTTTTCTTTCGCTACCTAATTTAGCTATTTGATTTCCATTCGCATCAACAACTACAGAATTTTCGTTAATTAACATGTCTTCTGCTATATTTCTCCATTTAATTGCTGAAACTGCTAGTGTAATTCCAACTATAATTATGGCTATTAAAATGATAATAAGAATAATTTTCTTTAATTTTTTATTAGCTTTCTTTTTAGATTTTACATTTTTACGAGTTTTTTTAGTTGATACTTCTGTTTTATCAATAGCTTTATCTTTTTTAAAGGCCTTTGGAACAAATTCTTCCTCTTCTTGGTCTTTTAATCTTCTACCTTTCATATATTAAGCTCCTTAGAAAAATAAGCTACTTTACTTATTTCAGAAAAACCAGAATAATTATATAAGTTCATAGCTTGCTCGTCATCAATATTGCAACTAGCTGTAAATTTTTCGCAACCTCTATCTTTTGCCCAATCTTCACATTTATTTAATAATTTTTTAGCAATTCCCTTATTTTGATAATTGCGTTTAATACTTATTTTTTCTAAATATCCAATTGGAGATATATTTTCATCCTGTAATGAGCATTGCGCATATGCTACTGGAATTTCATTTTCGTAATCTATAAATACTACTTTACTGTAATTTGTTAAAGCTTCTCTTATATTGTTTAATTGTTCATTTTCTAGTTGATTTTTATTACTGTCTTCATCAATCTGTGCAATTATGTCATAATCACTTATCTTAGCTTCTTTAATCATATGTATCCCTTCCTTCTTATATTTAAATAAGTTTCCTATATCATAACAAAAAAATAATTTTTTTACAACAGCAAACTTTAAGTAAAAAATCGACACATTTCTATTTATATTCAAAAAAAAACAGACCCGAAGGTCTGCTCAAAGTGGACAAAGGATGAAGAATCCGACAAATTTATAATTATATCTTAGGCTGACTTCTGCCAATCTGGGATCTGTAATAGTTGCCCCATAAATATCTTTATCAGTCGGCTTTTTTCCTCTAAATTTGTGTGACCAGCGCCTAGGCTTATCTTCTCTCATAAAGTGATAGTCGTATTCCTCTTTATTACCTGTATCTACTGCGAAAAGACATATCTTCCATTCCCAATCGGATGGAGTCTCTTCGTACGAAGCTTCCCGAACATATATGTCTTCTTCCGTCATATCAGCAATCAATCTCTCGATTACCTCTTTTTTAGAAAAGATGCCTTTGTCCTCATAGCCAGCGATTTGCCCAACATAGTCTTGTGGCTTATTAAGATTGCACGCATATGCATAACAATCTAACCGGCGTTCTGTTGGATTTAAGCCAATTGGCTTTTTAATACTTCTCAAATATTTGTACCTCCTTAGTCGTCACTATATATATGATACCCTATTTATAACATTATGTCAATTTATCTCTATTACAAAGCTTGTTCTATAATTCCTCCACCTACTACAATATCGTCTAAATAAAATACAGCAGACTGTCCAGGAGTTAAAGATTTCTCTGGCTCATTAAAAATAATTTTAATCTTATTATTTTCTAACGTATGCAATGTTGCAATAGATTCTTTTTTGCTATAACGTGTTTTTACTCCAACTTTTAAATTATCTATAGTAATATCTTTTATTAATACATTTACATTATTTATTATAGCTTCTTTCTTATATACCTCTTCTTTAGTTCCAACTATTACTTCATTTTTTAAAATATTAAAGCCTATAACAAATAAAGGTTCTTTATATGATATTCCCATACCCTTTCTTTGTCCAATTGTATAATTATATAAGCCTGTATGTTTTCCTAAAATTGTTCCATCAGTAAGAACTATATTACCTGATTTAGGTTTAATGTTAGAATTCTCTTCCAAAAACTTTTTATAATTGCCATCAGGAATAAAACAAATATCTTCACTATCTGGTTTATCTGCTACATTTACTAAATTATTTTCTTTTGCAATTTGTCTTATTTCATCTTTAGAACTAAAATTACCTAATGGAAATAAAACATTAGCTAATATTTCTTGTGGTAAAGTATATAACACATATGATTGATCTTTATTAGTATTTATACATTTTTCTAATACATATTGATTATATTCATCATTATATTCTATTTTAGCATAATGACCTGTTGCTAAGAAATCACAATTTAGCTCTTTTGCTTTTTTATACATCTCTCCAAATTTTAGCCTTCTATTGCATTCTATACAGGGATTAGGTGTAAGTGCATTCGCATAACAATCTATAAAATTATCTATTACATATTTTTTAAAACTTTCTTGCATATCTATAGAAATATGTTCTATTCCTAGTTTATTACATACCTCTTTAGCATCTTTAGCATCTGTATGGTTAGAAAGTGACAAAGTAACACCTATAACCTCATAACCTTCAGTTTTTAATAGTAAAGCAGATACGCTACTATCTACTCCTCCACTCATTCCTAATAAAACTCTTCCTTTTTTCATATCATCTCTCCTATGTTCACATTGTACCATATATACCATAATTTAGCAAAACTATTGTTTAAACAACTAAAATATAGTATAATAATTATGTTAATCGTTGGGAGGACTACTTATGTACTTTATGAATTTTAAATACGCTATTGATAAAGCTGAAGGAATGGTATCTGATTTTAAACCATTTAAATATAAAGAAATAAATACAGATATTGATAGAATATATAGATTTGTTCAAAGAAAAAAAACTAACAATCCAAATATGGGAGATTTTAGCATCTATAATTTATTAAACACTTATAATTCAAGGCTAAAAACAGTTTCTTTTTATAACGAACATACATTAAATCAAGTAACTGCATATAATGCTTGTCTTTATTTATTAAAAAATCCTAAAAAATATAATGAAATTACAGACCATATAGAAAAAAATAATTTATCCTCTGATAAGGACTTTTTTATGCATACAAATAGTTTTGACGAAAATTTAACTAATTTATTATTATTTATGAGACATCTATATCCAAAAGTAGAATCAGAAATAAGGAAAAATTATGGACCAATATTTGATAGCATATTAGATTTAGATAAATCTAGACAAGAAAAATATAATATGGCAGAAAAAATGTTAGCACGTTTGCCATTAATACAAAGAAAACGTTATCTTGATGCATTCGAATTACTTCTTGATGGAATGCCAGCATATATGAAGACATATCTAGATTATACCGAATCAAGCATTAGAGAAGATTTAATACAATCAAATACGGAACTAGTTAGTTTGTTTGATTCAATGGGCTATTTAGATGAATGGTTAGAAACTGCCAACAATCAGTTTGATGAAATTGGTCTTTCAGAATTAAAGCAAGATAAAAGTGCTATAAAGACAGGCTTATCTCCAGAGGTTCAAAAAACTTTAAGTACAGTTGATTTGTTAGGAATCAATATAATGTATACAAATAGAGCACTACATATATTAAATTCATATTCTAGAGCAATGTATGCAATTTCAGAATTTAATTTAGAACCTCTTTTAGTAAATAGTTCCGAAGCCCCACAAATAGAAACTGAAGATTTAAAAAATGTTCTTCTAAAAATGGAACTATTCTATTATCCAACAGAAGCCTATTATACAGAAAATGAAATAAAAATAGAAGAATTAACTCGCAGTGGAGAATTGATATTAGATGATGATAATTCAGATAGAAGATATTATTCTATGACACCTTTAGAAGAAGAATTAAAAAAATCATATGGAAAAGAGTATAAGGAATATTTTTCTAAACGTCTCCCTGCTTCTAAAAATGATGTTGGCGAAGACATGGTAAGATTTTCGCAATTCGCCAATGCAATTCATCGTTTAAAATCTTCTAAGAATCGTATTGCATTATCTCTTTATAGTTTTTTAGAACTAAACGACAATCAAAAAAGAAATTATGGAATCGTAGTAGATAGAATTTCTGAAGATGGTACATTTGGAGAAGTAAAACACTTCGTGGACTTTGCGGTAGATATCAACTCTATGTTTCCAGTAAATGTTCATCTTCCTCAAAATATATTTGCTGATTTTGCAAAAGAATATTTTAAAAGTCCTATTGTTCCTATTTATGCTGGTTCAGATGATTGGAATATTCCAAATGGAAGAAGAGTAAAATCACATATAATGGTTCCATGGAATAAAAAAACTAAGAAAACGGTTAAACAAGTATCTAAGAATAATAAGGCTTATAGCCAAAAAGTAGTTAATCATTTTAGATTTTTGTCTGATGCAACCTGTGTACCAATGCATTTTAAAAAAGCACCTAAAGATAAGCAAATACACAAAACATATATTAATTTGGATACAAATTCTATCCTAGAAAGAACTAAAGAAGGAATATTTATAAAGGTATTACCACAAGGTCAAGGAGATGATGAACGATTTGATAGATAATAAATTATTAAAAGAAAATTTTAGAAATAAAAACTATATTTATTGTATAAACACACTTCAAAACGAAATAAAACAAAAATTAATTGCAAGAGTAAGAATATTTAAGCCAGAATATAAATATTGTAACTTGGCAGATTTAAAAACAAATTGTTATAGATATTTAAATGATAAAGAAAAATTATATGTCACTTTATTATGCAGGTATTCTGAAGAGGAATATCCACCAACACGTGAATTAAATACCTTATTAGATATTTATTCTTCGTATAAATAAAATATTTGTATATCTAAATAATTTTGCTAGCCCTATAAGTTAACATAAAAACAAGCTACTAGATTAACATTAACTAGTAGCTTATTTTTACTATGATATTTCGTTCATTATATCTTGTTTTGTTCTTAAGCCAATCATTGTAGCTCTCACTTCTCCATTTTTAAAATAAATTAATGTTGGGATACTCTCTACATCATATTTTATGGCTAATTCTGATGCTTCATCTACATTTACTTTACAAACCTTTAATTCTAAGTTTTCTTCTGATATTTCATCAACTATTGGTCCCATCATTCTACAAGGTCCACACCATGGAGCCCAAAAATCAACTAATACTGGTAACTCTGATTTTAAAACCTCTGATTCAAAATTATCTTCTGATATTTCAATTACTTTACTCATAATAAAAACCTCCTTATATATTTTTTAATTGTTTAGCAATACTTAAACCACATTTAGCACCTTCATATATTGCCTTACATATTTGAAGTAATCCACCTGTACAATCTCCTGCTGCATAAATACCTGGTACATTAGTTTCCATATTTTCATTTACTAATATATTATTATTTTTTACTATAATGCCAAGTTTTTTTGCAAAGTCATTACTTGATGCTATTCCCTCTGCTATAAATATTCCATCAACAGGTATACTCCTATTATCTTCTAGAACGATACTTTCTACTTTTTTCTCTCCTCTTATTGAATCTATTTTTCCTTCTATGACATTTTGTATTTCTATTGACCTGTTTTCTGGAAGCTGACCGCCATTAGTAAATATGCTTACTTTATCTGTTACATTTTTTAAGACTTCAGCTTCATGAAGTGCATATTCCCCACTACCTATTACTGCAACATTTTTATTTTTAAAGAAAAAACCATCACATATTGCACAATAGCTTATTCCTTTTCCCTCAAACTCTTTTTCACCAACTATATTAGAACTTTTTCTACTTTTTCCTGTTGCAAGAATAATTGTTTTTGTTTCATACTCGCTATTTACTGTCTTAACAATATATGTTCCATTACCATATTCTATGTCTAAGACTTCATCTGTTTTTATTTCTATATTTTGCTCTTCTGCTTGCTTTATTCCTCTTCTAAAAAGTTCTTCACCAGATATTGGTTGCTCGAATCCATAGTAATTTTCGATAGTTTTAGCTTTTTTTAAAGCTGTTTCATTTTTTCCTATTACTAAACATTTTAAGTTTGACCTACTTATATAAATTGCTGCAGAAATTCCTGCTGGTCCTTTACCAATTATTATACAATCATACATAAATATTCTCCTAGTCTGCTAAAGTTCCCATTGGATCCCATGGTTCTAATTCTATATAATATTTATTTTCATTATATGCTTCTTGTTCTTCTGGTTTTAAATGTTTTTTATTAATTACAACTTGATATACATATGAATTAAACCAATCATCTGTTAAAAGATAAATGCCTTTATTTCCTGTAGAATCTCCCCATGAATTTTCTACTTTCCAACGGTTACCTTTCCAATTTTCATCTAGATTGACACCTAAAAACATCATTGCATGTGTCATGGCGCTTTCTCTATATTCAAGTTTTGTTGCTTTATCAATTGTATCTACAATATTTATTATATCTTTAATATTATATAAATTACGTGATAATATTCCTAACTCCCTTGAAGATTCTTGTCCAACATCACTTCCAAAAAATACTGGAACTCCTTCTGAAAGTTGAGCAATTGCCATTTCTTTTAATCTTTCTATTGGCAAATTTAAATATGTAATTCTATTACCATCTGCAACGTTTCCAATATAATTTACTGTATACTTCTTATAAAATGGTCTATCTTCATTTGGTGCATTTATTATGCTTATGTAATCATCTAAGTTTAAATCTTTTATATACCTATCATAAAATTCTGTTGGTGTTATATCAGAATCTCTGTGAAATTCGTCATTTTTATCAGTATATTCAAAATCGAATTTTTCTGGTGGTCTACCAAATGCAGTACATAAAATCGCATAGATATTTTCTAACATATCTAATTTTTGATTTTCTATATCTTCTAAGTTCTTTTTCTTTTTATAACTTGTTCTTAATTCGTATGCATACATTCTTAATATGCGTCTTAAGATTTTATTTATTTCTGAAGTATTGGAAGAACTATAAGTTTCTGGCATAGCACTTTTTGGTACAATTCCATATTTTTTTATAATATTTAAGAACATATCCCATTGACCGCCATCATTTATAGGTGCATCTAAGAAAAATGTTACATGTCTATCTGTTGTTGGTCTATCTATTGTGTCAATTATATTATTTAAGAAATAGTTACATTTTTCTAATTTATCATAAAATGCAATATAATTTTGTGATAACTCTATTGTACTTATATTTAATTTTTTAATTAGGAAATATCTAAGAAAATTTGTAGATGCAAAAATCCAACATCTTCCACTTTGTTTTTGGTTAGTTATATTACCTTGTTTTAAATTTACAGAAAATTCATATCTTGCATTTCTTATTTCATCATAATTTTCGCAAGATTTAAAAAATCCATTTTTAGTAACTGCATTTGTAATTACTTTGTTCTCATTTTGATTAAAGCTTCTTTCGTATTTTTTTAATTTGTCTTTTGAAATATTTTTCATATGTATCCTCCTTTATTTAACCGGGATTCGGAACATTCCTAGCAGGGATTTTTGGACGCTCCCTCGGGATTTAGGGACGTTCTTTAAATCCCGGTTTTAATTTAAACAATTAGTTCATTATGCAATTGCTCTAATATATTATCCCCTAGTTTATCCTTAAATATTATTCTTATTTTTGATTCATTTGTTTGAATATTTAAGACTTCTAGTGCATTTGTATCTAATATTTGCATCGTTTTTGTTATGATAGTTGCATCATTCATTATTCCATAGCCTATAATTGATATTTTACTAATATTTTTATAAGAACAATCTAATTTAGGATATTGGCTTGTTATTACATTTTCAAATTTATTAAATTCTGCTGATTTAATAGTAAACTGAATTTCTAAATTTGATGTACTTTTATTTATTATGTTATTAATAAATATGTTGTTATCTAATAATTTTCTATATATACGATTTATCATTCTAGGTGTATACATTTCTTGTTTTGCAGTTACTAAAATTATATTATCATTTTTTACGATACTTTTAACTTTCGTATCTTCTATCTTATCATTTATTACACTTCCTAGTCTATTATTAAATGTCGACTTTGTAATTATTGGAATATTAAATCTTTTTCCAATTTCTACACATCTATTATGCAAAACTTTTGCTCCTTCATTTGAAATGTCTTGCATTTCTTCATAAGAAAGCTCTGATATTTTTTTTGCATCTTGTATTTTATTTGGGTCTGTAGAATATACCCCATCAACATCAGAAAATATATAGCATTTATCTGCTTTTAATGCTGCAGCTACTGCAACTGCTGTGGTATCTGAGCCACCTCTTCCAAAAGTTGTTATATCTCCTTTTTCGTTTATACCTTGGAAACCTGCTATAATAACAATCTTTCTTTCTGCTAATTCTTTTTCTATCCTTGTTGTATCTATACTTTCTACAACTGCTGACTGATTTGTTGCGCTTGTAAATATTCCAGCTTGCCAGCCTGTAAGCGAAATTGCTGGATAGCCTAATCTATTAAGTAAAATGCTTAATTTAGACATCGAAATTTGCTCGCCTGCACTTAATAATGTATCTAGTTCTCTTTCATTTGGAACATTACTTAATTCATGTGCTTCTCTTAATAGATTATCTGTAGTTTTTCCTTGAGCAGATACTACAACTACTACATTGTTTTCCTTGTAAAATTCTTTAATTTTATCAGCTACAATATTTAATTTAATATTGTCTGAAACTGAACTCCCTCCAAATTTTAATACTATTGTGTCCATATCTGACAACCTCTTTTTTATAATGTAAGAAGCAAATTTAATTAAATATCACTTCTATATAATATATGAAAATAAATACTTTTTCGTAACTTTTTAAATGGTTACAAATATTTATTTTATATAACTTATTAAATTATATCATAAAATGTTTTATATTGTATTTATCTATTGAATTTTTTTAAATACTCTTCTATAAAATCATCAATTTGTCCATCCATTACAGCTTGTACATTTCCAACTTCATAATTTGTTCTGTGGTCTTTTACTAGTGTATATGGGCAAAATATATATGATCTAATCTGACTTCCCCATGCAATGTCTTTTTGTTCTCCTTTTAAATCTGCTATATTTTTTTGTCTTTCTTTTTCTTTTAAGTCAAATAGTTTAGATTTTAACATCTTCATTGCTGTTTCCCTATTTTGTATTTGAGAACGTTCTGATTGGCAAGCTACAACCGTATTTGTAGGTATATGTGTTATTCTTACAGCAGAAGAGGTCTTATTTATATGTTGACCTCCTGCTCCTGATGCCCTGTATGTATCTATTCTTAAATCATCTGGATTTATTTCTATTTCTATATCTCCTTCGATTTCCGGTAATACTTCTACAGAAGCAAATGATGTATGCCTTCTGCCACCACTATCAAATGGGGAAATTCTGATTAATCTATGTACTCCCATCTCGCCTTTTAAATAGCCATATGCATATTCACCTTGTACTAAAAATGTAACACTTTTTATCCCAGCTTCATCGCCTTCTAGATAATCAAGCTCTTTAACTACAAAATTATGTTTTTCTGCCCATCTAGTATACATTCTGTATAACATTTCTACCCAGTCTTGTGATTCTGTACCACCTGCTCCCGGATGCATAGATACTATTGCATTATTAACATCGTATTTGCCTGACAATAAAGTTTTAATTTCTAATTCTTCAATATCTTTTTTTATATTTTTGGTATCTTCTAATAATTCTTTTATAAGTTCTTGATCCTCTTCTAATGTTAATAAATTATTCATCTCGATTAGATTTTTTAAACTTGTATCTATTTTAGTATATGAATTAATCTTATCTTTTAGAATTTTAATTTCTTGCAAAATTTTACTATTATTACTACTCCAAAATTCTTGTTTTAAAGTTTCTTTTTCTAAGTCAGCTAATCTAGATTTTAATTTATCTACTTCAAAGGGATTCACCGATTTCTTTAAGTTTTTCTGATAATGTTTGAAGTTCTTTTTGATTTTCTTCTAGCTCTATCATATCTTCACTCCAATCTTTTCTTTGTGTCACAATCTTATCATAGGTATATATTTTTTTCAAGTCAGGATTTGGACAGGGATTTGGGTAGGGATTTGGGGACGTTCTTTTTTTCCCTTTCTAATAATTTAGGTAAAAATAGTAGCTCATCATAGCTATGACGAACTACTATTTTTATATAGGGATTTTAGGAACGTCCCCAAATCCCTCGAGGAGAGTTCCTAAATCCCGGTACATTAATTTTGATTTATTTTGTTCCAAATATTCTATCCCCTGCATCACCTAGACCTGGTAATATATAACCATGCTCATTTAATTTTTCATCTATTGCTGCAGTATATAATTCTACATCTGGATATTCTTCATTTAGTCTTTTTATTCCTTCTGGGGCAGATATAATTGATAAGAATTTAATCTTCTTTACGCCATCCTCTTTTAGGCATTTTATTGTATCTGCTGCAGATCCTCCTGTTGCAAGCATTGGATCTAAAATTAGTACTTCTCTATTGCTAATATCTTTTGGCATTTTATAATAATATTTTACTGGTTCTAAAGTTTCTTCATTTCTATATAAACCAATATGGCCAATTTTAGCATTAGGTATTACTTGTAATAACCCATCTAACATTCCAGTTCCTGCTCTTAATATTGGTACAAATGCATAATTATCTTCTCTTAAAACTTTTGCTTTTGTTTTACATAGAGGTGTTTCTATTTCAACCTCTTCTAGTTTTGCATCCTTCATAGCTTCATAACACAAGAATATTGCAATTTCTGTTATTAATTCTCTAAATTCTTTTGTTCCCGTATTTTTATTTCTTATAATTGATAATTTATGCTCTATTATTGGATTGTCTAATACATTTATATTCATTTTCTTTCCCTCAATCTTTGTTTCTGAAATTGTTTCTGCTATAACTTTCGTATTATCATTTTTTTCTTCGTTTTTTATCTCTTCTTCATTCTTTTCTTCTGATTTTTTTGTGGTTAGCTCTTTAGTTTCTTCTGGTTGTTTTGGTTCTTCAGTATTTACTTTCTCATCTGGTAATAAAAGATTTAATAAAATTCCTACTATTGCAGCTAAGCTCATTCCAGAAATTGTAACAGATAAATCACCAGATACTATTGATATTGCAGCTCCACCAAGACCTAAAACAAGCATTGTTGATGCTACAACTATATTTTTTGACTTTCCAAAATCAATATGATTTTCTATTAAAACTTTTAAACCATTAACAGAGATAAAACCATAAAGAAGTAATGAAACCCCACCCAATACTGGATTTGGTATTGTAGAAATAAGTGCTGTAAATTTACCTAAAAAAGCTAAACATATTGCAATTATTGCAGCTAATCCTATTACCCAAACTGATGCAACCTTTGTCATTCCCACTACTGAAGTATTTTCACCATATGTTGTATTTGCAGGTCCACCAAGCATTCCTGCTACAAATGTCGCTATACCATCTCCAAGTAAGGTCCTATCTAACCCAGGGTTTCTAAGTAAGTCTTTTCCAATTATTGAACTTAGTGCTGTATGATCTCCAATATGTTCTGCCATTGTAACTAATGCTATTGGTGCTATTGTAAGGATTGCAGAAAAATTTGGTATATAATTTACAAATGGTAATATAAAGTTTGGCATACTAAAGAATGCTGCTTCTGCAACTGGTGTAAAATCTACTAATCCTAGACATATAGATGCTATATAACCTACAACTATTCCAATTAAGAAAGGAACAATCTTTAAAAATCCTTTTCCTCTAACCATAACAATAGCTGTTGTTAAAAATGTTATTAATGCTACTATTACACCTTTCCATTCTATTTGTGTGTCTGTTCCTAATCCAATTTGAGATATTGCATTAGGAGCTAAACCTAGTCCGATTATCATTATCATTGGTCCTATAACTACATGTGGTAGTAACTTATGTATCCAATCTTTGCCTATGAAATGTATTAATGTAGCAAATATCACATAAATAAGACCTACTACCATAATTCCTGTCATTGCCCCAGAAATTCCACCTTTTAAATATGCAGCTGCAAGAGGTGCAATAAAAGCAAATGAACTTCCTAAATATACTGGTGATCTTCCTTTAGTACACAGTATATAAATTAAAGTTCCTATACCCGATGTAGCTAGCGCTACAGGTATTGTTAGTACTTCTGTACCTGCTGAACTATTTACTAGTATTGGTACTAATATCGTTGCACCAAACATTGCAAAAACATGCTGTATTGCTAAAATAATCCATTTTCCTATTGTTGGTTTTTCGTTTACATCTAGAAGTAATTTTGTTTCTTCCATTTAAAGATTCCCCCTCTTTCTTATATATATTTTTTTGCTTAATTGATAAATTATTTTCGTAATAACTTATTAATTAGGCAAAAAAAATACTAATTCATAAATGAATTAGTAATACATAGATAAATATTTTGTTGGGTTGCCAAAAAAAGCAAATTTTGCCTTTAATTTTTCTGCTATATTCAATTTTGTTTCTTCGCCAAATTTTTGCATTTTTTCTCACCCTTTTGCATACTATATATCAAGATATAAAAAATTACAATAGTTATTTTAAATTTTGTTTATAGAATACCATTTAAATTTTCAAAAAATATTCTTTTGCTTTATTAATAGCCTCTTCTAACTCTCCATTCTTTTTCATTCTATGATCTGCACCTTTAATTTCATATAAAGCAATATTGTTTTTATCTAATTCTATTAATTCCTTTGTATCTTTTATAGGTGCTACATCATCTTCTGTTCCTTGAATTATAAACATCTTTTGATTATTTTGATATATCTCTAATATTTTATTTGATTTTAGTTCTTCATAAAAATCATATGATATATTCATAATTCTTCTAAACCCTAATTTTGTAAATCTGTTTCTTTTAAAATCCTCGAATGGCTCTCTTAATAAAGTATTTTTTAGAATTTCATCCATCTTAATTGCAGGAGCTCTAAGAACAATTTTATTATATTTTGTTCCATTTTTTATGATCTTTAATAAAGTTATGTAAGCACCAAAGCTAGTTGCAAATATATTTATTTTTATATCTTTACCAAAATTGTCTTTTATATATTGTTCTATTGTTTCTATATCATTTATGCAATTATCTATTGTTAATTTATCAGCTTCTACTTCGCTTGTACCATGACTTGGAAAATCAAAACAAATAACTATAAAATTCTCTTTAACCATCTTATCTGCCAAAAGTCTTATAGCACTACTGTCTTTATCTCCTCCAAAACCATGTACTGCAATAATTATCTCTTTTATATTTTCTGTTGGTAAATATGTTCTTACAGATATATTATATCCATTAAAGCTTTTTATTTTAAATTCCTTTATTTTCATTTTATACTCCTATTTAAATATTCTTGTATGAATTCTCTAGTTGGTGTATATAAATTAGTTGGCAAATTATCTAAGCTAAACCATTTCCATTGATCATGCTTATTAGGTTCTAAGTTAATTAATTCTCCACTAAATTTATTAGCAATTAATTGTATTGTAATATAATGTTTACCTGGCTGTATATCGTCAACTACATTAAATACTTCTAAATCTGATATATCTAAATTAGTTTCTTCTTTAGTTTCCCTAATTGCTCCTTCTAATATTGTTTCATTATATTCTTGTTTTCCTCCTGGAAATGTCCAACTTCCAGGTTCGTAAATTCCACCTGTATCTCCATATTTTTCAGAGCGGTGACCTAATAAAACTTTATTTCCATCTTTTATCATGATTCCTAATCCTACTTTAATTATTTCATCCATGAAATCACCTCATTTAGTATTTTTACAATTTTATAAGAAAATTAATAAATATACAATATTTATCTTACCCTTTTATTCTATCTTTTGCTCCTATTTTCTCTATAAATAAACCTATAATTGATCTTTTAGTATTTTCATCATATTCATTTATATCTTTTCTCCTATAAATAGATAGTATAAGTGCTATACTTAGTAAATTTACTATCAAATATACTCCACCATATGTTACAAAAGGTAAGTCTACATTTGCCTGAATTCCTAAGTTTACATTCATAAGGACAGTAGCTAGAGATTGCAAAATATATAATGTACTTATTCCAATAATTAAAAATTTTCCATATTCTTCTTTAATTATTCTAGAATTAATAATTAATTTTATAGAAGTCAATATTATAACTAAAAGTAATATTCCTGCGATTAATAAGCCAGTTTTACCTATAAGGAATATAAAAGTAAAATGACTTTCAGAGTTTATTATATTCTGTTCATCAGACATTATATCTGTTTCAGCTTCTCCAATTAATTTTGCATTTTCTAATATTTCCTTTTGAAGCATTCCTGTATATCCAGCACCTTCTGGATCACTTTCAGGATTAAATGATGAAATAATTCTTTGTAGTCTAAATGGACTTGCGATAAGTGTACAAATAACCACAATAGAAAATATACTAATAATTCCATATAAACTAACTAGTTTTATAATACGTCCCTCTTTATCTTGCATAATCTTAAAAGTTAAAATAATTAAATATGCAATTCCTAATATTAATGCATTTTCAGTTGATGGAATATTTAGCATTAATATTAATGATATTATAGAAAACATCATAATTTTAAAGAAGTCTTTATTAAAATTTATTCCTAAAATATTTGCCTTAAATTTTTTATTTTTGTCAAAACTAATTATATTTCCTATAAAAGAAATAAGATATAATGGCAATGCTACAGCCGGTGGAAAAAAAGTAACATTAAAAATTCTCATATATTGCACATAATTAATCATAGGACTTTTAAGTAGAAATGGAACCACCATAATTATAGTTGCTATAATCCAAATTAAATTAGAATATTTTTTAATTTTTTTGTAGTCAAAAAAGTATATTACTATACTTAGTATAATTCCAATAACCAAATATACTATTGTGCTTCCTGTATAATTATTAGTCTTTAAAGGTTGCCTATCTCTTAAAATAGCTACTATTATACCAAAACCTATTAAAATTAATATCAATATTAAAAGCTTCCAATCTAGTTTTGGTTTATGTATTTTGTTTAATTTTTTTCCAATTTCTTCTGCATGCCCCATTTGTGCAACTGCTTTTTCTTCTGCCTCGTTTTCTTTAATTCCACTTATTAAATAATCTTCTTTAATATCTTCTATATGTAATTCTAATTCTTCTGCTATTCCTCTACGCGCGGGTTTGTACTTTATTTCTTGACATACTTTATTTAAGAAATTATCTTTAGTATCCAAATAAAACACCTCCTACTACTTGATTAACACCTGCTGAGAATATATTCCATTCTTCTTTCATATCTTTTAAGTTTTTCTTTCCTTCTTTAGTGATTGTATAATATTTTCTCTTTTTTGTTCCTGTAGTATCCCAATATGAACTTATTAAATTTTTTTCTTCTAAGCTATGCAATATTGGATATAATGTTCCCTCTTGAAATTCAAATACATTTTTAGATTTTTCGCTTAATTTCCTTATCATTTGATAACCATACATATTCTCATCTTCCAATAAACTTAAAACTAACATATTTGTACTTCCTTTTAATAATTCTCTACTTACTTTCAAAAAAATTCCTCCTTTTACCTAGGTATACTATGTATACATAGTATTACAAGGTATATAAAATGTCAATATATTCATAAAAAAAACTATGATTTTTTCATAGTTCTTAATTTTTTATTAGTCATATACTTAATATAATTTGTTAGGTTCCAAAGTTACTTCTGCTTCTAATGTTATTTCTTTAACAACTATATTATTACATCTTTTTAAGAAGAGGCTTTTTATTTATACTATTACCCATTTTAATAATTATTTGACACTAAAAAATTTATGATATAATATTTTAATGAATAAAGGGGGAAAATTCATGTTAGAAAATATTACGATTGATAATATTTTTAGTAAAACTTCAAAATGGTTTACTAAAGATAGAAAAATTATTTTTATTGTAACTTTTGTTATTGGATTACTAGTACATTTTACATTGTATTCAAATGAGCTATTAGCATATGACGCTTATTGGCATTATGGCTCTTTTTTAGCTAAAGGCTGGGAAATTTCACTCGGAAGATTTCTTATTCCTTTTTCTGATATATTAAGAGGATCTGTTGTATGTTCAATCTTAACTACCACCATTTCTTTAATTATAATATCTTTTTCTGCTATATTTTTAAATGAAGCATTACATATCAAAAAGAATTATTTAAAAATTTTAACAAGTATATTAATTGTTGTCACACCAACATTATCGCTTACTTTAATGTATCCATATACAGCTAATGGATATACTTTTGCAATGTTATTTGCTATTTTATCAATATATTTTATTAATAAAGATAAAAATTTTAAAAATATAATATTTACTTTAATTTGCATAATTGCTACACTTGCATTTTATCAAGCATATCTTTGTGTAATAACAGCATTACTACTCGTTTCATATCTTTTTAAATTAATTGATGATAAGCTAACATATAAAGAACTATTGAAAAAACTATTTTTAGATATTGTAATTATAGCTATAGGTATGATTTTATATTATGTTAGTTTAAATATAATAATTGCAATATTAGGACTTAACATTACTTCCTATAGTAGTGGAAATACAATTTTTAGTTTGGAAACTATTAAAAACATCTTACCATCAATACAAAATACATACACAACTTTTGCCAGCTTTTATTTTTCAGACAATATCTTAAATAATACTGGATGGTACAGACATATTTTTTATGCAATACTTTTTGTATTAATATTACTAAATTTTATAGTAATAATTATAAATAGAAAAATTTATAAAACACCAGCTAAAGTAATTTTCTTATTATTAGGAATTTTACTATTCCCTATTTTTGCTTGTTCTATAGAATTAATTGCTCAATCTAGAAATATAAATTTATTAATGGCTACATCACTATATTTACCCATAGTAGTTTTAATAAAACAAATAGAATCAATGCAAAATAGTAAATTTAATAATATTATTCAAATTTTATCTTATTTTATTTCAGTATTAATTATATGGACATTTATATTGTCTAATAATGCTACATATATATCAACAAAACTATATAATGATCAAATGTTTGCTGTTGGAAATCGAATATTAGAACGAATTGAAGATAATAATGAAATTACTGATAATACCCCTATTGTTGTTTTAGGGCATTTAGATTTCAGTATACAAAATGAAAGTTTATTAGATTTAACTAACTTTGATGTATCTGACATAAATATTTGGACTTGGCAAATATTTCTACAGGATCATTTAGGTATTGGAAGAGATATTTGTACTATGGAAGATTATAGTGAACTAATGAATTCAGAAGAATATATTAGTATGTCTATATATCCTAATGAAGGATGTATAAAAATAATTAATGGAACTGCTGTTGTTAAGCTAAACTATTAATTTAATATAAAAATAAGAAGCATAAATGGAATGCTTCTTATTTTTTGAATAAGGTCAAATATTATTTTTCTATTAACTCTTCCGTATATTTTGTTCCATTGTAATTGTAATTTATATATAATTTTTTTGTAAAATCATTTATTCCGGCATCTATGCTTAATTTATATTCATATTTCTCTTGTGTTGTTCCACTATTACTTACTTTGTAAGTATTTCCTTCTTTATCAGTTATACTTAATATTTCCGAAATTTGCTTTTGAAAATTCTCTGCTTCCATGTCTATTCCACTTTTGACTATCTTATCATATTCTTTTGATTTAAATTTAATTGTCATACCTGTTTCTGATATTAAAATATTTTCAATATCTATTCCTGGAATGTTATTTTTTGTTGTAAGTTCTGTAGTATTTCGTTCATAAAATTTCTTAGGTACTTCTATTTCAAGATTCCATTTCGCTTTACTCAAATTAAAATCCTCAGAATTTTTTATTGTTAGCTCATTATTTTCATTTTCTATATCTGACATGGTATAACCTAAATCAAATATTTTAATATATATTGTTTTGCTTTGAGGAAACTTATCTTTAGCTCTAAGTGTTAAATTAAAATCTATAGTTCTGTTTGCTTCGCTAACGCCCGTAATTTGCTGTGTTGCTATATCACTAAACTGTTGTGCAGTTGCACTCTTTGTATCATAATTTAAGCCTAATTCTTTATATATAAAAGAAATTTTATTATTTTCCTTATTTTTAGAAAACAATCTTGGTTGTATGTTGTATATATTTTTGTTTTCATCATATACAGCATATCCAAATGAAAAGTTTTTAGAATCAACATTTATTTCTTCATTAAATTTAAATGTTATATCAAAATCTAAACAATCATCTGTAAGTAAAATTGAATTTATTTTTATTCCAATACCATCTTGCATTAGATAATCCATATTAATAACTTCTGCATAACCGTGTATCTTTTACCTCTTTTAATTTTCCCTTAGCCGATATACTTGGACTTTCTTTATATTCTTTAAATTCTATATTCCATTTGATTTTAGCATAAATCTGTCTAGACATCAGACCTGTTACTGCTATAACTAATAATGTTGCTACAAAGTTAAAAATCTTTTTAGAAAAAATATTTTTTTCTTTTGCAAGAATTTTTTCGTAATTCACATCTGCATTAAATTCTTTTTCAACATAACTTTTAAATGCTTCATTAGTCATTTCTATCCACATCCTTTCCTAAATATCTTTTTAGCTCTTTAAGTGTTCTATATATTCTGTTTTTTATGTTTGATTCATTTAGCTCCAAATCTTTGGATATTTCGGTAATTTTTAAGTCAACTGCAAAATATAAGTAGAATATTTTTGCTGTAATTAAATCTTTCTGTTTTAGATATTTCCATACTTTTGCTACATTATTTTTAGTTATAATATTTGCTTCTAAATCAAATGAATCTTCTATGTCTTCTATTAAGTTACTATCATCTTGATAACAGTATACGATATTATCTTTTTTCTTTTTGTGATAATATCTTTTTAATATATTATTTGCTATTCCAAGTACATAACTTTCTATATTCTCTACCTCTAACATTTTTTTCTTTTTAAGTAACTTTAATAATTCTAAATATGTATCTTGAATTATGTCATTTACATCATCAAGATTTCTACATTTTATTACTGCAAATTTTAGTACTTTGCTATATGTTTCTTTATATATTTTTTCAAAATCTCTTTTGTATATTTGAATACTCAATTTTTATCCCCCTTTCTACTATATAGTCATATATAAGTAGATAAAAGTTTCACATCTTATATATTTTATCAATTAATATATATTTGGTGTACATAATTTTGTAATTTTGCTTAAAATATGCTATAATTAAGCTATTAAATTTGAAAGGAGTGTTACTATGTCATACCTAATTGGTATTACCGAAAATGATTATCGGGAATATCGAAAAAATTTTTCAAAGGTAGAATACAGTTTTGCCAGAAGAGGGGAAGCTTTCCCAGTACCCATGAAACAAATTCGTGAAGTAACAAACATTACAATCCTGAAGAAATGGGAATTTTTAGAAGTTATGAAAGACCCAAAACATGCTTTTTATTTTTATAAGAATGATGAGGGTGAAACAATCGGCATCGTTTTTCTTAAATTTACTGGAAAAACTTGTACCATCGCAGAATTTTCAGTTTTTGAACATTTAAAAGGGCTGGGAACAAAATTATATCAAGCAGTCGCAAATCTCTGCCGTGAGCGTGGTATTTACGAGCTGGAATTATGGTGTCCATTTAACGGTTCCAAAGAGTTCTGGAAAAAAATGGGCTTCTATGAAAAAAGCGATTCTTTCTTCTATAGTAGGATTTCAAAAATTTAATTAAGTAACACAAAATTTAAGCTTCTCATGTATAAGCTATTGCTTAATACATGGGAAGCTTCCTTCTTTTCGAACCTGTCGGAAATTCTGACAAGTTGATTCCTTATCTAATTCTTCTTCTGCATAAATATTATTTATATGCTCTATGATATTTGTTCTTGAAGTGTCAAATAATTCTGCCATTTGTTGTTGTGATAACCATACTGTTTCATTTTCAACTCTAACATCTATTTTGGTCAATCCATTATCTGTTTGGTATATTATAATATTTCCATTTGTATTATCCATTAGGAATACCTCCTTTTTCGTATTTGCGAACATTTGTATTGTATCATGTAAGTATTAGTTATTCAATACTTATTAACCATTTTTTAATATAAAAAGAAGTGTCTCCATTTTATTCTTGGATACACTCCTTTAATAATATTAAGTTTATTGGTTTCTTCCACAACAATTTTTATACTTTTTACCACTTCCACATGGGCAAGGGTCATTTCTACCAATCTTTGGTCCGTCATTTACGATAGTTTGTTGTGCATGATTTTTATCTGATTGTGATAATTTACCATCTACTAAACTAATTGCTGATTCATCAAATCCTTCGTTTGTTACTTTAACGTTTGATGTTCTCATAACATTTCCTACTTTTTCAACATGAGAAAGAATTTTTACTACATCTAATCTGATATTTTCGTTCATTTCGTCAAACATATCTGTTCCTTCAATTCTATATTGAACAACAGGATCTTTTTGACCATAAGCACGAAGTCCAATACCATTTTTTAATTCTTCCATATTGTCGATGTGATCCATCCATTTTTGATCAACAACTTTTAGTACAACAACTCTCTCAAGTTCTCTTATTTCTTTTTCTCCGAAATCTTTTTCTTTAGCTTCATATTTTTCATGAACTTTATTAGCTAATTCTTCAGAAACTTCTACAATATCTGGAGTTTCTTTATTCATACTAGCTAACTCTGTAATACCAAATACATCTATTATATCTTGAATTAATGCTTCTTTGTTAACCTTTTCATCTTCTGCAACATTAAAGTGTGTTGATACTACATCGTCTACTATAGAGCTAAACATTTTCTCGATATTATCTTTTAAATCTTTACCATCAAGAACTTCTCTTCTTTGTTTGTATATAAGTTCTCTTTGTGCATTCATAACATCGTCATATTTTAATACATTCTTTCTTATACTAAAGTTTCTACCTTCAACTCTCTTTTGAGCGTTTTCAACTGCATTTGTTATTATTTTAGATTCTATAGGTAAGTCTTCTGAAGCGTTTAATTTATCATATACTTTTGTAATAGCAGCTCCACCGAATATTTTCATTAAATTATCATCTAATCCAATATAGAATCTAGAGCATCCTGGATCTCCTTGACGACCACTACGTCCACGTAATTGGTTATCAATTCTTCTTGATTCATGTCTTTCTGTACCAATTATTTTTAATCCACCTGCTTCGATAACTTTTTGTTTTTCTTCTTCTATTTCTTTATCATATTTTTTAACTAATTCTCTGAATGTTGTTCTTGCATTTATAATATCTTGATCATCTGTTTCATTAAACGCTGTAGCTTGCTCTATCATTTCTGGAGCATATTTTCTACGTTTCATTTCTTGTTTTGCTAAGTATTCACTATTTCCTCCAAGCATAATATCTGTACCACGACCAGCCATGTTTGTTGCTATTGTAACAGCACCATATTTACCAGCTTGTGCAATTATTTCTGCTTCTCTTTCATGAGCTTTAGCATTTAATACTTGGTGTTTAATTCCTTCTTTAGTTAATATTTTGCTTAATTTTTCAGATTTTTCAATTGAAACAGTACCAATTAATACTGGTTGACCTTTTTCATAACTTTCTTTTACATCTTTAACAACAGCTCTAAATTTAGCTTTTTCATTTTTGTATATAATATCTGATAAGTCTTTTCTAATCATAGGTTTATTTGTTGGTATAGAAACAACATCTAAGTGATAAATTTCTTGGAATTCTGACTCTTCTGTCATAGCTGTACCAGTCATACCAGATAATTTAGCATACATTCTGAAGTAGTTTTGGAATGTAATTGTTGCTAATGTTTTTGATTCGTCAGCAATTTTAACATGTTCTTTTGCTTCAATTGCTTGATGTAATCCATTATTGTATCTTCTACCATACATTATACGTCCAGTAAATTCGTCAACGATTAAAACTTCTCCATCTTTTACGATATAATCTATATCTTTCTTCATAACACCATGTGCACGTAATGCTTGGTTAACATTATGAACTATTTCTGAATTTTCCAGGTCGTTAAAATTATCTACTTTAAAATATTCTTCTGCTTTCTTAATACCTTTTTGTGTTAATGATGCAGATTTTGCTTTTAAATCTACTATATAATCATATTTTTCATTATCTTCTGCTTGGTCATAGTCTTTTACATCTTCTTCAACTATAACTTTAGCCTCTAAAGTTCTTACAAAGCTATCTGCTTTTTTATATAATTCTGATGATTTATTAGCTCTACCAGATATAATAAGAGGTGTACGAGCCTCATCAATTAAAATACTATCTATTTCGTCCACTATTGCATAATTTAATTCTCTTTGTACAAGCTGTTCTTTATATAACACCATGTTATCTCTTAAGTAGTCAAACCCAAACTCATTGTTTGTTCCGTATGTTATATCTGCTGCATATGCTTTTCTTCTTTGATCTGGTTCTAGTCCGTTAACAACAAGTCCTACTGTAAGTCCTAAAAATTTATATAATTTACCCATCCATTCGCTATCTCTTCTAGCTAGGTAATCATTTACTGTAATAACATGAACACCTTTACCTGTTAACGCATTTAGGTATGCTGGAAGTGTTGCAACTAAAGTTTTACCTTCACCTGTCTTCATTTCTGAAATTCTACCTTGGTGTAAAATAATACCACCAATTAGTTGAACATCAAAATGTCTTAATCCTAAAACTCTTTTAGACGCTTCCCTAACAACTGCAAAAGCTTCTGGTAATATATCGTCTAATGTCTTCCCTTCTTCAAGTTGCTTTTTAAAGTACTCAGTTTTTCCTGTTAACTCCTTGTCTGTTAATTTTTCCATTTCTGGTTCTAATTTGTTAATCTGCTCTACTATTGGCATTACTCTCTTTACTTCTTTTTCACTGTATGATTTAAAGATTTTCTTTAATACGCCCATTCGTCTTTTGCCTCCTAAAAAATAAATATCATGTGTACTATATCACTAAAATGATTTTTTCGCAATATTTTACCTAAAAAAAACATATATAAGAAACTTTTTTCATAATATTTATAAATGGAGGTGCGATTGTTTTGTTTATATATAATGTTAAAGTTAGTGGAAGTATGTTATTTAAAATCTTTTTTGTTATCGTTACAATTATAATTCTTACTGTTTTTTCCATATGCTGTTATAATTTGTTTGTCGATGCTAAGAATAATGTTAATGTAGCTGATAATTCTTCAGCAGTAATAGAAATAGATCCCAAGAATTATACTAATATATTAAAAGATTCCCATGAACACATTGATAATTATGTTGGTAAATCATATAAGTTCTCTGGTTATATTTATAGAGCATATGACTTTACCGATGAACAATTTGTGCTTGCTCGTGACATGGTAATTAGTTCCGACTATCAGACTCTTATTGTTGGATTTCTTTCCGAATATAAAGATATCAAAAACTATGCAGATGATACTTGGGTAGAAGTTACAGGTACCATAAAAAAAGTAGATTATCATGGTGACATGCCAGAGTTACAAATTACATCTTTAAAAGAAATAGATAAACCAAATGATGAATATGTATATCCACCAGATGAATCTTATATTCCAACAGTATAATATTAATCCACCAGCGAAATTGCAATTTTCGACGGTGGATTAATTTGTTTACTTATAACTTTATTTTTCTAATATTGCCTTTACTACTCCTTTATCTATTAAAGTGCTAAATATATTTTTTAGAATAATAAGTATTATTGGTCCTAATACCATTCCCCAAACTCCTATAAATTTAAACCCAGTATACATAGCAATTAGAGTAAATATTGGATGAATTCCTAATTTATTACTTACTAATTTAGGTTCTAAAAACTGTCTTACAACAGACATTATTCCCCATAATACTAGAATACCTACTGCAAGTTCTATATTTCCATCTGCTGCACTTATTACTGCCCATGGTAGCATTATAGTTCCAGAGCCTAAAATTGGTAGTGCATCTACAAACGCAATTCCCAAGGCTATTAATAACGGATAGCTTATTTCTATCCCTATAATATTTAATACATAAAAGCCTATTAAAGAAATAACAAAAGAAACTAATACCAATATAAATTCAGCTTTTAAATAATTTCCAACCGAGGTTATTATTTCATGTATATGAGTACCTAACTTTTTTACCCATTTGGTTGGTAGATGATGCTCTATTTCATCTATCATATATACCTTGTCCACACACATAAAATACAATGCCACTAATGTTATAGATGTATAAATTGCAATTGTTGGAATTTGCTTTAAAAAATCTAAAAGTTTTGATAAACTATTTTTTACCCATGTTGTTATATTATTTAAAAAATCATCATTTGAAGTTTCTATCACTTTTTCTACCTGTTCTGGCAAATGTAATCTCTTTATATCAAGTTGTGAACTAATACTTTCTATTTGAGTGTATGCTTTATCAATATAAGTATTTAATCCTTGCATTAGATTAGATGCCTCAGAAACTAATGTTGATATTCCCCAAACAAGTAGACCTGTAATTACTGAAATTGCAATTAGAAATATTATTATACTACTTGTCCTTCTTCTAAAGCCAAATTTTTTCATAAAAAATTTTATTGGATGCTCTAGGGTTAGTGCTATGGTAAAGGCTACCAGAAATGGCATATAAAATACACTAAGTTTAAACAAAAGTATTAAAACAATAACACTTAAGGCAATTATTCCTATTCTTTTTAGTACTTTTGTAAAATAACCTAACTCTACAACCATTTCTCCCTCCTATATTTATTATATGTATAATTGTTTTATTTATGACTTGATTTAATTATTAATTCTTAGAAGAGGGATTTTAGGAACGTCCCCAAAATCCCTGTAAATCCCTGTAAGCCCAGTTATTAAAAAAGAGAATTTCCAATTATGAAAATTCTCTTTTAAACTAGTTAACCTATAAATTTTTTAATCTAATGCATCAGATATTTCTGAAAAAAATTATTCTGCGTTTTTATTTGTATTAGTACAACAAATATCTTCTAATGTAGCACATACTCCATCTGTATTAATTTCTTTATTTTTAGCTAAATCTCCTAATGTAATCATTCCTATAACTTTGTTATTATCAACTATCGGAATTCTTCTAATTTTATTTTCCGCCATTTTATTTTCTACAGTTTTAATATCATCATTTGAAGTACAGCTATAAACATTACAAGTCATTATATCGCTAACTTTAGTTGTATTGCAATCTTTATTAGATGCTATACATCTTAAAGTTATATCTCTATCTGTTACTAACCCTACTAAATTTTTTCCTTCATCACATACTGGAATACATCCTACATGTTTTTCATTCATAATTTTAGCGCAATCTGTAACAGTAGAATTTGGCAAGCAATAGTAAATATTATTACACATACAATCTTTAACTTTCATTTAATATACCTTCCTTGCTCTTAAGTTTAAACAAATAAGTTACTGGTATACTATTATGATGTCCTCTTATGAAAAAATAATTCTTACATTTTTATCCATTTAAAAATTTACATATGGATTATATCCTCTCATTCCTCTATTTAAATACATATTTTTATTTTGAATTTCTGATTGTCTTTCTGCTACTTTTTCTTTTATTATTAAAATTTTTAATAAATCGATTATAAGCTTTTTCATGTCCTTTGTATTTTCTTTTATTTTTAGTTCTTTATAAAGATTTTGGGCTATTTCATCAAAATTATTTTGGCAAGTTTGTATGTCTATTTGTTTTATTTTTTCACTTAAATCTTTATAAATATCAGGGTAATTTTTTTCTAAATCATACGAAAAATTATCATAATCATAATTACAATATGTATTCTCCTGATTTATATTATATCCCAAAACCGTACTCATATATTCTTCATAATTTTTATCGTACATTTTTATAACCTCCTTATTTTATTTTATAAAAAAAAGACACATAATGTGCCTCTTTTATTATAATTCATTAACTAATTTTTTAAATTGATTTCCCCTATCTGCAAAGTTTTTGAACATATCAAAACTTGCACTAGCAGGTGAAAATAATACAACTTGGTTTTCTTTTGCGACTTGCTTTGCTGCTTTTACAGCATCTTCCAATGTTTGACAAAAACAAATTGGAAGTTCTACTCCTTGTTTTTCCATTTCTTTTGTAGTCGCATCTAGTATTTTCTTAGCTGTATTGCCAATTAAAACTAATGCTTTTACTTTTTTTACAATATATTTTCCTAAAATATCATAGTCTAAATTTTTATCATATCCACCAGCAATTAAAACTATTTCCTCGTCATATGCATTTAAACCTGCAATTGTACGTGATGGGCTCGAACTTGCAGAATCATTGTACCATTTTACTCCATTAATTTCTCTTACAAATTCTAACCTATGTTCTACTGAATTAAATTCTTTTATTGCTTCTACAGCTGTTTTTTCATCTACTAATTCTCTTGTCGCTGCAAGTGCCGCACAAATGTTTTCAAAATTATGAGTTCCTCTTAGTTTAATCTCTTTGGTATTTAAAATATGCTTTCTTAATTTGTTTTCACATTCTTTTATGATATTTCCATCTACTATATATCCATCATTTAATTTTTCTTTACTGCTAAAATATATTACCTTAGAATTTGCTTCTGGCTTACATTTTCTTGTAATTTCATTATCATAATTTAATATTAGTGTATCATCTTGTGTTTGATATTTAAATATTGTTTTTTTAGCTTCTATATATTCTTCATATGAACTATGAATGTTCAAATGGTTTGGTGTTATATTTGTAATTACAGAAATATTTGGACTTACTTCCATTTCCATCAATTGAAAACTACTTAGTTCTAAAACAACAATATCATCTGGTAAAATTTCTGAAAGTTTTGTAAATAACGGTGTACCGATATTACCACCAAGGTAAGTAGTATATCCAGCATGTTTTAATATAGCATATATTAAACTTGTAGTAGTTGTTTTACCTTCACTTCCAGTAACACCTATTATCTTACAAGGACACATCTTCATAAGCATTTCTATCTCTGTAGTAACTATTGCACCATTCTCTTCCTCAGCTCTTAATTCTGTTCTTGTAGGTAAACAGCTTGGTGATCTGAATATTAAGTTAAATCCGTTTAGATTTTTTAAATTATCTTTTCCTAAAAAATATGGAATAGCATGTGTTGCTAATTTATTTACTATTTCTCCAGGAAGTTCATCTATTGTTCTATCATCAAACACTGTTACATTAGCTTTTTTCTCGTATAAATAATCTAATAAAGGAATATTACTTACTCCTAACCCAATAATTGCTACTTTTTTCTGATAAATATAATTTTCAAATTCTTGTAATTTTTCGTTTATGTAATCCACTATAATACACCTCTCCATAGAGCTTTAGGATAGTCCAGGATTTAAGGACATTCCTTTTTTCCCTATTTATTTTTAATTATTATTCTTTATAAATCCAATTATTTTATTTGTTTCATCTTCTACTGTCTTACATGCTGTTACATCTATAACTTTTGTAATTGGATGAATTTTATAATAGCCTGATTGTTTTTGAAGTTCATCTCTTTTTTGTATATGTTCTTTTAATTCATCTGATGTTATTTCACCTTTGTATTGATTCATTTTCCTTCTAACTCTTTCATCTATATCAGCAACAAGAAGAAAATGATAATCAACTTTTGGATACATATTTACTATATCTCTTGAAGATAATATAACATTATATTTTTGTTTTAAATTTTCTATTATATTTCTTCCAAAGTCATATAATTTATCATTATTTGCATAACTACTAATCTTAGAAGTAGCTATAGAAGTTTCTAATGATTGTAAATCTTTTTCGTCAATTTTTTTGTCATGAATATATACAACACTTTCTCTATCTTCTATCTCTATTCTTAACTTAAGTTTATCCATTATGTTTTTAATGTTTAAGCTACTTAATTTATTATTGTCCTCTTTAACATTTATTAATCCTGTTTTTAATATACCATATGTAATTGCCCTATATATGTTTCCACCATGCAACAAAACAGAATTTGGTATCTTATCTAATAATTTTCTACAAACAGAAGTCTTTCCTGTTCCTACATACCCTTCAATTCCAATAACTATATTTTCCATAATATACCTCCTATATTTGGCTTTCGTAATTATATAACATTATATTTATTTTTTCAAATAATTTAAATTTTCAATAAAATAAATTTATTTTACATATGCACTACATAATATTATACAATTAATTTATGAATATTTTTGTTTTTTATGTAGAAACTAAATATATATTTATTGGTAATACCAATAATAATAACTGTGTCACTAAATTAATGACCACAATCTATTATGGAGGTGCTTAAATAATGGCTAAAAATAAAGAAAAGAAAAATAAAAAGCAAGGTACAAATGCTGAAAAACATAAACCAGTTAATAATGAAACTTTAAACGATCAAAAATAAGTTATCAATACGACAAAAGAGAGGCACTTGTTTAATACAAGTCCTCTCTTTCGCTGTAATGTTAACCATTACAAATCCAATATATATGTTTTTACTCTTCCAAATATTTCTTCAAAAATTTACCAGTATAAGACCTATCATTTTTACAAATTTGTTCTGGTGTTCCGACAGCAACTATTTCTCCACCGCCATCTCCACCTTCTGGTCCTAAATCTATTATATAATCTGCAGTTTTTATTAAATCCAGATTATGTTCAATAACAATTATAGTATTGCCTGTATCTACAAGACGTTGTAATATATCTACTAGTCTATGAACATCAGCTATATGAAGTCCTGTAGTTGGTTCATCTAAAATATACAACGTTTTACCTGTCGCTCTTTTAGAAAGTTCTGTTGCAAGTTTAACTCTTTGTGCTTCACCTCCAGATAAAGTTGTAGAAGGTTGTCCTAGTTTTATATAGCCAAGTCCAACATCATATAATGTTTGAATTTTTTGTTTAATTTTTGGAATATTACTAAAGAAGTCTAACGCTTCTTCTACAGTCATATCTAGTACATCTGCAATAGTCTTACCTTTATACTTAACCTCTAAAGTTTCGTGATTGTATCTTTTGCCCTTACATACTTCACAAGGTACATAAATATCTGGCAAGAAATGCATTTCTATTTTTATTAATCCATCACCATTACAAGCTTCGCACCTACCTCCTTGTACATTAAAGCTAAATCTTCCTTTTTGGTACCCACGCAATTTTGCTTCATTTGTATTCGCAAAAATATCTCTAATTGTGTCAAAAACTCCAGTATATGTTGCTGGGTTAGACCTTGGTGTTCTACCAATTGGTGATTGGTCAATATTTATTATTTTATCTATCTTATCGATTCCAACTACTTCTTTGCATTTACCAGGCTTCTCGTTAGAACCATTTAATTGTTTTGTAATTGTCTTATATAGTATTTCATTTACTAATGTACTCTTTCCAGACCCAGAAACACCTGTTACACAGTTAAATACTCCAAGCGGAAATTTAACACTAATATTTTTTAAGTTATGTTCTGTCGCACCTTTAACTTCTATGGATTTGCCTTTTACAGTTTTTCTTCTCTTTTTTGGTACAGGAATCTTTTTTCTTCCACTTAAATATTGTCCTGTTATAGAATTTTCTACTTTTTTAATTTCTTCTGCTGTCCCTTGAGCCATTACATTACCACCATGTACGCCAGCACCTGGACCTATATCAATTATTTGGTCTGCTGCATACATAGTATCTTCATCATGCTCTACAACAAGAAGTGTATTTCCTAAGTCTCTTAGTTTCTTTAGCGTTGCTAGTAATTTGTCATTATCCCTTTGATGTAATCCAATACTAGGCTCATCTAAAATATATAATACACCTGTTAACCCTGAACCTATCTGAGTAGCTAAACGTATACGTTGTGATTCTCCTCCAGATAGTGTACCTGCTGATCTTGATAATGTTAGATATTCCAACCCGACGTCTATTAAGAAACTTAACCTCTTATCTATTTCTTTAAAAATCTGTTCACCTATTAATTTTTCTTGATTTGTTAATTCTAGATTCTTTAGATAATCTCTAATTTTATTTATAGGCATATCTGTTAATTCATTAATATTTTTATCTCCCACTTTTATAGAAAGAATCTCTTTTCTTAATCTTGCACCATGGCAAGCATGACAAGGGCTCTCGCTCATATACATTTCATAGAATTCTCTCATACCCTGTGATTTCGTTTCATTATGTCTTCTTTCTAATGTCGGAATAACACCCTCAAATGGTGCAGTAAATTTTCTTATTCCAAATGGTGATTCATGTTCAAAATCTATACATTCATCACCTGTTCCATATAATATCTTATCTAAAAAATCTCTTGGCAATTTTTTTATTGGAACTTTTATATCTACACCATAATGTTTACCAATAGCTTCAAAATACATTTTAGCCATTGTTTCTCCTTTTTTCATTGTACTAGATCCAAAAGCTTTAACCCCATCATATAAAGTTTTATTTTTATCTGGTATAATTAGGTCTTCGTCCATTTTCATTAGATAACCAATACCTGTACATTCTGGGCAAGCTCCTTGTGGATTATTAAAAGAAAACATTCTAGGTGTTAATTCTGGAAAGCTAAAACCACAATCTGGACAAGAATAATTTTGGCTATATAAAGTTTCTCCTTTGCTGGGAACATCTATCATAACTATGTTATCTGCATGTTTTAAAGCAATCTCTACAGATTCTGTTAATCTACTCCTTATTTCTGGTTTAATTACAAGTCTATCAACTATTAAATCTATATTATGCTTTTTCTTTCTATCTATCTGGATATCATCTGATAGTTCTACGTTTTCCCCATCTATTCTTGCTCTTATAAAACCTTCTTTTAGCAAGTCTTGGATTAATTTTGTGTATTCACCTTTTCTTCCACGGACTATTGGAGCTATAACTTGTATTTTAGTTCCTTCATCTAATTTCATTATATTATCTATAATTTGGTCTATTGTTTGCTTCTCGATTTTCTTACCACAAATCGGACAATATGGCACACCAATTCTTGCATATAACAAACGAATATAATCATAGATTTCTGTTACAGTTCCAACTGTTGACCTAGGATTCTTTGATGTTGTCTTTTGATCTATAGATATTGCAGGTGACAAACCTTCTATTGATTCTACATCTGGCTTTTCCATTAAGCCTAAAAATTGTCTTGCATATGAAGAAAGGCTCTCTACATATCTTCTTTGACCTTCTGCATATAATGTATCAAAAGCCAATGATGATTTTCCGGAACCAGAAAGACCTGTTACAACAACTAATTTGTCTCTTGGTATTTCTAAATTTATATTTTTTAAATTATGTTCTTTTGCACCTTTTATAATTATCTTATCATTCATAAAATGCCCCCAATAAGTTCAGTTTACATACTTAGTCGGGAAAAAAGGAATGTCCCCAAATCCCGATTACATTATATTATATTTAATTTATAAAAACAATAGTTTGGTATAATTTTCTAAAAATACATAAAAATAAGGAAGTTTCCTTCCTTATTTTTTATATTTATCTTCCTTCTCCATATCCAAAATATGTTGGACCTGGTCTTGTTTGGGAATTATATAGTTCCAAATTTAATGAGTTTAAATAATTTCTAGAACTATTGCATCCAAGTAATATTTTATATCCCTCTATTGTTTTTTTCAAAAACCCAATATGTCTGCTTCCTAATTCTCCTCTATCTATATATTGCCCTACATTTCTTTCCGAGAACAAAGATCTAAAAGTAAAGTTTAATCTGTCATCATCATTTTTCAAAATACTATTCATTTCTTCGTCTGTTAGCTCAAATGCGATACTTTTTTTGCTTGCTAAATTTTGAACATCATCACTATTTTTTTTAGCTGTATATTTTGCAATATATAAATTGGATATTTGGTCATCTGCCCTATGGACAATCGTTTTTACCTTAACAATTCCATCCAAATATATAATTTTTCCTGTGTCTGGATCTGTAAAATAGATAGAATCTTTACCTGGTGCAACACGAATGTTATTATCATTTATTCTGTTTTCTTGTTCTTGCTTTTCTCGTTTTTCAAAATTCTCTTCGTCTATAAGGGCTTGTTCATACATCTCATCAACCATTTTCTTATTAGCTTGTTTTCTTAATTTAACTTGTTCTTTTCTATCTCTATTAATTTGTTCTACCCAATCTTTGGTAAGTTTTTTATCTGCATAAGCTAGTGCTTCTGGACTATTATTTCCTATAGCCACATATGTTTGCATACTACTGTCTGTTGACATATCAGCTTTTCCTACTGGTGTTACTTCATAATAATTTAAACGATTTAAGTCCACTCTTCCAGATTGAACTAATTGATACAATCCATCATTAGATAAAAACTCCTCTAATGAATAATAAGTTGGTATCTCGAAACATATTTTTCTTAAATTCTGAGGTTCTAATCCTTCCTGGTTATAACTTTGATTTAAATCTGCAACAATTAATTTAGTAGTTTGCCCATTTCCATCTTTTATTAATCCTAATTCCTTAATCTTTTGAAAGCTATACATATCTAAACCATTCATACTTACAGTTCCATAAAACACTTCTTCTCCAGCATTGTTTATAGCATTAATAACATCGGAATGCTTTGAGTAAAATACCTGATTAGAATAATATTCGCCTAATTCCTCTTCTTTATTTCTTCTAAAAAATGAAGCAATTCTAGAAAAAATATTTTCTTTTTTAAGAACCAAAGCCATTGTATCTTCTTCTTTTTTTCTTTTGAATCCAAACATTAAATTATCCCCTTTTATTCGACAAATATTCTTACAATATTATTTTATATTTATTAAAATTAAATGTCAATCGTTATACTAAATCTTGCAATTCCTTAATTTTATCCCTTAATTCCGCGGCCTTTTCAAACTCCATTTTAGAAGCGCATTTAAGCATTTCATCTGTTAGTTTAGTAATTATTTCCTCTATATTTTCATCTTTCTTTATATCGTATTCTGATGATACATCCTCCAATACTGTAGCTTTAATTGTATCTCTAACAGATTTATTTATCGTCTTTGGAGTAATACCATGTTCCTCATTATATTTCAGCTGAATCTCGCGTCTTCTATTTGTTTCACTTATTGCTTTTTCCATAGACTCGGTTAATTCGTCCGCATACATTATTACTTTTCCATTAGTATTTCTAGCAGCACGTCCTATAGTTTGAATAAGTGAACGTTCTGAACGTAAAAATCCTTCTTTATCCGCATCTAAAATTGCAACTAGTGAAACTTCTGGAATATCTAATCCTTCTCTTAATAAATTTATTCCTACTAAAACATCAAACTCTCCTAAACGAAGATTTCTTATTATTTCCATTCTCTCTAATGCTTTAATATCTGAATGCATATAATTTACTTTTATGTCTACATTTTTTAAATAATCGGTTAAATCTTCTGCCATCTTTTTAGTTAAAGTAGTAACCAATACTCTTTCATTTCTTTCTGTTCTTTCTCTTATTTGCTCTATTAAATCATCAATTTGATTCTCTATAGGTTTTACTTCTATTTTTGGATCAAGTAAACCTGTTGGTCTTATAATTTGTTCTATAACATTTCCTTTGCTATGTTCTTTTTCATATTCTGCTGGTGTCGCACTTACAAATACAACTTGATTTATTCTTTCTTCAAATTCTTTAAATGTTAATGGTCTATTATCATATGCTGATGGTAATCTAAAACCATAATTTACTAAAGAATCTTTTCTAGCTTTATCCCCATTATACATTGCTCTTACTTGTGGAATTGTAGCATGTGACTCATCAATTAATAGCAAGAAGTCTTTTGGAAAATAATCAAATAATGTAAATGGTGGGCTTCCTGGTTCTCTTCCACTAATATGTCTAGAATAGTTTTCTATCCCTTGGCAAAATCCAGTCTCTTTCATCATTTCTATATCAAAATTAGTTCTTTCTTCTATTCTTTGTGCTTCTATTAATTTACCTTGACCTTTAAAAAATTTAATTCTTTCTTCTAATTCCTCTTCAATAGTTCCTATTGCTCTATCCATCTTCTCTTTAGTTGTGACATAATGCGAATTTGGGAAAATCATCACATGGGCTCTTGTACCTATTGCCTTACCTGTTAATGGATTAATTTCTGAAATTTTCTCTATTTCATCGCCCCAAAATTCTACTCTAATTGCACTTTCACTCTGATCTGATGGGTATATTTCTACGATATCTCCTTTTGCTCTAAAAGTTCCTCTTTTAAAATCCAATTCATTTCTTGTATACTGCATTTTCACTAACTTTTTTAATACTTCATCTCTAGATTTCTGCATTCCTGGTCTTAAAGATATAATCATATTTTCATAATCGATTGGGTCACCTAAACCATAGATACAAGATACGGACGAAACAATTATTACATCTTTGCTTTCGAACAAACTAGCTGTTGCAGAATGGCGTAATTTATCTATTTCATCATTTATAGATGCATCTTTTTCTATATATGTGTCAGAACTAGGAATATAGCTTTCTGGCTGATAGTAATCATAGTAACTAACAAAATACTCAACATGGTTTTCTGGAAAGAATTCTTTAAATTCTGAATATAATTGTCCCGCTAATGTTTTATTATGTGCTAAAACCAAAGTTGGTTTTTGTACATTCTGTATTATATTTGCCATTGTAAATGTTTTTCCAGAACCGGTAACTCCTAATAATGTCTGAAATTTCTTACCTTGTTTAATTCCATTACTTAAATATTCAATTGCCCCAGGCTGGTCACCTGTTGGTTTATATTCTGAATGTAATTTAAACATATTTGCCTCCTTATATATTCCTTTTTCTTCGAAAATTATAACACACAATATCATATAAAAACAATAGAGCTAAAAAGAGTCATATTTTTAATAAATTTTTTACTATGCGCATATACTATTTTACAAGGAGATGATAAAATGATAGATAATTACCCAACAATTCCATATTTAGGGTTTAAAGATGAAAATTTAAAGACACCAATTACTTTTCCTGCTCAGCAGCAAAAATATCAACCAGGAATGGAATATGAAATGAATCCAAAACCTATTTTTGAAAATCCTAATTATGTTCCTAGTAAAAAACTTGAAAATAAAGTCGCGATAATTTCTGGTGGAGACAGTGGTATTGGACGTGCTATTAGCCTTCTTTTTGCTAAAGAAGGAGCAGATATAGTAATTAGTTATTTAAACGAAAATGAAGATGCAAATTACACAAAAAAATTAATAGAAAATTATGGTAGAAAATGTGTGCTTGTTCCTGGTGATTTGCGTGATGAAAAGCTTTCTACCTATATAGTAGATACTGCAATAAAAAATTTTGGGAAAATTAATATTTTAGTGAATAACTGTGGTGTACAATTTCCTCAAAATAGTATTTTAGACATTACAAGTGCACAATTAAGAGCAACTTTTGAAACTAATATATTTACATTTTTTTATTTAACAAAGGCTGTTCTCCCTCATTTAGATGCACATAGTAGTATAATTAACACAACTTCTATTACTGCATTTGCGGGTAAAAAGAATTTAATTGATTACTCTTCTACAAAAGGAGCAATTACTGTATTTACAAAATCACTTGCATTATCACTTGCAGATCAAAAAATACGAGTTAATGCTGTTGCACCTGGCCCTATTTGGACACCTTTAATTCCTTCATCTTTTAACGAACAAGAAGTTGAAATCTTTGGTACAGACACACCATTAAAACGAGCTGGTCAACCATTTGAACTTGCCCCAGCTTATCTATATTTAGCAAGTGACGATTCTAGATATGTTACTGGTCAAATAATTCATGTAAATGGTGGTACCATAGTATAAAAATTTTTTAAGCTGTCAAGTTTCGACAGCTTTTGCATTTTTATTAATATATAATTTTTTTAAAATTATTATATCTAATTTACTACATAATATAAATTTTTATACAAAAGGAGGACTATATGTACAGTAAACATTTATATTGCTTTGTAATGAATGCAAAATCAAAAATAGTCGATATAAGACTAGATAGCGAGGAGGTTGCTTTTTTAAAAAAGAACGAAATTAAATGTAAAGAAAAACCAGATAAAATTGGAAATCTATTTTCTGTAGACTGTGCTCAACTTAAAGAGAAATTTTGTAACTGTTAATTAACATTATTTATGTAGTAAATGAATAATTTTTACGCTGTACTAATTAAACCGCCATAAGACGGGAAATTAAGCAACTAACAAAAACTGCATTTAGCTTAAGCCAGATGCAGTTTTTTGTTTATTTTACTTATTTTTCTCCTTCATAATAATGTTATCATTTTTTTGATAACATTATTAATCTCTTGTTCTTCTGTAATTATATTAAATTCTTCTGTATTATAAGTATATTTCATCAAAAGCATTTCTGTATTGTTATTTACTAACTGTCCTGATAAATTTAACAATAAAAAATATTCTGCGTTTTTCGATAGCATATTTCTACATATGTAATATTCATCACCATTACTTAGTTTTATGTGTTTACCAGTTTCAAGATTTCTCATTTAGCTCACTCCCTAAAAAAATCAAAAAATTTATTTGGATTGACTTCTTTATCAAATTGTTTATTTATCTCATCTATACTTTTTCCCTTTTCTATGCCCTCTCTATATGTAGGCATATACCTTTGGAAATCATCTGCTTTAAAATCTACCTTATAGCTTTTTACATATCCTGTATAGTTATTAAATACTTGTTCAAATTCTTCTAATTTATCTATATCTGTACTTTGTATTCCTGTAGCATATGCATTAAAATATTCATCAAAGTCTTGTATCTTAGTTAAATCTAAATTTTTAAAATGAGCTAACATTTGATTATTCCTTGCAATATCAGCTTGCATATCTTGTGCACTTTCCTGTAAGATTTGTCCTAAAGCTTCATTTCCTTTTAATTCTTTACTATGAGCTTCTTTACTGTATCCAGCATCAGAATGTTCTTGTATTAGTCCACTTTGTATATCTTTTGCATCAAGCAGTATCTGTAATTTTTCATTTTTAAAATTTAATGCCTTACTTTTTATGTCTAATTGCTCTAATGTATATGCAAGTTTATCTTCGTTCGTTGGTTCTTTAATTAAAGAATATTTAACTATTGCATTATCTCTTTGTGTTCTTAGCTCATTAACTTCATCACTGTAACTTATAGCAGTTGTTTCTGACTCTACTCTTTCATCTTCCGAAAAAGTTTTACCTACTCTATCGGCTTCATCTCTAATATCCGAATTTGTTCCTTTTATAAGATCGGTTAAAATTGCATTTTCATCAATTAAATCATCAGAACTTTGTTCTAAGTCTGCAAGTGCATCAAGTGTATTTTCTGCAGAATCATATTCTATTGTTATATTATTATTATCTATAATAGTATCTGCTCTTGAAGCAATCGCTGCTCCTATAGCACCTCCTATTAGTGTTGCCATAGCTATTGGAAGTATAATTTTTCTTTTTTTAGGTTGTTCTTTATTAGTTGTTTGTTCTTGCTCGTTTTGTTGTGTTTCAACAGGAACTGGTATTGGTGGTGGAATTGCAATCCCTTTATGTTTTTTGGCTGAATCTAATATAAGTTTTGTAACATTTTGAACGTTTTCTTCTGTATTGTGTAAGTATTTTCCCTCTATCTCTTTTTTACTATTTTTTCCTAGAATAGCTCCACCTATATTTTTTCCAAACATTTTTAGAGTAAAGAAATTAGTTTTTTTATCGTTCTTGGTTATTTCACCTTCTGAATATTGTTCTAATGCACTAGTTACAGCTTGTTCTACACCTTCTTCTGTAATAACATATTCCTGTTCGTTTTTATCTTTTTTTGCCATTTGCTCACCTTCTTCTAACTTCTTACTAAATCATCATTTCTATTTAATAATGTATCTATTGCAACTGTTCTCTCGTAATCGCTTTTTGGTTTTTGCATTAAATTATCAATTTTTCTTGCTAATTCAGCTTCTTGTTCCAGTGGAACTCCTATTGCTTGATGATTTCTTATTATTATATTTTCAATAATTTTTTCTGCATCATTTTCACTTATTTTTAGTTTTTTAGCTGTTCTTTGTATTCCAGTAATTCCATTACTAGCATATGCAGCAATAAAGTGTTCATCTAAGCTCATCCTTATTCCTAGTATTTCTGTGGCTTGTTCTAATGCAGATATATTATTTCCATTGTCTTGAAGTTCTGTATCTAAATTTGCTATATTTGCTCTCGGTATTGTTCCATCTAAGCCAATACCATATATAATGTTTCCCTTTAATGATTCTCTCATTATCTTTCTTTGAAGTAATGGTGTAATGTTATTCCATTTACTCTCTTTATCATGTGTTACAATATAGTATTTTTCATTATTTTCATCTAGTCTTCTTATAATTGCTTTATTTTCTATTCCATAATCAGAACAGAACCATAATCTTTGCTTATCCTTTGTACTCATGGCTACCTCCACTATCTGCTATTTTTTTCCTCTAAAAGTTTTACTTTTTTATTTCTTAAAAATAACATTCTTATAAATTTAGGAATTCTGTTTAACATTTCTTTTAATGAATTACATTCTTGCTCTAATTTTTTTATTTCTTCATCCTTATTGGAAATTACCTTTTGATATCCATAAATTAATTCTTTGGCTTTTGGTAATTTTTGATTTTCTTTTTGCAATTTTGAAACATCTTTGTTCAAATTAATATTATCCACTCTTGCCTTATATCCTTCATTTTGCTCATTAGCCAAATTAAGATATTGGGCAATATCTTTCTTATACTCTTCATAAAATTCCCTATCACTAACATCATCTGCAATCTTTTGTAAAAATTCCCATGTCTGTGGGTCTATATCTTGTTCTTCTAGTGAAATTTCTGGATTAATTACAATATTAGAGTCAACTTTCATATTATCTTCTATGTATTTTAAAGTTTCTTTTGGAATTGAATCATAGTCTTTTTTTGGAAAACAATCGATTATTAATTTTGCTTGATATAAATATTGTGGTTTTGATAACATAAACTTCTCCTTTTCTGCTTTTGTAAAATTTATCTCTATTATTTTTATACTATTATAATTAATATCACAACAAATTAGTTTATTCAATAAAATTTCATAAAAAGTCTTTAAATTGGAAAACCACAAAGGGTGTAAAATATTAAATCCCCTTGTGGCTTCTAGTTAATGAATTAAAATATGTTTAAATTTGTGTTCAAACTTATCTAAGCATATTCTATTTGGAAAAGTAAGAACCATAGTTGCATAGCCATCAGCCTCACATTTTACTGGCTTTTGCAACCCAACATTGTTTTCTGAAGCATATTTTAAGGCAGTTGCTATATTTTTATACAGCTGCTTAATGCTTCCTGTTGACTTGCTTGCTATTGAAGAAAAAAATTCTTGTTCCTGCTCGATGCCCTCAAATGACGGAAAATATCTATTTGATTCTGGAATCAAAAATTTGTATTCTACTATGTATTGGCTTACAAGTATAAGTCCCTCATACATTTGCGTATCCCCCTCAATTAAAACTTGCTCTTATAAATGCTTATAACAGCGTTAAGCTGTTTTTCTATCATTTTGTATGAATTCTTTTCTTTACCTATTCTTGATATTAAAATTACTTCTTCTTTTGTTAAACCAGCTAACACTGTATATTCTGTATTTAACCTTAAAATTATTAATTGCTTATGCTGTACAGCATCTGCAACTTCTTTCCAAAGATTATCAGATTTTAATGTAGAATAAATAAAGCTACCTCTTTTAGAGGTTGAAGCATCAACGATATCGGTAATAAATTTTTCTGGTCCCTTCTCTTTATAGTTGAATGACAAGTATATTTCCGTTAATTCCCTTGTATTTAATACAATATTTGTATCAAAATAAAGCATGAAAAATCTTACCACCCATATTGCAGATTCCAAAAGAGAGGCTCCATCCTCTATCGTTTCTATCTTTACCTTATATACATCTTCTAGATGCATTGGTAATTCAAATGGAGGGTTATCGTATCCATCTCGTAAGTTTTTCTTTAATTCTTCTTTCACCCCTTCTGTAATATAAGAAGTATCATTTAGCCGATTTATCATATTTAATACTCCTTTTAATTCATCAAGTTCCTTTTTCATTCTCATTCCCCTTTCTGCCAAATTCTGGCATTAATTTTTTCTATAGTACGACTTATTAATTATACTACTTTTTACCAATAATTTCAATTTTCTAAGCTTAGTTTTTATTACTTTTTAAATATTTATAAGTAAAAATACACCTAAACTACAATAGCTTAGGTGTTTATAATTTAATCTTATTCGATATCAATATATTTTTTATCTGGAAGTTGTTTTGGTTCATCTTTCTTATTTACTTCTAGTGTTAATGTTCCGTTTTTGAATTTTGCTTTAATATCCTCTTCTGTTACATCTTCTCCAACGTAAAAGCTTCTAGAACATTCACCATAATATCTTTCTTTACGTACATACTTACCTTCTTCTTTGTCTGTTTCTGCTTTATTTGCTTTAGCATGAACTGTTAAATAACCATCTTGAATCTCAATTTTTATATCTTCTTTTTCGTATCCTGGTAAGTCCATATCAATTACATATTTGTCCTTTTTCTCCTTGATATCAGTTTTCATTACCCTACTTTCTGAGCCTGTAAAAAATGGATCACTAAACATGTCATCAAATAAATCAAAATCATTTCTTCTTGGTATCATCATCATAATAATCGTCTCCTCTTTCTTATTTATTTTATGTGTTGACACCCTTTTGCTTAGGTAGCACATATGTAAAAGTCTTTTAACTTTTTACAATTATATTATATATCCAATTTTAGCAAAGTCAATAGTAGAGTGCTAAAATTTACAAAACTTTCACATTTTCCTTAAAATACTTGATATTACTATAATTTAAGTTCATAACTTTATTAATGATATTCCTTAAAAATTGATTACTTACAAAAAGATATAAATTAGTTTTAGTTCTAAAATTAAATACCCAAAAATAGGGAAAAAAGGAACGTCCCAAATCCCTAAATCTCTATGCTTCTATTTCTATTTTGCTACCATCATTTGTTTTAGTAACTATTATCTTTTTATCTATTCTTTCTTTTAATTCGGTAACGTGACTTATTATTCCAATCAATTTATTATTATCAATTAATAAACTTAAAGTATTTATTGCTTGTTCCCTAGATTCTGTATCAAGTGATCCAAATCCTTCATCTATAAATAAAGTATCAATTACAACTCCTCCAGAATAACTCTGAATTACATCAGATAATCCTAATGCCAATGATAGTGCAGCTTTAAAAGCTTCACCTCCAGACAATGATTTTACATCTCTTCTTTTTCCATTATAATTATCTATTACTTCTAAATCTAATCCTACTTTATCTGAGAGTTTTTCTGGTTCTTCTTTTCTTACTAGCCAATATCTATTTTCTGTCATTTTTTCCAATCTCTTATTTGCCTCTATTATCACCATGTCAAAATATGTCGCTTGAACATATTGTTCAAATTCGATTCTTTTTTTACCAGGTAAAGTTCCATTTGCTGTTCTACTTAATTCATCATATATAATAAAGTCTTTTATTTTTTTCTTAAGTTCTTTACTATTTTCAGTTAACAATTTATATATTCTAGTATTATTATCTAATTTTCCTTTAATTCGAATATGAGTTTTTCTTTCTCCTTCCAAACTTTCTTTTTCTACTTTTAACTTATATTCTTCATCTGTTAATTCCATTTTTGGCTTTCCGGTAACTTCTTTTTCTAGCTCTAATAATTTTGTATTATTTATTGTTACATTAGTATTAAAAATATCTATACGTTGTTGTAATGTTTCTATCTCTTTATCAGAAATTAATGCTTCTCTATATTCTTCTTCTGTTTTAAATCCTAGATTTAATAGACCTTTTAAATAATCTTCAGTATATTCTTTTAATTTTGCTTTTCCTTCACTTAATTGCTTACTTTTTTCTTCTTGCAAAGTTTTGTCTTTTACTAATACGTTTTTTTCTAGGTTTATACCAGCTATTACCTGATCTTTAAATTTTTCATAATCAAAGCTATCTAGTTCTAACTTTTCTCTCGATATATTTATATATTCTGATGATAGTTCTCGTTCATCCGTCGTTAATTTCGCTTTATTTTTATCAAATTCTTCCCTTACTGTTCTTTTTAAGTCTGCTAGTTTAACTTCTTTGCCCAAGTTTTCTTTAAATTCTTGCATTAAAGTATTTATTTGTGAATTAGTATTAATACACTCTTCTTGTTGCTTCTGTTTTTCTTTTTGCTTATCTTCTAATTTTTTCTTTAATTGGTCTAATGCTTGTTTCGTAAGTACACTTAAACTTTTTTGGGCAATTTTAGGATGTTCCACACTTCCACATACAGGACAAGGTTTATTATCCTCTAACTTTTCTGCAATAATTCCAGCTTGCTCTTTAAAAAATTCATCTTCTTTTTCCAAATAGTCATTATTCATTACCTTATATTCGTTTTCTAATTTAGTATATTTTTCTAGCTGAGCCATTTTTTTATTTTCTAACTCTTCTATTTTTTTTATTCTATTTCCCTTTTCTAATAGTTCTTGTTTTACAGTTTTGCACTCACTATATTCTTTATATATTTCTCCTATTTTATTAACTGATTGTATTTTCTTCTCGTGTTCCCTTTCTTTTTCTTCTCCTTTTACAATATTTACATTTAAATTATCTAAGTCTTTTTCTAATTTTACTATTATTTCTTTTTGATTTTTTACCTTATCTTCTGTTGGTTTTATCGCTTCTTTTATTTTTTGATTTTTACCAATCTTAATTTTTAACTCTTCTATCTGGTTTTGTTGTTTTTTATATTCTATTTGCTTCTTCAATAATTCATTATAATTATCTATCTTTTTATTTAATTCTTCTTGCTTTTTTATTTTTTCTTCAAACAATTTTATGTTTTGCTCTTTTTTAGTTATTTGCTCTTCTATTTTAGAATTTTCTAATTCATTCTTTTTTAATTCTTTTTTTAGGTCTTGCAAAACATTTTCGATATCTACTTCATTTAAATCTTTTGCAGAGATATCTATTTTTCTTTCTTCGTCCCACAAAATGTTAGCTGTATTCGTTATAAATGAATTTTTTAGTTCTTTTAAATTATCTTCATTTTCTTTTAATTTTTCCTTTAATTTTTTTGAAATTAAATTATATATATTAAATGCAAATTATAAATTATTTAATGTTGAAGAATATGATGTGTATTTTTCTAGATTAGGTGGTAAAATAGATGAGAAAAGCAAGTATTTGAAAAAAAGAAAGGGTAGTGAAAAGAAATGAGATATCATTTTATAGGAATTAAAGGATCAGGTATGAGTGCTCTTGCTAGTATTATGTTTGATTTAGGAAATTATGTACAAGGTTCAGATGTTACTCACCACTTATTTACAGAAGATGAATTAGTAAAAAAAGGTATAAAAATATTACCTTTTAATAAAGATAATATAGAAAGTGATATGATAGTAGTAATAGGTAATGCTTTTGATGAGAGCAACGAAGAGGTTAAAAGAACTTTAGAGTTAGGTATTAAACATTATTATTACTATGATTTACTTAGAGAATTAACTCTTGAATATAACAGTGTAGCAATATGTGGTTGTCATGGTAAAACAACAACTACTGCACTTTTGTCACATGTATTTGATGATTTAGTTGGTGCGAATTACTTAATTGGAGATGGAACAGGACATGCGTCAAAAAATAATACATATTTCTTTTTAGAAGCATGTGAATATAAAAGACATTTTTTAAATTATTATCCAAAGTATACAATAGTTACTAATATAGAATTAGATCATGTTGATTATTATAAAGATTTAGAAGATATGAAAGATGCTTATCGTGAGTTTTTAAGACAAACTGAAAAGAGTGTAATTGCATGTGGGGATGATACAAATATTAAATCTTTAAATGTAGATAAATCTATAATATATTATGGATTTGATGAATCTAATGATTTTACTGCAAAAAATGTAGTTTTAAATGAAAAGGGTAGTACGTTTGATGTATATAATAAAGATAAGTTTATTGGACATTTTGATGTTCCTTTGTATGGAAAACATATGGTATTAGATGCACTCGCAGTAATTACTTTCTCTTATTTAGAAGGACTTAATATAGAAGATGTTCATGATTCAATTACTACATTTAAAGGTGCTAAAAGAAGATTTAAAGAAAACGTGATTAAAGATATTATTACAATAGATGATTATGCACATCATCCAACAGAAATAAAAGTAACACTTGAAGCAGTAAGACAAAAATATCCTAATAAAGAGTTAGTTGCAGTTTTTCTTGAAAATACATATTCAAGAACAAAAGCACTTTATAAAGATTTTGCAAAAGCACTTAGTGTTGCAGATAAAGCATATATAACAGATATATTTTCAGATAGAGAAACTAAAGAAGAATATAAGGATGTAAGTCCTATGCTTATAGTAAATGAAATGAAAACTGGTGAATACTTAAAAATAGGTTCTGTTGATACATTAATAGATATTAATGATACAAAATGT
>OLGD01000924.1_pt1 | contig 50992 bp, 45 predicted proteins | sample 1605311 | NCBI WGS metagenome assembly OLGD01 (sample SAMEA3888917, study PRJEB22519) | human gut metagenome | biome: human gut; feature: human-associated habitat; material: faeces | place: Denmark | collected 2010
CTCGGTGCAAAATTCGGAACGGTCATCATCAGCCGTTCCATGCGTCTGTCATATGGGTTATTTGAAAATACGGTCATTTCGGTTCTCCTTGTGAAAAAAAGCCCTCCGGTTTTTGTGTAACCGAAGGGCGATTGATAGTATTACATATTCTGTTGTAAGGTCGATTCCTGTTCAAAGGTCGGCGGCTCGGCTTCAAGGGAGGGATATCCGTCCGTGAGCTTTTCTTGGAGCTTATCCAGCTGCCGTTCCTGCTCATAGGTCAGCGTTTCGCAGTTGCCTTTGGTGAAGTCCACACAGCGACAAAGGTCTGCCGATTCATTCTCACTGAACAGGCGGTGCTTGCTGACGAGACCGGAGCGCACGGCAAAGGCTTCCTTGACATATTCATAGTTCGGAAAATAATCTCCCCAGAACACTGAATCACCGTCTGCGTTCTATTTCCAGGTACAGAACATAAAGCCGTTCTTTTCGCTGTACGTTGCCGCCAATACGGTATCTCCAAAGGAGGCAAGCTGTCGGTACTCCGAAACATCCGCCGCCTTCATCTGCGGTGCGTGTTCGTAAAGCCCGACATATTCTCGCACCGTAGAGATCTCATCCTGGATGTCCGCAATTTTACTGCGGTATTCATCGGATAGGTTTTGGTCGGCATTGCTTAGAAGTTGACCGTTGTATTTTATCCGGCAGAGGGGGATGCCGTCCGAGGATACTTTCATCCATTCGTTGCCGTCCATCCTGGTGTCGTACCGAGCCTTGAGCCGTTTGGCTAATTCTTTTTGAAGCATAGTTTTTTTCTCCTTTTTTCGGGCAACAAAAAAGGCAGGTAGATTTTTGATTTATACCTGCCTATGCCGTCCATATTCTGTTGTGTGGAGTTCAAGACCTTCTACAAAGGGAAAATGTCTGATTTACATCTACAAAATCGAACACTGAAATTTTGCCCCTTAGAACGGCGAAACCCCCGATAAAATCGGGGGTTTCGGGGGCTACATCTTTTTTGTAGCCCTTTTATGGCACACTCTTACAAAATAGATCCGTACCACAAGTTTTTTCGAAATCGATCCATGTTTCAATGTCAGCGGATGGACTTATCCCTTGGCGATGATGGGAGCTGCACGTAACCGCTTTCTTCTGGGGTGCTGCTCCATGCTTGCAAACGAGTCCTATGTATATTATTTTATGTAATCCACATCGGTGCGATAACCGTATACATAAACACAATCGTCGAACACTTCACCGGGAACATGGATTGTTCGCAAAATATCAAGGACGATTTTTCGGTTCTCCGCTGTCAAATCGATTTTCAACCACTCGATTTCCTTGGAGTGCTCCATGCCAACGCCAAAATGTGTCCATGTACTTTCATTGTATATGTATCCGTTGGTTGATTTTGTTGTCCAATGAATGAGCATTTTAGAAAGCCTTGGATCTTCGGAACATTCTATATCATAATAAAATGCTTTGAAAATCTCTGTCCATTTTGTATTGTTCATTTCGTACCCTCCTTTGCGGTGTTGATAGAGGCAATCAACATTCTGCGGATTGAACCGCAATCGTGCAGAACACTTTTTGCAACATCCTCTGAAATGATACTTGCCTTTTGCGCAATCTCGATCCAATATTCCGTTTCATAACACTCTTTGAGAGATATTTGCAGTTTTGAAACAAAATCCGCCTTGCTGTGAGCATACTTCGCCTCTCTGATGTTTGCACCAATACTCGTGCCGCTTCTCTCAAGCTGATTAGCTAAAGAATAATGTCCTTTGATACTATCTGTTAAGTTTAAAATCTTAACCGCAAATCCGGTTGACATATCTGCAAGCTTGTTTTCTGCTATAGTCATCACCTCTTTCGAATATCATTATATCACAAAATCAAAAAAATAGTCAATGAAATCGTGCGTTTCACGATGAAATCCGAGTGGGGCTCGGATGAAATCTTCGGCGTACCGCCTCAGATGAAATTAAATCCGTCCTATATCTCCCCGCGAAGCGGGATTTCATCGCGAAACGATTTCATCCCACGTTAGTGGGATTTATCCCTTCCGTAAGGACGGATTTAGTTGAAAAAAGCCAAGTCGAAATTCGACTTGGCTTTTTTCTTGGCAGGGGTAGAAAGACTCGAACTCTCGACACGCGGTTTTGGAGACCGCTGCTCTACCAACTGAGCTATGCCCCTATGAACGGATAACATTATACCACAAAACCGAACATTTTGCAATAGAGCGCACGATTTTAATTATTAATTTTTTGTGAATTAGCATTCTGCCGCGCGGTTTTTCATATGTTTATACAGCAAAAACACGACAGGAGGAGATTCCATGAAGAAAACCGCGGCAATCATATCGTTCATAACCGTGCTGACAGTCCTGTTTTCATCCTGCGGTAGGAAGGATTACGGTGCGGACGGACTTGCTTTCAGACTGCTGAATCTTTACGACAGCCTGCCGCCGTGCTCTCAGTTCATAAAAAACGGCGAGGAATACAGCCCCGGGTACATTTCACCGGAGGATTTCTCTTTTCTCTACACAGGAAAACGCGAAAAGCTGCCGGAATGGGACCTGATCGACAGCTTCCGGCTGATAATCTCCGACTCCACTGAATTCTTTGAGATCCACGTCATAAAGGTCAGAAATTCAACCGACGCGGAGCGGATAGTCGAGCTGGCAGAACGCAGACAGGCAATGCTTGAGCTTCACAACAAAGAAGACGGCGATTTCCCGGCAAAGCACGCAGACATATTCGCAAGGGGCAGGTACATAGTTTTGCTTGCGACATATGACAACGAGTCAGCCATCAGAATGCTGAAACGCCGGCTCTGACCCGTCGGGTACCGCAGTGTACAGATCGGCTCTTCCCCTCTTCCCGCATTTCGATATCACCGCGACGCTGCAGAGGATGCTCAGAAGATACCACGCGTACCTCGGCTTCATACGGTTTGCCGCTGCAAATTCAGCGGCGGTGAATTCTCCGTCGGGGATGACGTCGGCAAGCATCCTGTAATCCTGCGGCGACGAGATATCAAGCACCGACGAAACGGCTCCCGGAATGCGTTCGATCCTCACAGCACCGCGCTTTCCGTCCCTGCTCCAGCCGTCACGGCGGCGGTAATCTGTCATTTCAAGCGTGATTATCTTAAGGCTGAAACCGGGTCTGCCGAGATAACCGCGCAGGCGGTACAGCTCAAAGCTGATATCCGACGGCCTTCCCTTCTTCGGAGACTTCCTCTTCTCCGACAGCTCCCCCGTCACGGGATCGACCCAGACGACGTATTTCGGACAGGCAACGGGATATACAAGCGTAACCGTGCAGTCCTCAAGGAACGCATCGAGCTTTTTCCTCAGATTTGCAAATGACCGCGTTTCGATCTCAATGATCTCATTTCCCCGCTTTATGTCGGCAACGTAACCGAAATACTTCACCTCATGGAACGCCGGGTCGGGTTCAAGCATATTTTTAAGAGTCAGATGAAGCGTCCGCTCGTTGAGCCTGCCGATGGTCTTGTCCATTTTCCCTCCGTTAAAGAGCCGCCCGGATAACCGGAAACGGCTCGTTTTTTCATACCCCCGCAGGGGCAGGTATTTATCTGTACGGCGGCGGCGAAAACTCGTTCACCGGGAACGCCATTTTTTCAAACACCGCGCACGGATCCTCTTCGTCTCCGGAAACGCATTCCTTTTCGGGAACGCTGTACTCCGTAGCATTTATCAGGTACTGCCCCGGCCTTTCTATCCTTATGACCGAGAAGAAGCCGAGAGTCACAAACAGCCGCTTGCAGCCGTCACGCCCGTCGGTAAGCATACCGTCAACGAACGCGCACACATTGTCGGGGATCTCTCCGACGCCGCAGCACTGGCAGCAGCACCGGTTTCTCTCCTCTGTGCCTATCGAAAGCGCGATCGGATCGACCGTCTCGACGACGACCGTCGGAAGGTTGGTAGTCGCGCTTCCCTCCGGAACCGGAGAGCAGAAGTCACAGCTCGGGCAGCTCTTGAAAATGTTGACATTTCCCTCACTGCCATAGAGTATGACCTTCTTGTCGCAAACCGCAATGCCCTCGAACTCCTGCGCTCTGCCGATATTGACACAGCACTCGCAGGTGATCCTGACATAGAAGCGGATAAGTATCTGATAGAATCCCCGGTTGAACTGAACCGGCTCCGTATCGATGTTAACGCCGACGATCTTTGTCGATTTGACCCTTATCGCCGCGCTTTTGTCTATAAGCTCCTGCCCGAATTCGGTAAGATACACTCTTACATCAGAGAAGCAGTCCTTATCCTTGCAGCTGTCAAGAATACGGTTGCAGTCGATGCAGACTGTTTCGCGTCCGGCGTTCCCGCACGGCGAGCAGGTTCTGTTGTCTGCCATATTTATACCCAATGCTTTCGCGTCAGCGAAAGCTTCCTTTCTTCGGAATTGTGGCTGTGTTTTGCGGGAATAAGCTGAATGTTTCATTCAGCTTATTCCAAAAAACTGTTGTCTGTCAGACAACAAAGCCGCAAAACGTTGATTGAAAGACCTGTCTTTCAATCATACCTCCGTTTATTAAGATGGGAACACCCCGATACCGGCGGTGTTGCCGTAAAGAGAGCCGACAAAGGCACTGCTTCAACTTTCATCTTCCCTACCATTCTATGCCGCAGGGACGGAAGTGTTATAGCATCGGACAATAAAAACATGACAGAAGGGGCTGTTAAAAACCCGACGTTTTTAACAGCCCCTGAAAAATATCGGCAGTGATACAAAAAACCAGATGAGTTGTTCGGCACCGCAATGAGGGAGAGTATCTCCGTATCAGAGATACTTCGCGTACTTTTCGGGGAGAGCTTCGGCCGCCATTGATGCGGTAATCACGAAATCGACGGGATGAGTCCCGGCAAATGCGATGACCTTGTCAAGGAATGCGGAGAAAGCAGTGATGTCGTTGTTGCAGATCTTGAGAGCGGAATCGATGAAGATATCGGTCACATCGTGATTTCCGCCAAAGTTTCCGGCGACAAAGCCGTAAAGCTCAGACGCGTTTGAAACAAGATACTCATCGGTGTCGAGCAGGCGCGCCTGATATTTCACCTCATGAATGAGCTTTGTACCCTTTTCGATGAAGACAACGGCACCTTTGGTCTCGTCGAGCTTTTTGTTTGCCATTTCGACGATGGTTTTGGTCTTTCCGGAACCTTTGAGTCCTACAATCAGTTTCAGCATATTGAGTTACCTCCGAAAAATAAATTAGTTGATTCTTGATTGAAGCTCTGCGCGGCGCCTGTCATGTTCGGCACCGGGCTTGCCGAGGAGAGCATACATATTGTTCTTATATCCCTCAACTCCCGGCTGGTCAAAGGGATTCACCCCGAGCGTGTAGCCGGAAACCGCACAGGCAAGCTCGAAGAAGTAAACAAGATAACCGAAGTCACAGGCACTTCTGCCGTCAAGCTCCAGTATCATGTTCGGAACGCCGCCGTCGGTATGCGAAAGCACCGTGGCAAGGAACGCGTTGTGATTGACCTCATGCATCGTCTTGCCGGAAATGAAGTTCATACCGTCGATATTTGCAGGGTCATCCGGGATGACGAAGGGGCTGACATCGTTCTTTATATCGATGACCGTCTCGAATATATTGCGTCTTCCCTGCTGGATATACTGACCGAGGGAGTGAAGGTCGGTCGAGAAGATAACGGATGAGGGATAAAGCCCCTTTCCGTCCTTGCCCTCGCTTTCTCCGAACAGCTGTTTCCACCACTCGTTGAACAGAGCAAGCGCGGGATCATAGGAGACCATGATCTCGGTCGTCTTTCCGGCTCTGTAAAGGATATTGCGGACAGCCGCATATCTGTAGCAGTCGTTCTTCGAAATATCGTCATCGGTGAAAGCCGCTCTTGCATCAGCCGCACCTGCCATCATCGCGTCGATGTCGATCCCGGCGACGGCTATCGGAAGAAGTCCGACCGCGGTAAGCACCGAATAGCGCCCTCCGATGTCGTCCGGGACAACAAATGTCTCGTATCCCTTTTCGTCAGCCAGCTCCTTCAGCTTGCCCTTCTTTCTGTCGGTGGTGACGAAGATGCGCTTTGCAGCCTCATCCTCGCCGTACTTCTTTTCAAGAAGCTCCCTGAACACCCTGAAAGCAACGGCAGGCTCTGTCGTGGTCCCGGATTTGGATATGACGTTTATGCATATGTCTCTTCCCTCGCAGAGAGAGAGAAGCTCGTTAAGGTATGCGGAATTGATGCTGTTTCCGGCAAAATACACATCGGGCGTGTCTTTTTTCAGCGAATTGTAGAGCGGGGACTTCACGAATTCGATCGCGGCTCTCGCTCCGAGATACGAACCTCCGATGCCGATGGCAACGAAGATATCGCAACTGTTCTTTATCCTCTCAGCCGCAGCCTTTATTCTTGCAAATTCCTCTTTGTCATAATTGACGGGAAGGTCGATCCAGCCCCTGAAGCCGTTTCCGGCGCCTGTTCCCTCGCGGAGGGTCTTTGCGGCGGCGGTTATCTGCGGCTGAATCCCCTCAAGCATACCGGCGGTTACGGTATCGTCGATGTATTTTGTGTTCAGTCTGACTGACATTTTCTTTCATTCACGCGTTTCACGCGCTTTTACGCCTTTCATAGTCTCCGTTTTTATTTTACTACAAATCCGCCCGTTTTGCAATACGAAAATGCAATTGTTAACCGTATTTTTAAAAATTCAGCCGATGTTCACATAAATACTGTTCCCCGGCACCCGACTCCCGCGCGGGTATCGCGGGAATAAATGAACTTAATATTCAGCCGGAAGCTATCCGGATCATTCTCCGTCATCCTCCGGCTGCCATGCCTTCCCGAAATCCATGTCGCGGAACAGCGCGGCAAGACCGGTTATCTGCTTCAGCCGGAGAATTTCGTCACGGTCCATACCGAGGTGTCTCGAGATCCACGCGTCGCTTCTGCCGACCTCATGAAGCTCCTTTATGATATTGCTCATAAGGTCAACGCTGTGCGTTCCTCTTGCACGATTGTGCCGTACCGTGCTTGCCATTCTTCCGGAAATAGGCTTGTCGATGACCGAAACGGGAAGCATTCCCTTCTCCCTCTCGTATATATCGGGATAATCGCGCATTATTCTCCAGCGGTGAAACCCGTCAACTATTATGTAGGTGTCGTTTTCCCTGTCGTGATAGCAGACAATCGGCATGGTGTAGCCGTCCTCCCTTATACTGTCGTAAAGGAGCCTCATCTCCGGCGGAGCGACCGTGTTAGGATTGTACGTGTTCGGAACTATCTTATCGAAAGGCACCGCCCTTACACCGTATGCGGGGCTGACAAAGCCGTTACTTTTCATTTATCATCTCTCCGTATTTCTCTCTTATCATATCGACCCTCAGCTTGTTCTGCCGGTTCAGACCGAAGCCCATGGAGCGGCAGGTGTGGTCGTTCTTCAGTATACAGCAGCACATCCGCTTCCAGCTGGGAACATCCTTTGTCGTTTTGATATCATCGGTATTGTCCGGTATCGGGTCAAGGAATATCACGCGGGATTTAAGCCCCTGAGTATAGCCGGAGACGCCGTTTCTTGCGATCCGGTATCCGCGCTCCTCAAGCTCGGCGATAGTCTCCTCCGACAGTCCGCCGCCGACCTCGTGCCAGAACCGTATCGATGTTTTGAATTTCTCAAGATAATTGTCACGCAGGCGGGTCGGAAGAGTGTCAAGCAGGAAATGCGTGTAGCTTTCCCATGTGTGTCCCTCCGGAAGCGTCACGCTGCGGTAGCCCATCGCCTTTGTCCTTGCATAAATCGCGCCGAAATTGGCTCCCCTTACCCTTCCGACAAGGCGCGCCCATACCTCCGGGTCAATGACGCGGTAGAGATTGAGGCTGTCCTTCGAATAATCGTTGAACGGCGAGGCGACCCGCATCTGATCGGGGTTGAGTCCCGCCTTGAAATACATATCGTAAAGCTCGTTGTAGTCATACCCGAACTTATAATTGGCAATCCACACGTCGCTGACGCTCCAGTCGTATATCGGAGAGGCGCACCAGACGTCCTTGAACTCCTTTGTCAGCCAGCACTCGCCCTTGTAGCCGTATTTCTTGTTGAGAAACCCGGAATAGCGGTTGAGCGACTCGCCGCCTCGGATTCCGAGCAGGCATACGGTCTTTCCACCGCCGTGCTTTTCCATGTAGTACCTTCCGAACTGCTTTGCAAGATCCTCCTGATGCATTTTATAGCTGTAATGCTCAAACGGCGCGTCAAGATTGACCACATAGGGATGCTCCGGCATCGGGCGTACCCATATGTCTTTTTTTGTGTCATCCCACGGGTACCAGAACATTTCGTAGATGCTCATCGCAGTCCGTGTTGCCATCGGAAGGCAGACCCAGTACGGCTCGGTTCTGTCCTTCAGGCGTTCGAAGGTTCTTTCAATATATTCCGTTGTCACGGTGTACTGCGCCTCGAAATCCTGGTGATACAGCCCGACCGTCCTGCCGGGATATCTGCTGTCGCGGAAGTCGATGACCGCATTGAGCAGCATTCCGCTGTCCTTACCACCGCTGAATGACACATAGATATTGTCGAATTCGCGAAAGATGAAGTCAAGTCTCTGCATCAGCGCGTCGTATACATTAATGTCAAGATATCTGCGTACCATTTCTGCTTCAGGCTCCCCGACAAATAAGATAATTTTTCCTCCGTAGGGATATTATTATTATATAATATCTGCCTGAATTTGTCAAGAAACTTTGTCGCATTTTCGGCGAACCCGTCAAAAAAAGACCGCCGCGCGGTTATCTGCCGTACAGCGGTCAGGAATATCGTTGTTTCTGCGGACAGGACTGTCAGATTATCCCGAAAACAAACGAGACGCTTTCCGAGATCTTCACGTCCTCAGGTGTCATGTTTTCGGCACAGCCCGCTTTTGCCATAAGCGGCATGACCCCGTCGCCGACCGAAAAGCCGGTTGCCGACATGAAATCCGGCTGACAATCCCCGCACTTCACCGAGATCACCTCTCCGGGCATCACTCCCAGCCCGCGGCAGAGTATCTCCGCTTTCTTCCGTGCGCTTACGGTGCATTCGGTAAGCAGGCGCTCCTTCAGCATCTCCGTATCCCTGACGGTGAAGGATATCCGCACGTCCGGATCGGCACCGCAGGAACCGATATACGACAGCGTCTGTGCAAGCCTTGCCATATCCGTCGGAAACTCAAGCGTGAACCTCTGCACGCACCGGTAGCCGTCAAAAACGCTCCCGTTATTCCCGTTTTCGTCCCTCACGTTCTTATAAGCCGTGTTCACCGAAAAATCCGCTGTCTTAAGGTCGCTGTCGGAAAATCCGGCTTTTTTCACCGCGCCGTATAGCCTGTCCGCCTGATCTGCCGCCGCCCTTGCCATGGGTTCGTAATCACGCTCATGTGCACTGACCGAAAGATCAAGCACCACCGTGTCTGGCTTTGCGGATATTTCCGCCTCTCCGATGACTGAAATCGTTCTGTCCATTCTGTTTCCTCCCGTTTTTGTTTAATTATAATACGCAAAACGCTGTTTGTCAAGCCGCGCGGTTCACAGATTGTTTACCCTCCACCCTGAATAATATTCACAAATAGAATTTACAATAATAGATGTTATAATTTTAGAATATAAACGGAGGTCATCATGTCCGAAATGAATTTCAGCGCCTCTAAAATGTTCGGCAACGCCAACAGGTTCATAGAGGCATATCACCGCACGCTTCACCCGCTCTGTCTTGAGACAGGAATCCCGCCGATGGCACTTGATATCCTGCTTTTCGTCGCCAATAACCCCGAAAACGCCACTGCAAACGACATCTGCCGCTGCCGCGGATTAAAACCGGGGATCGTTTCGGTGCACGTTGACAGGCTGGTCAACTGCGGACTTCTAACAAGAGAAGAAGTTCCGGGCGACAGAAGAAAGACTCTCCTCGTCTGCACCGATAAGGCTGCCGGAACCGTTGCAAAAGGCAGGGAGTATCAGCACCTCTTCGCCGCCCGACTGCTTTCCGGGCTGAGTGAGGACGACATCGCGGCATTCCGGAGAACGCTCTCTCACATCGACGCGAACATTGACGGCATCCGTAAAAGCGGAATCTGAAAGGAGCGTAAAATGCTGAAACTGCTGAAAAATATGCGCCGGAAAGAGATAATAATGGCGCTTATATGTATAGTCCTGATAGTCGGACAGGTCTATTTTGACCTGCGCCTTCCCGACTATATGACCGACCTTACATCACTGATAAAAACCTCCGGTTCAACAGGAGATATCCTGAACGTCGGGCTGAAAATGCTCGGCTGTACCGCCGTCAGCGCGGTGCTTGCAATAGCCTGCGGATTTCTCGCGGTTAAAACCGCATCGGGCTTCAGCTACGCGGTGCGCGGAAAGCTGTTCCACCACATCATGGATATCGGAAGCGAGGAAATGCAGGATTTCTCGGTTCCGAGCCTGATAACAAGAACCACAAACGACATCACACAGATACAGATGGTCATATCGATGGGACTTCAGATGATAATCAAAGCCCCGATAATGGCTGTCTGGGCGGTGATCAAGATACTCGGCAAGAGCTGGGAGCTTTCGGCGGTCACGGCGGGCTTCGTTGTCGTCCTCTGCGGCACCGTCCTTGCGATTATGGCGACCTGCATCCCGCGCTTACGCCTCGTTCAGAAAATGACCGACCGCATAAACCGCGCCGCACGTGAGAACCTGACCGGAATAAGCGTCGTCCATGCCTTCAACGCAGAGGATTTCCAGAACAGAAAATTCGATGTTCCCAGCCGCGGAATGATGGAGCTTCAGATGAAGAACCAGAAGCTCTTCGCCCTTGTCCAGCCGGTCATGTCTCTCGGAATGAACGGTCTTGCCCTCTGCATCTACTGGCTCGGCGCGGCGATCGTGAACGGCATTGCCCTTTCCGACCCGGCGGCAAGAATATCGATGTTCAGCGAGGTGATCGTGTTCAGCACCTATGCCACCTATATCGTCATGTCGTTCATGATGCTTGTGATGATATATATGCTCCTCCCGCAGGCGCAGGTCTCGGCAGAGCGTATAAACGAGGTGCTTGACCGCCGCGCATCCGTCCGCGAGGGAAAGACCGAAACGGCAAAGGAAACCGGAACCGTATCGTTCAGAAACGTCTCCTTCAGATACCCCGGCTCCGGCGAGGACGAGCTTTCCGATATATCCTTTGACATCGGAAAGGGGCAGACTCTTGCGATAATCGGCGCGACCGGAAGCGGCAAAACAACGCTTGTCAGCCTCATCGCCCGGTTCTATGACGCAACCTCCGGAGAGGTTCTGGTAGACGGCGTGAACGTGAAGAATTATACCTTCGACGCACTTTACGACAGAATAGGCTATGTGACGCAGAGGGCGGTGCTTTTCGCCGGCACGGTGAAGGACAACATCTTCTTCGGCGAAAGTGCAGCGGAAAACAGCGGCGAAAACCTTTCCTCCGCCCTCTCGCTGTCACAGTCGGAGGAATTCGTCTCAAGGCTCGACGGCGGAGCCGACCACGAAATAGCCCAGCTCGGCAGAAACGTCTCCGGCGGGCAGAAACAGCGTCTCTCGATTGCCCGCGCACTTGCAAGAAAGCCGGAGATACTGATCTTCGACGACTCGTTCTCCGCTCTCGACTACCGCACCGACGCGGCTCTGCGCGAAGGACTTGCAAAAGAGCTTCCCGAAACGACAAAAATAATCGTTGCCCAGAGAATCAGCACCGTCCGCCACGCGGACAGAATAATCGTTCTCGACCGCGGAGAGGCTGTCGGCACCGGAACTCACGACGAGCTTATGAAAACCTGCCCTGTTTACCGCGAAATAGCCGAATCCCAGCTGTCCGCGTCAGAGCTTCGGTAAAGGAGGGATACAGATGAATATGATGAAACACCGGCCTGCAGAAAAATCCGGAGGCATCGGAAAAGCGATACCGAGACTGACGGAATATATGCGCTCTCAGCTCGGTCTTATAATCGCAGCCCTTGTCCTCGCGGCACTCAGCGCAGTTCTCACGATAATCGGTCCCGATAAGGTCGGAGAGATCGCCACGATAATGTCCGACGGACTTCTTACCGGAATCGACATTTCCGCAATCGCAAGGGGCGGAGCCTTCCTTGCCGCGATATATGTTGCAAGCGCTCTCTTCGGCTTTGTACAGCACTATATAATGGCTGTCGTGACCCTGAAAATGTCCTACCGTATGCGCGGAGAGCTTTCGGAAAAGATAAACCGGGTCCCGCAGGCATATATAAACGGAGCCTCTCAGGGCGATATTCTGAGCCGTATAACAAACGACGTCTCCACCCTTCAGCAGGGACTGACAAACAGCCTTCCGACGATAATAAGTGCTGCCACGCAGTTTGTCGGCTGTCTTATCATGATGTTTGTCACCGAATGGCGGCTTGCGCTGATTTCTCTCGGCGTGACGCTTGTCGGAATGGTGCTGACGGTGCTTATCATGTCCCGTTCCCAAAAATACTTCGCCGCGCGCCAGACAAGCCTCGGAGAGCTGAACGGATATGTGGAGGAAATGTACTCCGGTCACTCCGTAGTAAGGATAAGCCGCGCAGTCAGGAAGGTCGGAGAGCATTTCGACAGGCTCAACGCCGCCGTTTACGACGCAAACTGGCGCTCGCAGTTCCTTTCGGGAATAATGCAGCCGCTTATGAACATTATCGGCAACATCGCATACGTCGCAGTCTGCGTCTTCGGCTCTGTCCTCGCAATGAACGGCACGATCAGGTTCGGCGTGATAGTCTCCTTTATCCTCTACGTCCGGCTCTTCACATCCCCGCTCACGCAGATGGCTCAGGGGCTTACCAATATGCAGACAGCCTCCGCCTCGGCTCACCGCATCTTCGACTTCCTTGAAGCGGAAGAAATGCCGGACGAGAGCGGAAAAACAAAACAGCTGACCGAGGTAAAGGGCAGCGTGACCTTTGATCACGTCCGCTTCAGCTACCCCGACAATCCCGACAGAATAATCATAAGCGACTTCTCCGCTCAGGTAAAGCCGGGACAGAAGGTCGCAATAGTAGGTCCCACCGGCGCCGGAAAGACCACAATGGTCAACCTCCTCATGCGCTTCTTCGATACAGACAGCGGAAAGATAACCATCGACGGCATTCCGATATCCGACCTCAGACGCGAAAACGTTCACAGCCTTTTCGGAATGGTGCTCCAGGACACATGGCTCTTCGAGGGCACCGTGCGCGAAAACCTCGTCTACAACATGGAGGGCATCACCGACGAAAGGCTGAACACCGTCCTTGCCGCCTGCGGGCTTGACCGTTTCGTCCGCTCGCTCCCCGACGGGCTTGATACCGTTCTTTCGGAAAGCACCTCGGTGTCGGCAGGTCAGAAGCAGCTCCTCACAATAGCCCGCGCAATGCTCCAGAACGCACCGATGCTTATACTTGATGAGGCGACCTCCTCCGTCGATACCCGCACCGAGCTTATCATCCAGCGCGCAATGGACAGCCTGACAAAGGGCAGAACCAGCTTCGTGATAGCCCACCGCCTTTCGACGATAAAAAACGCCGACCTCATTCTTGTCATGAAGGACGGCGACGTCATCGAAAGCGGCACGCACGACTCGCTCATGGCGGCAGACGGCTTCTATGCCGGACTCTACAACAGCCAGTTTGCTAAAGCCGCATGAAATATACCGATTTCTTAACGGAAAAAACACAGCCTGTACTTGAAAAGCATAGCTATCCGTGATAAAATGAGAATAAGGCTCCCTCAGGGCGACCGGGGGAGCCTTTCGGTTTTTTATCGGGGTGAAAACATGAGAGAATCACAGGCAAGCAAAATAGTTTTCCGTCTCGGCGGCGATATACTTAAAAGCCGCGGAATGGCGCTTGAAAAAGGCTTCCGTCAGCACGGCACAGTCAGCGTATATGAGCATTCGCTGAGAGTGGCCGTGATGTGCGTGATGATCGCCGCACTCCTTCCCTTCCGCACCGACCTGACCTCGCTTGTAAGAGGCGCACTTCTGCACGATTATTTCCTTTACGACTGGCATTCGCGCGACAGATCCCACCGTTTTCACGGCTTCATCCATGCAAAACGCGCGTTTCAGAACGCAAACCGCGATTTCACCCTGAACCGGGTCGAAAAGAACATGATCCTGTCGCATATGTTTCCGATGAATACGGTCATCCCGAAATACCGTGAAAGCGTCATCCTCTGCACCGCCGACAAGCTCTGCGCCATCAGGGAAACAATCTCCGGATCGCACAACGGCTGACCGCAGCTTACTGTTTATCGGTGAAGTACAGAAACATCTCCGCCGCGTGCCACGTGTGGGGCGAGGCATTCTTTTCATCGGCATATTCCGGGTAAAGGCAGCGTATGCCCTCATAGTCAGCCTCACTTGCCCTCGTCTCGTTCGTCAGCGGATATGACAGTCTGCCGCCGACCTTCACATCGTTCCCGAAAAAGTGCTGTTCCGCCCACCAGAGATAGGGGTAAAACCCGTCATACTCACGGTGCGGCACCTCAACATGACTGTCGCGGTAATCCATCCAGAAAAGCTGACTGTAATCGTCGGGAACAGCCGGTATCTCCGCGATCTGCTTCTCCCTCGGAATGCTGTCCTCAAAGTTCACCATCCGGTAATAAGCCTGCCGGCTCGCGCACCAGAACCAGTGATAAGGCACATTGTCAAGCCAGTTCTCACCGACATCGTTCAGGGTAAAGCCCATCCCCTTCCTCTCGGCAAGCAGCAGCGCGAGGATTGTGTAATGAATGTCATCGTCCGGCTGAACATAAGCCACATTCCCCTTCGTCGATGGCAGACAGTCCTCCCGCAGACGGAGATCAAGCACCGGAGAATAAGCCGATATCCAGTCGTTGAGCGGGTACTCCCCGACGCTTTCAAGATATTCCCTTATCTTTTTGCGGTCAAACCCCATCTCGACCGGCTTCCCGAGGATCACTCCCGCAGCTCTGCCGCATACCGCACCGATCATCCTGTCGCGGTACTCCTCTTCGCTCAGCTTTCCGTAAACCGGGCAACCCGCCGCCGCGGATATGATGTTCTCATACCCCATCGGCTCGTCATAACGGTAATCCGCCCGTATCCCGTTCCCTCGCAAAGCCCAGAGCCGCTCATAAGCCTCGCGCCAGCGCCTCTCCGATTCCTCCGTGACCTGCTCGCTGTTCACATAGTCCGGAAAAGGGAGCGGAGCCTCCCCGTCCGACGGCGAAAGCGCGGCTTCCGTGTCATACCCCTCATCGGTCATCGACCTGAATTCCTCACAGTAAAGCTGTTTCCATGTTGCATATCCCGGCATGGTATATTCCCCTTTTCTCCGCCGCAAAACACACGGCGGCTTTTATATCTCAATTATAGTGCAGTAAAAGTCATATTTCTGCGCAATTTGTGCCGGAAGTGTGCAGATTCTGCTTTTAAATTAAAAAAAAATAACCTCCGATTCGACATCGAAGGTTATTTTTAGCATCAGAGATGAAGAAATCTCAGAACTGCTTTTACACCAGTCATTCAAATTGCGCGAAAGACAAGAAGGATAAGAAACCCGAACGCTGTAAGTATCAATGCCGAGGGCAGGACTATCACAAGAAAGGCTGTCAGCACCATTATAAGCCGGTCTTTGAAGCCGACGCCGGCGTCATCCAGTTCCTTTCTGAACCTTTCGCCATCCTCCCGTGTTGCCTTACGCTGCCGGCGGCGGATCATTCGGCTGTCGCCTGACGGTTGGATTTGCGCTCGGTCTTGGGAAGCTCAAAGAGATAGTTGCCGTTCTCATCAAGTTTTCTTTCCGGGAAGTGGCAGGCAACAAAGTGTCCCGGCTCGATCTCGGTAAGAGGCGGCGGAACGCGCTTGCACTTATCGCAGGCCATGTAGCAGCGTGTGTGGAATTTGCATCCTGCCGGAGGCTTTATGGGGCTGGGTATATTGCCCTCAAGAATGATACGTTCCTTTGTAAGGCTCTCGGGATCGGTCGTAGGGATCGAAGACAGAAGCGCAACCGTGTACGGATGACGCGGGTCCTCGAACACCGTCTGAGCCGAGGCAAGCTCGACTACGTTTCCGAGATACATGACGCAGATGCGGTCGGAGATGAATCTTACGACCGAAAGGTCATGCGATATGAACATATAAGTCAGGTTTTCCTTCTCGCGAAGCTCCTGAAGCAGGTTGATTATCTGAGACTGGATCGAAACGTCAAGCGCCGATACACACTCATCGCATACGACGAATTTCGGCTGCACTGCAAGAGCGCGGGCAATGGAAATACGCTGACGCTGTCCTCCGGAGAACTGATGCGGATACCTGAAGAGCATATACTCCTGAAGTCCGCACTCCTTCATGGTGTTGACAACGTGATCACGCATTTTCTGGGAGCCCTGACGGTAGAATTTGTGAGTGATCAGTCCCTCTTCGATGATCTGTCCGATCGTGAAGCGGGGGTTCAGGCTGGAATACGGATCCTGGAAGATGATCTGAAGATCCTTACGCAGAATGCGCATTTCTCTGTACTTCAGGCGCGCAAGGTCGATTCCGTTGTCGCGCATCGGCTCGTACATATCGAATCCGGCGTTTCCGGCATATGACGCGCGGAGGGCGTCAAGCTGCCTGTCATGGTCAGCCATCTTCGAATTCAGCGCGTCAAGCTGTCTGCCGAGAGCCTCGCTCTTTCTTGTAAGCAAAGCCTGCTTTTTCACTGTCTTTGCCGCATTTTCTGCGGAAATAAGATGGTCAATAACTATATCGACATCCTTCTTCTTTGCCGCGATCCTGTTGCGCTCAACATTGATTTTGTAGCGGTCAAGAAGAAGCGTTCTTCCCCTACCTTCGGGATCATATCCGTGGAAGCCGCCGAGGATCTTGACTATGTTCGACTGACAGGTCTGTCTCTCGCACTGCGCAAGATTGAGACTCTGGAGAAGCAGGAAGTCCGCCTTTTCCTCACCTCCGACGGATTCAAGCTTTTTTTCAAGCTCCTTAGCTTTTGCATCGGCTTTTGCAAGCTTCTTGCAGTACTTTCCGTAATGCTTAAGAGTATCCTGCACATAGAGCGGAGTCATATCGTCAAGGGTCGAACCGTAATAAACGGTCGATCCGGCTGTCTGCGGGTAAAGCTGAAGCAGGACGCGTCCGAGAGTGGACTTTCCGCAGCCGGACTCGCCGACAATGCCGATCGTCTCTCCCTCGTAAATGTCGAGCGAAATATCCTCGTTTGCGCGGACATAGAACTGCTCGCGCTGGAAAATGGAGGACTTTGCTACAGGGAAGTATTTCTTGAGGTTAGTTATTGACAGTAATTTTTTTGTGCTCTTCACTGCATCTTTCCTCCTTGTTGGGATAGAAGCATCTTATCAGCTGACCGTCTCCGACGTCGATAAGACCGGGCTCCTCCTGAATGCACTTTTCGGTGCAGTATTTGCATCTCGGTGCGAACTTGCATCCCTTCGGAAGCGCCAGCGGATGCGGCACGACTCCGGGGATCGGCTCAAGCTTGTGATTGATGTTGTCGAGCCGCGGGATCGAGAACATAAGTCCCTCTGTATACGGGTGACTCATTTTACAGTCAGTGAATATGACCCTCGCCGATGCCTTTTCAACGACCTGACCGCAGTACATAACCGCAACGTCGTCTGCCATCTCGTTTATGACACCGAGGTCATGGGTAATGAAGATTATCGATGTACCCTTCTCTGCCTGAAGATCGTTCATAAGACGGAGGATCTGCGCCTGGATGGTAACATCAAGCGCGGTCGTCGGCTCGTCTGCAATAAGAATCTTGGGACGGCAGGCAAGTGCCATAGCAATCATGACCCTCTGGCGCATACCGCCCGAAAGCTGATGCGGATACTGCTTCATGACGGCTTCCGGATTCGGAATCTGAACGTCATAGAGCATTTTAAGCGCGTTTTTCTTTGCTTCCCTGCGGCTCATGCCCTGATGTATCATGAACGGCTCCGAAAGCTGCTTTTCAACCGAGAAGACCGGGTTGAGCGATGTCATCGGCTCCTGGAAAATGACCGATATCGCGTTTCCGCGTATATGGTACATCTCGTCAAGCGAGAGCTTTGTAAGATCCTTGCCCTCAAAGAGTATCTCGCCCTCGGCAATGTAACCGTTGTCGTCAAGAAGCCGCAGAATGCTCATGGCGGAGACGGATTTTCCCGAGCCCGATTCACCGACGATTCCAATAGTCTTACCCGCCTCAAGCGAGTAGGAGACATCGTTCACCGCCTTGACGGTTCCCTTTTTTGTTTTGAAATAGGTGTGAAGATTTTTGACTTCAAGTAATGCCATGTCCGTGTCCTCCTTATCTCTCAGAGTTGGACTTGGGGTCCATGACGTCGCGGAGGGCGTCTCCGATGATGTTGATGCATATTGTTGTTATTGCAAGGAACAGCGCCGTGAAGAGCCACTGCCACCAGTAATTGTTCATGACGGTCAGGTTGTTTGCACCGTTGAGCATATTGCCCCATGTCGGGCGCGGAGGCGTGACACCGAATCCGAGGTACGACAGCGACGATTCTGTAAGCATACAGCCGGCAAAATCAAGGGTAAGGGTGACTATGATTATGGAAATGACGTTCGGAAGGATATGCTTGAAGGCTATCTTCGATTCCTTTACGCCCATTGCCTTGGCAGCGGTCACATACTCGTTCTCGCGCGCAACAAGGACCTGACCTCTTATCAGTCTTGCAAGCCCCGTCCATGACAGGAACCCGAGGATGCACATCATAAAGAAGATCCTCGTTGTTTCTCCCCATGGCATATGGCTGATGATCGACGAAAGGATCATGGCAAACGGCAGGAACGGTATCGCGGCAAAAACCTCGGTGACACGCATGAGAACCATGTCAACCTTGCCTCCGAAGTATCCGGAGAGACATCCGACGATAATTCCGATGATCGTGGAAATTATAACGGCAACACCGCCGATGGTCATCGTCATCTTGGAGCCGTTGACGATGCGCTGGAATATGTCGGCGCCGTTGGAATCAGTCCCGAAAAGATAGCCCTTGTGTCCCCATTTCTGAAGAAGAGCTCCGTTTTCGTCGGCAGTATACGTCTGGAAACCGCCGGCGAAAACCTTCGCAGCACTTTTCACGGTCTTGGGCGTTGTACACTGATCAAGCAGATCCTCGCCCCAGGAATAGACGTTGCCAAGGTTTGTGATCCCCGTGTAGTGATGCATTCCCGTCGCGATATCGACATAATATTCCCCGTCAGAGAGCTTGGGCGGCGCCACAAAGGATCTCGATTGGTTCCTGAACGTGCCGCAGAAAACGACCGAATTGTCGGAAAGCAGATATGCCGCCGTGGTGTTTGTGGCAAAAACGCGCTCGATGGTCGCGTTGCCGTGATCTGCAAGAACGGTGTTTATGTTCTTGCCCGTCGATGTGAAGTTGGTGTTCGGATTTTCAAATGCCTCAAGTGTTGCCGTTCCGAATATAAGCGGTTCATAGAAGCCACCCGACTTCGGAGCTTCACGGACGCCGATTATATAGTTGAGCGTGAAGGCAACATCACGGAGAAGCACAGGCTCTGTCTCGAAACCGATGTCCTCGTCGTACTCGTTCATCGTTGCAAAGAAATCCATGTTGCTGTACGAGTTCTTGTTGCCCCAGATATAGAGGGTACCGTCCTCCATGAGTATGGCTGTCGCCTGATATCCGCAGGTCAGCTTTTTTATCTTTTTGACATCAATGCCTTTCTTGTAAAGCTCCTCCGGCATCGGAAGAATAAAGCCTGATTCGGCAAATTCCTCCTTCCTGCCGTACTGACCGAGCTTGTCATTGCCCCAGCCATAGATCTTTCCGTCCTCGCCGATGGCGATGATATGGTCGATTCCGGCGGCGACCATTGCGATTTTTGTATTTTTCACCTCATCCGGTATCTTTGAGATATCGACACCGGTGGTTCCGATCTGTGTGCAGCCCCAGACAAAGACCTTCCCGTCATTGGAAAGTCCGACGCTGAACGGACCGTATGAGGATATCTGCTTTATATTGTTCTTCAGCCCGGAAGGGACACTCATCATCGACATTGTCGGATAAAGGCTCTGCTGAGTTACTTCTATGTAGGAATTGAAGTATTTAGGCATAAAGAGCGGCCCGATGAAGGCAAGAATAAACATAAGTATAACAACCACAAGAGCGACGACCGCATACTTTTTTTCAAGGAAATTCTTCAGGATCTGCTTGCCGGGGCTGAGGATCATCTCAACGTCGCTGACCTGACGCTGACCGAAGCGGTCGGTTTCAAGCATTTCGTCGGCAAGCGTCCTGCTCCCGCCGAAGAAAGCGCGTTTGAGCCAGCCGGCGTGCTTCTTTCCGTTTGCGAAGGAGGCTTTGTTTTTCTTTTCTTTGCTCATTTCGTTGTCCTCCTTTACTTATTGACTCTGACGCGCGGGTCAACAAGACCGTAAATAATGTCGATTACAAGATTGCCGCCGAGAGCTATGATGACATAGAACATCTGCATGAGAAGAATAACGTCGTTGTCTCCGGACTGAAGCGCAGTTATCATGATCTTGCCCATTCCGTTTATGGCGAAGATCTGCTCAATGACGACGGAACCCGAGAAAATGCTGAGGAACCATCCGACAACGAGAGTGACGATGGGAATAAGCGCATTTCTCCATGCGTGGGAATATATTATGGTTTTTTCGCGCAGACCTTTTGCACGGGCAGTCTTGATGCAGTCCATGGAGAGTGCGTCGATCATCGATGCGCGGACATATCTTGTCATTCCGCCGAGCGAGCAGAAGGTCATGACGGCAAGCGGAAGTATCAGGTAGTACGCTCTGTCAAGGAACCACTTTATTCCGGTATACTGACCGCCGGGAGTACCCATTCCGTATGGCGGCAGCCAGCCGAGAAGCGAGCAGAAGATCCAGATAAAAATAATTGATATAAGGAACGTCGGAAGACTGTAGCCGATAATTGTCAGCACCTGCATCGTTTTGTCACCCAGCTTCCCTCGCTTTACGGCGCACCTTATTCCGAGGGGAATTGTTATGGCAAGAGCAAGTATCGTTGCGAAAACATTTATGAAGATGGTATTCTTCATCGGCTCCTTGACGACATTAATGACGTCGGTACGGTAGAAGTCGGAATAACCGAAGTTCCCCTCAAGAAGTCCGTTGAAATTTCCGTTATAATACGGATAAAGCCCCATCCATCGGAGATAATGAACGATCTTGTTGTTCTTTTCGGTTCCGTACTGACATTGGTATTTGAAATAGGTTTCATCGAACAGCTTTTGTCTCTGATCGGCAGTAAGGTTTTTGATCGATTTGATCTCTTCATATGCCTTGACGTAGGCGCGGTCGCCTGCCGCCGCCGTATAGAGGATAAACATGAGGAACGACAGAATGAAAAGAACTATCAGCATATAGCCGATCCTCTTTAAAATGTATTTTCCCATTTTCACTCTTCCTTTGATAGATTTTTGCCGGAGCGTTCTCCGGTTCGGGAAATATCTGTTCCGAACATAAAAAACGGACATCCGTTAGTGACCCACATAACGAACGTCCGGAGCGCATCGGCACATTAACTTTATTTATCGTAAAGAAGCAGTCTTCTTTTTATTGCATTACAATTACTCTGCAAAAAACGCAGGGAACCGTTCTGTACTATTCCGGAAGAGCACCTCAGATTTTCAAAAGTTGCGTTGTTGCTGCGGGAAGCCGCACATCCGTGCGGAAATCTGTTGTATTAATCGGGTCGGTACCGGGCAATATGCCGCCGGGTGCCTGCTGCGCCGCGCCAAAAGGCACGCAGCAGCAATAAACAGCAGTATGCAGGAGGGGGCATGAAGCCCCTTCCTGCCTGCCGCGGCGTCCCATCGGGAGCCTTTGTTTATACTTTTTCGGAATTACTTGAGCCAGATAACGTCAGCGAGATCTCTGATGTAGTAGCTCTGATAGCTATCGTACAGGGAGGGATCGACCGTGTTTACCCAAGAGTAGTCATAAACAGCGCTGGTGAATCCGGTAGCGAAGTTGAATGCGCTGTAAACCGGGATTCCGCCGTATTTGCCGGAGCCGTACTCACCCTGGATAAGCTCTGCGAGCATCGGGTAGAAGTCGCCGGTCGTCTTCTGAACGACCATGCCGATTTCTTTCAACAGAGAGTTCTGCTCGAATGCATTGACAAGCTGATCAGTGAATTCGTTGTCAACTGTACCGAACCAGTTGATAACAAGCGGCATATAGTAGAAGTCGCCGACCTGAACAGTCTTGTAAGTGCCGTCCTTGGAAGCGTAGGTCTTGTCAGCCTCCGTGATGAGGTTGGCAGCTATCTTCTTGTAGCGGACGCCGGAAGTGTAGGCATTTCCGTCCTTGTCATAGTTCCAGCCGTCTTTTTCAAGGCAGCTTATAGCCTTATCCTTGTTGACGGTGTAGGCATTGAGCTTGATATCCTTCTGGCAAGCCTTGTACATCCATGAGCCGGTGTAGTACGGGCCGTGAGAAACGGTGCCGTAACCGCCGGTAAAGGTCTTTGCAAAGCTCTCGCGGTCAACGCAGTATGCGATGGCTTCACGGACATTTGCGAACTGAGCAGGTCCGAAGTCGCAGCGGTAGCCGAGCTTACCGTAGCCTGCGCGGCTGTAGTTGACGGAATCGAATTCGCCCTTCTGCTGATCGATAAGAGCGAGCGCTGCCTTTGTGTCATCGCCGCCGGTCACGCCGGAGAGAATGTCAACGCCGCCGGACTTGAGGTCCTGAAGCTGGGTCTTTGAAACGAGCTTCTTGTAGGTGATCTTTGCGATCTGAGGCTTTACTCCCTCGAAGTTTCCGGCATACTTTTCGTTCTTAACGAGGACTGCGGTCTTGTCGGACGCATTGTACTCGCTGACAACGTACGGGCCGGAGAAGGGATAGGATGTCATTTCCTTGGCGGACTTAAGGATATGAGCCGCCTTGACATAGCTGTCGCCGTCTTTTGCATAGAAGTTATCGGTGATGTAGCAGCCGTTTCCGTCGTCCTTGATGTCGGCATCGTCAAGCCATACAGCCGGATATACAGGGCTGAAGGCCGCATAGGTGATGTCGTAGAAGTACGGGATGTACTGCTTGTCGATGGTAACGGAGAACTTGTAATCTCCGAGGAGACGCAGACCCTTCAGCTCCTTGGTCTTGCCGGAAGAGAAATCCTCATAGCCGACAATCGTCATAGCGGAACGGTGGTCCTTCTTTGCTGCCTCTGCGGCAACGGGAGTAGAGAATACGAGCGAGTGGACAAGATAGTCCTTAGCCGTGATGGGAGTGCCGTCGCTGTAGGTAAGTCCCTCTTTGATCTCGATCTCGAAGGTCTTGGAGCCGTCCTCGTTGAGGGTTTCCTTGTGGCTCTTCACAACGACCTTCTCGTCCCAGACATAGTCGCCTTCCTTGTTCGCAACCACAGTGCCGTAACCGGTGATGAGATTCTGAACATCATGGTCGGCTACGCCGGGATTGGAAGCACCGAAAGTAGAGTAACGGAACGTGCCGGAAAGCTCGGTGGAGTTACCGATAATGGCACTCTTGTCGTCCTTCTTGGAAGACCAGTCGATTATCGCGCTGGCAACGCCCCAGAGCGGGTTGGTGGGATGATCCTTGACACCTTCGAGCTTAGTGCTGAAAACATCGTAATACTCGTTGGAGTAAAGGGGCATTTCGGGAAGCAGCTTGTTCCATCTCTCTATGTAGTACTGCCACCACTTGGCATAAGCCTGCTTCTGTTCAGCCTCAGAGCCGGTTCCGCAGTTATAAACCATAGCCATGCTGAGGAAGTCAAGTCCGAGGACATAATCCTTGCCGTCCTTGGTGATGTAGTAATCGCCTTCGCTGTTCTTCTTGACGTCAGCAATGGTTACGTCTTTTCCGTACTTGTCATAAACGGAAATGTAGTCGCCGTCCTCGCCGTATTTCTTGCCGTCGAAGTTGTAATAATTGATATCACCGTTATCAACATCAGGAATACCGCTGGGAATCGTTGTGCTGTCGCCGCCGGAAGTACCGGAAGGATTGTTCGGCTTTGTCGTGCAGGCAAAGAGCGAAACAGTCATAAGAGCGGCAAGCACAAGTGCTGCAAACTTTTTCATGTTTTTTTCCTCCATTAAGAATGTATAATATTGCTTCGTCCCCAGAGCTGCGGGCAGAGGGACGGTGAAGCCGTAAATTGAAATCCGGGACGGCGTTCCTGCAAATATCCGTATATTATGAGTGCGAAACGGGTCTCTGATTTTTTATATCTAAAAGTATATCACATTTTTTTTCGATTTGCAATAGTTTTTTCGAAATTTAGCACCGGAAAACGGCACAATTATGAATTTCTCACCGTGTTTTCGGTCGTCAGTATATACAAAAACCGTATCATGTAACCTGCGAGCATTCCGAGCGCGAATAATTATTCATTTCTAATGAATTTTTATGCGACATCCGCAAGTCCGGCGTCTCATTCCTGCAAAACGTGCCGGAACCCGTTGTCCGCGGTATTAACACAAAATTTTCTTCATCCGTCTTGACTGCCGCCGGAATGTAAATATAATGAAGAACAGTACCGCAAACAGCGGAAAAGGAGGAGAAGTGTCATGAGAAAGAATTTCGGAGCAAAGCCCTATACCTACCCCCAGCCGGTATATATCCTTGCCACCTGCGGCGAGGACGGCACCCCAGACGCAATGAATGCCGCATGGGGCGGAATCAGCGATGACAGAGAAATATCCCTCTGTATCAGCGCCGGACATAAGACAACGGAAAACATCCTGAAAAGAAAGGCATTCACCGTCAGCATGGCAGACGCAGACCACGTCGCCGCCTGCGATTACGTCGGCCTTGTCTCCGGCAATAGCGAGAAGGATAAATTCGAAAAAGCCGGCTTTCATGCAGTGAAATCGGAATTCGTCGATGCCCCGCTCATTGAAGAGCTGCCGGTCGCCGTCGAGTGCAGGCTTGTCAGCTATGACCCGGAGACCTGCCGACTTGTCGGCGAAATAGTCAACGTCAGCGCCGACGAAAGAGTTCTTGACGCAGACGGAAAGGTCGATATCTCAAAGGTCAGACCGATAGCCTTCGACCCGTTCAACAACACGTACGTCGTGATGGAAAAGACGGTCGGAACGGCATTTTCAGACGGAAAAAAGCTGATGAAATAAAAGTCATCTGATTATTTAAAGCGGAGACCGCGTTCCGACGATCAGGACGGCGGTCTCCGCTTTATTTCGGAATGCCGGGTGCAGCAGGATTTTTTGCAAGGCAAGGTTGACATTTCTCCATGTAGGTGATATAATATTCACAATATCAAGAGATATATATTGTGTAATATATAACGCAAAGGAAGAAAGCACAATGGCTCCGAGACTTAAATTTACAAAAGAACAAATGATAACCGCCGCACTTGATCTTGTCCGCCGCGAAGGCACGGCCGCTCTCACCGCAAGATCGCTTGCCGAGGCACTCGGAACATCGACCCAGCCGGTATTTACCTGCTTCGGCTCGATGGACGAGGCAAAGCGCGAGGTAAAGACTGCCGCTCAGTCGCTTTTCAGGGAATATATAAAAAACGGGCTTGACTCCGATGTCCCGTTTTTCGGCGTCGGAATGCAGTACATCGCCTTTGCAAAGGACGAGCCTCAGCTCTACCGCCTGCTTTTCCTTAACGGTGACGGCGGCATTTCCGACGCGGTAAAGGAGCTCGGCGCGATAGTGAGAGAGCCGCTGACAAGGATATACAGCCTCACCGCAGAGGAAGCCGACTTTTTCTTCCGCGATATGTGGCTGGTCGTCCACAGCATCGCCGCCCTCACCGTCAGCGGCGACTGCGGTTACGGTGAAAAGGAGATATCCGGCATTCTGACCGGCTTCAGCGTCGCCGTCTGCAAGGCAATAAAGGAAGTCCCCGGCTTCGTTTCCGGTACCTTCGACCGGAACGCGGTGTTCGCAAGGCTGATTACGGAATCCCCTGCATACTGACAAAAACTCACCGCCAAGGACATTTCCGCCCTCTCCCGTCACGGGAGGGCGGTTTTTTCGCATCATACCTCCGCCGAGCATCACAATATCAGCTTCATAAGACTGTACGCCGCAAAAGCCGAAAAATACGCGAACACGACCTGATACACAAGCGCCGGAATCAGCTTTCTCCCGCCAAGCTCCTGCTTCATCGCGCTGACCGCAGCGGCGCAGGGAGTGTTGAGAATGTTGAAGACCAGAAACGAGTATGCCCCCGCCCGCGAAAATTTTCCGGCAGCGTCAAGCACACCGAACACCGCGGCAAGCTCCTCCTTCGCCGCAAGCCCCATGACCGTTGCGGCCGAAGCCTCCCAGAACCCGAATCCGAGCGGCATGAAAACCGGTGAGATAAACCGCCCGATGACGGCAAGCAGGCTCTCGTCAGCCGGACATCCGACGGTAAAGATTCCCCCGGAAAGTGCGACCGACGACAGCGCCCACACGAAAAGCCCGGCAAGAAATATCACCGTCGCCGCCTTTTTCAGAAACTCAAGGCTTCGCGCGGCGGTGCTCTTCATGACGGAGCGCATCGACGGAACGCGGTAATCGGGGAGTTCAACGGCAAAATGACTCCCCCTTCCCTTCCGTCTCCCGCCGGTGACAAGCGCAGTGACAAACACAGCGGCAATGCCGGCAAGATACACCGACGGCGCGACCCATGCCTCCCCGTCAAACACACACCCTGCCGCGAGCGATATCACCGGCAGCTTTGCCCCGCACGGGACGAATGACGCAGTCATGACCGCATTTTCACGCTCTCTCCGATCATCGATTATCCGGGCAGACATGATCCCCGGCACCGAACAGCCGCTTCCGACTATCATGGGTATACAGCACCTCCCCGACAGCCCCACGGCGGCAAATAATCTGTCCGTCATCACGACCGCACGGCTCATGTACCCGGATTCCTCAATAAGCGACAGCATGAAATAAAGCAGCACGAACTGCGGCAGAAACCCGGCAATCAACCCCACACCGCCGATCACCCCTTCGGTCACAAGCGAGATCACACCCCTCCCGGCACCGAGCGACAAAAGAACAGCCGCCGCCCGCGACCTTATCCACTCCCCTGCAATAAAGCCGATAAGCCGGTCGGAGAGGAATTTCCCGAGCGTCGAGACCGAGATCAGATAAACCGCCGTCATGATCAGAAAAAACACCGGAAAAGCCGTCCATCTGCCGAGGACGACAGAATCTATCCTGTCGGTAAAAGCCCGGTTTTTCCGCCCACAGACGCACTCACCGACAATGTCATCGCAAAGACGGTGTATCCCCTCCGGATCCGACGGAAACGATTGCCCGATAACCCCTCCGCCGGATGACAGAAGCGAATCGACCGCCGCCGTAAGCTCCGCGATCCCCTCCCGCCTCTTCGCCGATATCAGAACGACCGGACACCCAAGCCGCCGCGCCAGCAAAGCGGTGTCGATCACGATTCCGTTTGCCGCCGCCTCATCCGCCATATTCAGCGCAAGGACGAAGGGGATCCCTGTGCCGGCAAGCATCACCGCAGGATAAAGCCCGCGGGCAAGATTCCCCGCGTCGGCAACAAATACGGCAATGTCCGGACGTTTTTCCCGCAGTCTGAACGTCACGGTCTTCTCGTCGGGCGACACTCCGGAAAGAGAATACACTCCCGGCAGGTCAGAAAGCGTGACCCTGTGCCGCACAAGCCCCGGCTTTATCTCCGCAGATGTTTCGGAAACCGTGACACCGGGACGGTTCCCTGTCGTTCTGTGCATCCCTGTCAGACAGTTGAAAAGCGTGGTTTTCCCGCAGTTCGGCGCACCGAGAAGCACCGCATCAAAATTGCCTTTTTCCATTTTTCCGCACCCCGATAGCCGTTATCAGTCGGGAATTACGCCGCTTTTCCGCTATTGATAAGATAAAAAACGGCTTTTCTGCCCGCCACTAATTCATATTCTCCGCCGCGCGCAGGTATTACTTCATCTTGTTTTCATTCAGTTAACAATAAAGATTATCGCTGTTAATAAAATTAACAATCTTATGGAAATTTGCATTGATTGTGAATTCCGTTCACCTTTTCAACACATTTTTTTATCCTGCAGTTTGCTCACGCTTAACAAAAGGGTGATATCATATTGTCCGCCGGAGAAACCCGACCGGCGTATTATTACATAACCAGAAAGGTTGGAATCCAAAATGAAAAAGCTCATGGCTGTCCTGATGGCTGCGGCGCTTATCTCCGCATCCGCAATGCTCGCTTCCTGCGACAATAAAAATAACAACGGCAAGGAAAGCGGTTCCGTTTCAACAAGCGGCACTGTTGACAGCAGCAAGACCACCGAAGGCTCCGCTCCCGAGAGCACCTCTGCTCCCGCCGCTTCTTCTGCAGACGAGACCTCCGCTCCTGCTTCTTCTGCAGCTGCTTAATCGGTAAGTATCGTCACAAATCTCCCCTCCGGAATACGGATCGGAGATTTTTTCTTTGACTTCACACCGATTTTACATAACAGCGGTTGCAATCAAAGACCTTTTGAGATATAATATCAAAACATGAGTTTCGGCAAAACTGAGGTAAAAACATGAAGAAATCATTTCTGTCGGTTCTGAAAGAGCCTGTCTGCGGCTTTTTCATGGCGGTCGCGGACAGTGTCCCCGGCGTTTCGGGAGGAACCGTGGCTTTTCTTGCCGGGGTCTACGGCGACTTTATCGGCTCTTTCGGAAATATCGTCGGCAAGGACAAAGAAAAGCGCAAAAAATCGCTCCTCTTTCTCCTGCGCCTCGGAATCGGCTGGCTCATCGGCATGGGGCTGTCCGTCACGCTTCTTGAAAGCATGTTCACAAAACATATATACGAAATAAGCTCGCTGTTCCTCGGACTTGTAGCGGCATCGATACCGCTGATCGTCACGGAAGAAAGAGAGACACTGAAAAAATGCCGCCTGTGGCACATCCTCTTCTTCCTCGCCGGTGCCGGAGCCGTCGCCGGGCTCAGCCTGCTCCATTTCAGGGCGGCAACCGACAGCATGAATTTTGCCTCCGCAATCTACGTCTTTATCGGAGGCGCACTCGCCGTCTCCGCAATGGTGCTTCCCGGAATATCAGGCTCTACTCTGCTCCTCGCGTTCGGACTTTACGTGCCGATAATCACCGGGCTGAAAAAGTTCTTCTCACTTGACTTCTCGTCGTTCGCGCTCCTGTTCATCTTCGGGGTCGGGGTGCTTGCCGGCATCTTCTGCTCCTTCAGGGGCATTAATTACCTGCTGAAAAACCACCGTCCGGCAACAGTCTCGGCAATCGTCGGTCTTATGGCAGGCTCACTTTACGCCGTTGTAATGGGTCCCACAACGCTTGACGAGCCGAAAGCGGCAATCAGCGCCTCAACCTTCAGCATCGTATTCTTCGTCATAGGGATCGCTGTTGTCACCGCGTTCGCGCTCACAAAGTATTCAGCCGCAAAAAAGCGCAGCTGAAAATAACCATAAAAACACCTGTCCCCCGAATCGGAAATCCGGTTCGGGGGACAGGTGTTTCCCGTTTCTCAGGGAATATTATCCGCGCTGGATAAATATAATCAGTCTGTAAGCGTTCAGCGGAGAGAGGTTCTCAGCTCGGCAATGCAGTCAAGGCAAACAAGCTTGCCCTTGTAGTAGGTGACATTGTCGGCATTGCCGCAGAAGATGCAGGACGGCTGATACTTCTTGAGGATGATTCTCTCGTCGTCAACGAAGATCTCGACAGCGTCGCCCTTCTTGGCGATATCCATGTTCTTTCTGATCTCGATGGGAAGAACGATCCTTCCGAGCTCGTCTACTTTTCTTACGATTCCTGTTGATTTCATTTTAAAAGCCTCCGTATACATTTATTTAACATTTCAGGGCAGGTGTGAGAGCAGCCCGTCATGTCATTTTGGGAGTAAAGCTCCCGGATTTCCTTTCGACATTATTCTACCATATATTAGTACGGACGTCAAGAGGTTTTGTGGACATTTTTAAATTTAACATTTTGTTAACACATTCCCGTGCAAGGCTCTATTTTCCTTGTTTACGGATATACGGAGGTGACATATCATGGCGGTCAGAATTTCCGGCATAATCATCGCTGTTTCGTTTGTATTCGCCCTTTTCAGCGGAAATATGACGGCGCTTTCGGAGGCTGCGGTGTCCGGATGCTCCCGTGCGGTTACTCTTACCATGTCGCTTATCGGCATGATGTGCCTGTGGAGCGGAGTGATGCGATGCGCGGAAAAGCTCGGATTTCTTGACAGGTTGTCAGCAGTTATGTCCCCTGTTCTGAAACCGCTCTTTCCGGAGGCATGGAAGAGCGGGCGCGGAATACCTGAGATTTCAGCCGCGATAACCGCCAATATACTAGGGGTGGGCAATGCCGCAACGCCGCTCGCGACAGCCGCCATGAAATCGCTTTCCGACGGAAAAAGCGACACTGCAACCGACGATATGATCACCTTCACCGTTCTCGGAACTGCGTTCCCGTGTGCCGTGCCCACGACAATTATCTCGCTCAGAGCCGCAGCGGGAAGCAGAACCCCTTTGGACATTCTGCCGACCGTCTGGATATGCTCGGTCTGCCTGTCGGTTTTTGCCGCCGTTCTTTCGCGTACACTTGCATTTTCCGGAGCATCCGCAAAACGGAAAAAACGGCACACAGGTGATTTATGACATACTTTGCAGAACTTATAATTCCCGCTCTGCTTGCCGTCTTCGGACTCTGCTGTGCATTTTCACGCAAGGATATGCCCGGCGCGTTTCTTGACGGCGCAAAGGAAGGTCTGCGCTCCGGCATCGGACTTCTTCCCGCGCTTGTCATCCTTATGACCGCAGTCACGATGTTCTCGGCAAGCGGTCTGGCCGATGCCGTCTCCGGGGTGTGCGCTCCGTTTCTTTCAAAAATGGGAATACCGGAGGAGCTTGTGTCATTCATAATCGTCCGCCCGGTATCCGGAAGCGGCTCTATCGCTCTTCTGAATGAAATATTTGAGAAAACCGGTCCCGACAGCTTCCCGTCAAAGTGCGCATCGGTAATTATGGCATCGTCGGACACGCTGATCTACGTCACGGCGGTTTATATGTCGGCAGCGGGCGTGAAAAAGACAAGACATACCCTTCCGGCGGCTTTTCTTGTAATGCTTCTCGGAATATTTCTCTCCTGCCTGCTTGTGCGCGTGATGTGCCGATAACCGCCTCATTCCACCATGGCCGCCCCGGCGCTTCCGTCTGTCATCATCCTGTAAATGCTGTCAAGAGCCGCATCCTTTATCCTGTACACCTGCGACTTTTCGATCGCCAGCCACTCCATTATGTCGTCCGCGGCGTGCCCGCTTCCGCCGGTGATGAAGAAACGCCCGATAACGATCCTCTGCCTCGGGGGAAGCCGATCAACCATACCGGATATCATCTCCCTGCGCATTTTTACGACCGCCAGACGCAGCCTCAGCTCTTCCCTCTGCCCGATCTGATCATTAAAGCGGTCATCCGGCACATCTCCGTCCGCGGCGCTTTGTACTGCGCGGTCTATTGCGCACATTTGTTCGTTTATAACATCCTCACTGCGGCAAAGAATCGCGTATTCGCGGAGAAATCCAGCCGCCTTCTGTCGCTTTTCATTCATTTCAGCACATTTCGCCTCCTCAGGGAAGCGCCTTTCACCTTTGATTATGATAATTTTTCCGGTAATCGGGAATAATTCTGTTCCAACCGTTGACATCCTCACTTTTCCGTGTTATAATTGTGTCAAGGCAGTTCCCTACCGGAGTATGTATATATTATATTCCGAAAATTCGGAATTGTCAATACCTTTTCATAAAATTTTTCCGTTTTGCCGGAAAGAAAGAGGTATCTATGTTTTCGGATATTCTCACAGAGCTTCTCGGGGAGCGCGGTATAAACACTCTCAGGCTTGCGAAAGAGATCGGCGTGCCGAAATCGCTGGTGTATGAATGGAAAAACGGCGAACGCGAACCCAGCGTCGCAAATATGGTAAAGATTTCGGACTATTTCGGAGTTCCGCTTGAATACCTTGCCGGAAAAACCCCCGTTCCCGCACCCGACGACAGCGAAAAAGAGCTGATCGTCATGCTCCGCGCCGCCCGCGAGATCTCAAAGGACGACCACGACGAGCTTATAAACAGCTTCAAGAAAAATCTCGGCGCCTATCTGCAGTCAAAGACCGGAAATGACAAACCGAAAGATCGCGGCTGAAGCGCTGTCCCTCCTGCTCCGGCAGAGCCTTGCGGGGCGGTATTCCCTCTCGCTTTTCGATGTCCGGAAAACCGTTACCGGCGGCAGAGCGATCATCAACAGCATCAGCGAATACGAAAAAACCACCGGCGAAAGACTAAGCTCCCGTCCGGAGGGCTTCACAGTAAAAAGCGGCAGTCTGTCGCTGATATTCTACGACGACAGAATACAGTCACGGGAGCGGATAAACTGGACGCTTGCCCACGAGCTCGGTCATGTCTGCCTCCGCCACACCTCCGACGGCAAACGCGAGGAAAGCGAGGCAAACCGCTTCGCCGCCGCATTTCTGATGCCGGAGGATGTCCTCCGTTTTCTCGACTGTTCCCTCGGCAGAGAGCTTACCCCGACCGAAATGACACACTATTTCCCCGTTTCCCTCACCGCCGCAAAAAGGCGCAGATATTCCCTCCCGTCAGACGGCACCGCACCGACACCGGAAGGCATCGAGCTTGTCAGAAGGCTGTTCGAACAGCCAAGTCTCCCTCTTTCCGATTTCAGTGAATTATTATAGTGTTTGAATCAATTTATACGGAGGATACCCATGAACATTCAGGAATACGAAAAAGTCAAGGATATGGACTATTTGGAGTACTGTGACTACCTCCAAAGCAAGTACGGTATTAGCACAACCAGCTATTTTACAAAAAATTGGTCCAAATGCAGCAAGGTCACAAGAACAGCCGAAGGTCTTATCGTTCATCACAAATTTGAAGATCATGCCATTATGTTGTGCAATGTCAAATACGCAAAGTATAACCCATACGAATGGCAGCTGCCCGAAAACTTAGTATACTGTGATTATTTGGAGCATTTACTTCTGCACATCATGATATGTGAAAACCCTGCCGCAGACAAAAACAAAAATGAATTCGTCGGAATTGGCGGGGTAATAAATTATTTGGTTCCTGAATTGAATGATATTTTCAGCGGTTGGGAACCCTCACAGCCTTGGCGTAAAAACTGCAAAGATCGGATCATAAATGACAAGGATGTTTACTTTGTGTTGCTGAATCGCTTTAGAATGAATTATGATGGCGTTGAACGTAATGGAAAAAGACTATGCAAATTTCCGAGCATACTGCTCTCAAGTGCCACAAGTACGTCCGGTACATGGTCTATTAAAAATAACATTCCTTTATTTAATGAAATCCGCAACTATCTCGAATCGCAAAAAGTCAATGATCCCCCATCACTCGCAGAGGATAACAACAATAGATTTTGGTCTCAATATGATATAATTATAATATAATTTTGAATTGACATAATCATTTTCAAAAACTCTCCCGCACCGCCCGGTACGGGAGAGTTTATTTTATAATTCAGTCCGCGCCGTTCTCGGCGGGCTTGGCAAATGCCTTCTTCACCTGACCGTCAGAGGCTTTTTTCAGAGTAAAAACAAACTCGCAGTACTCACCGTATTTGCTCTTTACCCAGATCTCCTCGTTGTGCGCGTCGATTATCGACTTCGCAATGTACAGCCCCAGTCCGGTGCCAGTCTTGTCAAGTCCGCGGCTCTTGTCGCCCTTGTAGAAACGCTCAAAAACGTGCGGAACGTCCTCCGCCTTGATGCCCTCACCCTCGTTGTAGACCGAGACAAAGACCTTTTTCTCGCGCTCGATTATCCTGATACGGTACTTTCCGCCGTCGCGCGAGAACTTGACCGCGTTGTCGCAGATGTTGTAAAGTATCTGATAGATAGCGTCGCGGTCAGCCCAGACGTACATGTTTTCATTGTCCGTCTCAAACTCCACGTCCAGCTTCTTCCTGTCGATCTTCTGCTCGAAAGACAAAAGTATCACCCGCGCCATCTCGCAGATATCAAATGCCTTCATAGTGAACTTTCTGTCGCCCGCCTGAATTCTTGACACGTCAAGCAGCGCCGCCACAAGCCGCGACAGCCGCCTCACCTCGTCGCCGATCATCCGCAGATAGTACTCATGCTTCTCCGGCGGAATCGTCCCGTCAAGCAGCGCATCGATGAATCCGGATATCGTCGTCATCGGCGTGCGCAGATCGTGCGAAACATTCGACAGGAAGGTGCTGCGCATATTCTCAAGGTCGGCAAGCGAGCTTGCCATGTTGTTGAAAGCGACAGCCAGCTCCGATATCTCGTCGTGACCGGTGACCGGAACCCTGACATCGAATTTCCCGGCAGCAAACGACTTTGCCGCCTTCCCCATCTCCTTTATCGGCGAGACGATGCGCTCGGTTATGAAATACACGGCAATAAGGGTGGCAAGCAGCACCCACAGGCAGGTCATGATTATCGTCTTTATGGTCGTTTCCATCAGCTGGTTCAGACTGCTCGACGTTGTGCAGGCAAAAACCGCCCCTACCTGAATGCCGTTTTTGTAAACCGGAACGCCGAGAATGCTTCTTCTCACGGTCAGAACGCCGTCAAGATCGCCCTCTCCGGTGTACCCGCTGCCCCCGACGGCTGTCATGACATCAGCCGGAACCTTTTTCGAACCGAATTCCGGATCGGCAAAGCCCATGAAGGCAAGAATGTTTCCGTCGTTGTCGGTCAGAAAGAGCGAAACGTCCTCATCCATATACCGCGTCATGACGGTGAAATATGCCCCGACCTCGTTGGAGTTGACGGTCAGATAGTCCCTCATCGTGTCGGTGCCGGTATAATCCATCCGCTTCTGAACAAGGGTGCGGACAGCCTCTGCCGTGCTTGTCAGCCTGTTCCGGCTGGCATCGGAGTAGTAATTGACCATCATCGTGCTGATTACCGACGCGAGCATTATGAAGCTGGCGATTATTATCAGCATGAAGGTCGTCATGTATTTTGTAAAAATACTCTTGAACATCGGTTCCTCCGTAATGTCCTTATGGGGCTGACCCCGAACAGTGCCAGCCCCATATTATGCCAGAATGTCAGATCGTTACGGAAGCAGCTCGAACTTGTAGCCTACGCCCCAGACCGTTTTGAGCACCCACTTGTCGGAGACGCCCTCCAGCTTCTCGCGCAGACGCTTTACGTGAACGTCAACGGTTCTTGAGTCTCCGAGGTAATCAAAGCCCCAGACCTTGTCAAGCAGCTGATCCCTCGTAAAGACGCGGTTGTAGTTTGACGCAAGGAAGTAGAGCAGCTCCAGCTCCTTCGGGGGAATATCGACAGGCTTGCCCCTCAGTTTCAGCTCGTACTTCTGACGGCTGATCTCGATGTTGTCGAACTTGATAGCCTCGTCGTCGCTCTGATTGTTGTGAGCGGAGGAGCGGCGGAGGACAGCCTTCACGCGTGCCGAAAGCTCCTTCATGTCAAAGGGCTTGACAACGAAATCGTCGGCTCCCAGCTCAAGCCCGAGAACCTTGTCGAAAACATCGCCCTTTGCGGTTATCATGATGACCGGCTTTGAGGAGATCTCGCGGATCTCGCGGCAGACCTGCCAGCCGTCCTTTTTCGGGAGCATGATGTCGAGGAGGACAAGATCCGGCTCATACATCTTGAAATAGTTGATGCCCTCAACTCCGTCTCCGGCAGTCTTTACCTCGTAGCCCTCTTTTTTGAAATATATCTTGAGAAGGTCGCAGATACCGGTTTCGTCATCGACCACAAGAATTTTTGTACCCATAAGATTACCTCTTTCCGGCGCAAAGCCAATTGTTAAGTTAGTTAATTTTTTAACTATATTCATAATATCATATCTGCACCGGCAATGTGTGAATTTGAGGTTAATTATTTTCGCTTATTTGTTTAACAGAGCGCATCCGGAACACGGTCCTCCCATGAGACTGCACGCGGCAAACGGCAATTCCGGCGCGGCTCCGAGGGCACTTTACCCGGATTTTACCGTACCGTGCAAAACATTTTCGCTTCCGGAACGAATATTTTTCCGTACGGATATAGACTTTTAGACACAGGGATGATATAATATCGGTATATGAACAGAAAAGAGGACGATAACATGAATACCGTTTCCGACAGAATAGACTTCAATGCCAAAAAAGGCTTCATCTGCGATATGGACGGCGTGATATATCACGGCAACAGGATACTGCCCGGTGCCGCGGAATTCATAGAGTGGCTTCACAGCGAGAACAAGGAATACCTGTTCCTGACAAACAACAGCGGCTACACCCCGCGGGAGCTCAATCAGAAGCTGACGCGCCTCGGACTTGACGTTCCGGAGAAGCATTTCTACACAAGCGCCCTTGCAACCGCGGCATTTCTCAAGGAACAGGCGCCGGGATGCTCGGTCTTTGCGATAGGCGAGGCGGGGCTGCTCAACGCACTGTACGACGCGGGTATCACGATGAACGACATGAATCCCGATTACGTTGTTGTCGGAGAGGGACGGTCGTACTCGCTCGACACGCTTACAAAGGCGACAAACCTTGTCATGGCGGGAGCAAAGCTCATCGGAGCGAACTCCGACGTTTCAGGACCGATTGAAAACGGAATTGCCCCTGCCTGCCGCGCCCTCATCTCGCCGATAGAAATGGCGACCGGCACGCGTGCGTATTTCTGCGGAAAGCCCAACCCGCTCATGATGCGCACCGGTCTCCGCCTTCTTAACTGCCACTCCGCAGAGGCGGTGATGGTCGGCGACAGAATGGATACCGACGTCATCTCCGGAATGGAGAGCGGTATGTCAACCGTGCTTGTGCTCTCGGGCGTTTCAAGCCGCGACACGCTCAAAACCTACGCCTACCGCCCGACCGTGGTGCTTGACGGTGTCGGAGACATTCCGGCATATGCAAAGGCACAGAAAAACTGAAAAAGCCTCCGACCGCCGATCCGTCAGGAAACGGCGGCCGGAGTTTTTATCAGGAATGCCGGGTGCTGCCCTGCTCCGTTCAATCAATATGATTCCGGTCAATGCCCCGAAGGTGATCAGGTCGACTGTCTTATTACAAGCTCCGGATGGAACACCTGATTCAGCTCCTCTTTCGGGACGTTTTCTTTTTTCATGAGGCGCAGAAGCAGGCGCATACCCTCGCGTCCCTGGCGGTAAGCAAGAAGATCGACGGTCGACAGTGAGGGGAAGGTGAATTCACCGCTTTCGGTATTGTCATACCCGACGACGGCGACCTTCTGCGGAATTGCGATCCTCAGGTCGTTCAGAGCCTTAATGATACCGGACGCCATGTTGTCGTTGAAGGCAAAAACCGCATCGAAATCAAAAGGCCTTCCGAAGCGTTCGGCTGCCGCTGTGTATGCGTGATGACGGGAGGGAATGCACTCCGAAATCTCCATGCAGTCCTCCGGAAAACCGTTGTCGGCAAGACATTTTGCAAATCCGAGGCAGCGGTCAAGTGCCGAGCAGAACCCGCGGTATCCCAGTGCCGTCATGACGAGGAAGCGCCGTTTTCCGCGGTTGATAAGGTGCTGAGCAATCATATAGCCGCCCTCGAAATCGCTTGAGACAACGCTTGGAATCCCGTCGCCGGGGAAGGTCCTTCCCACCAGAACAAACGGGATATCAAGCTCCTTCATCCGGTCGATGTTGTCACGGTTTTCAAGCGTCGGACAGAGTATCATGCCGTCGACCTGTCTTGAGTACATTGTCTCGATGGCTGCGCGCTCGTCCGCTCTCCCCTCGTTTGAGGTGGAGAAGAGTATGGTATATCCGTTCTCGCGGCAGACGTCCTCGACACCCTTGTACATTCCTATGCATATGGGGTTGAGTATGTCAATTATCAGACCGATTATGTTTGTGCTGTTCGTACGCAGAGAGCTTGCGGCATAGTTCTTGCTGTAATTCAGCCTCTCGGCGGCGGCAATGACTTTCTCGCGCGTTTCTCCGGAAATGTCCGGCATATTGCGCAGCGCGCGTGAGACGGCTGTCGCCGAGATGCCCAGCTCTTCGGCTATATCTTTTATTGTTGCATTTCGTTTCATGTTGAGATCCAGTCGGAAAAAAAATATTGAAATAGGTATTGACAAAACCGGGACACCGATGTATAATAGGAATCAGAGATTACTTTAACGTTGAAGATGAATATCTGTCAAGTAATAATTTGTGCATTATTGACACCGTGCCAATTTCTATAATACTATTATAAATGGAAAGAGCGGTTTTGTCAACACAACCTCTCGCACGGAATCGCAGAAGAACAGGAGACCAGAATGATAAGATCAAACATAACTCTGAACCGGGAATATACCGTCGGAAAGACCGACGAAAGGCTGTTCGGTTCCTTCATCGAGCATATCGGCAGGGCTGTCTACGGCGGGATTTACGAGCCGGAACACCCGGAAGCCGATGAAGCCGGTTTCAGAAAAGACGTCGCGGAGGCGGTGCGCGCCCTGCGGGTACCGGTGATAAGATATCCCGGCGGCAATTTCGTATCCGGATATCACTGGGAAGACGGTGTCGGTCCGGTTGAAAAACGCCCGGTGGTGAGAGAGCTTGCATGGCAGGCGCTTGAGCCGAACCGGGTAGGCACCGACGAATTCTGCCGGTGGTGCGGACGCGTCGGAGCTTCACCGCTTATGGCGGTCAATCTCGGCACACGCGGCGCAGAGGACGCAAAGAACCTTGTCGAATACTGCAACGCACCGGCAGGCTCGAAATATGCCGATATGCGCTGCGCAAACGGTCAGAACGAGCCTTACGGAATAAAGACGTGGTGCCTCGGAAACGAAATGGACGGCGAGTGGCAGATCGGGCACAAGACCGCGCATGAATACGGCAGGCTTGCCGCGGATGCCGCATCGATGATGAAGATGACCGACCCGGAAATAGAGCTTGTCCTCTGCGGAAGCTCCTCCCGCTCCATGCCGACGTTCCCGGAATGGGACGCCGAGGTCCTGCGTCAGGCATATAATTATGTGGATTACATTTCGCTTCACAGCTATTACGAAAACGATGACGGTGACCTCGGCTCCTTCCTTGCATCGGGAACCGACATGGAAAACTTCATTACCGGCATGATCGCCGTCTGCGACCATATAAAGCTCGAAAAGCGTTCCGGCAAAACGATGATGCTTTCGTTCGACGAATGGAACATATGGTATCATTTAAGCCGTATAAGACCGTATAAGAAATGGTCGGTCGGAGAGCCGCTGTTCGAGGATTCCTACGGAGTTGCCGACGCCGTCGCTTTCGGAGGGATGCTGAACGCTCTGCTCCGCCACTGCGACAGGGTAAAGATCGCCTGCCTTGCCCAGCTCGTAAACGTAATCGCACCGATTATGACGGTTCCGGGCGGCGGGATATACAGACAGACGACATATTATCCTTTCCTGAACGCCTCCCTGTACGGCAGAGGAACGGTCCTTGACCTGAAAACCGGCGGAGACGTTTATGAGTCAAAAAGATACGGCACCGTGCCGTATGTTGACAGCGCCGCGGTTCTTTCGGAGTCGGGAGAGGTGAGCATATTCCTCTGCAACCGCCACCTGACGGAGGAGGCCGAGGTCAGCTTTGCGCTTCAGGAATTCGGCGGGTACCTTCCGGTCGGCCACACCGTGCTTACCGGCGAGCCCGACGCGCGCAACACCGCGGAGTCGCCGGAATCGGTCGTACCTGCGGAGGGCGCACCGGTGATACGTGACGGCGACAAATGGAAAACCGTCCTTCCCGCTCTTTCGTGGAACATGGTACGGTTCGCAAAGCCTGCCGGAAAGTGAAAAAGCAATGGAGTACTTTGATTCCGGAAACCGCAAAAACGGCTTTGACAGAGACTGGCGCTTCATGCCCGACCTGCCTCCGCTCTGTGATGACTGTCACGGAAACACCGACGTCTATTCGGTAACGCGCACCGGAAAAAGATGCCGTTATGCCGTATCCGGATTTGACGACAGCGGGTGGCGGAAGGTACGTCTGCCGCATGACTGGCTTGTCGGACAGGATTTTGACACCGACGGGCTGAACGCGCAGGGCTTTTTCCGCCGCGGATATGCGTGGTACCGGAAGGAATTCCGGCTCTTATCCGACTGCCGCGGGAAACAGATACTTCTCTGCTTCGACGGAATTGCCGGAAAATCCGAAATATACATAAACGGCTCGCTGATAAAGCGAAATTTCAGCTCATACAACACCTTCACCGTCGACATCACCGACAGAGTGTACCACGGAGACAGAACCAACACCGTCGCAGTTTTCGTTGACCGACGGGACGTCGAGCTGTGGGCATACGAGGGCGCGGGAATACACCGCCACGCATGGCTGTACATAAAGGATGCCGTTCACATCGCGCATGACGGTCTTTTCGTTACGAGCAGGCCGGAAAGCGGCGGCAGATGGAAGGTCACTGCCGTAATAACCGCGGAAAACAGCCTTTACACCGACACCGGCTATGATGTCGCAATTTCCATTTCGGACGCTTCCGGAAACATCGTCGGCACGGCAGATGCGCACGGTATCGCCCCCGCTGACGGAAGGTCGGTCGTCACATCCGGATTTTATGTTGACTCGCCGGCACTGTGGGACACGGATTCACCGACGCTGTATACCGTCTCGGCAGAGCTTTCATATTCCGGCGGAAAAGACCGCGAAGCCTGCGTTCACGGCTTCAGAACCTTCACTGCCGACCCGGATAAGGGCTTTTTCCTGAACGGAAAGCCGATAAAATTCTATGGGATCTGCTGTCATCAGGGTCACGCCGGAGTCGGAACCGCGGTTCCGGATTCGATAGTCGCTTTCCGCATGAAAAAGCTGAAGGAGCTTGGAATAAACGGCTTCAGATGCGTTCACCACAACCCATCTCCGGAGCTTCTTGACGAATGCGACCGTCTCGGAATACTCGTGATCGACGAAAACCGGAATTTTGAATCGGGAGAGGAATACATCGGATACATCGAAGACATGGTAAGGCGTGACAGAAACCACCCTTCCGTCGTGATGTACGCCCTGTTCAACGAGGAACCGATAGCGGAATTTCCGGAGGGCGGAAATATATACAGGCGGCTTGCCTCCGCAGTAAAGCGGCTTGACGGCACGCGCCTTCTCACCGGAGCCATGAACGAGGATTCCGCATTCGGCGAAGGCGGCGCGGGGACACTCATGGATGTCACCGGAATAAACTACGCACTTTACAATTTTGAAAAATTCCACCGTCTCCACCCGGAAAAACCGCTTCTCGGTACGGAAAATGCGGCGACCTTCGGAACACGGGGACAATATGTCACCGATATATCAAAACGGATGATCGCCTGCGACGACACTGTTCACATGGACTGCTTCAATACCATCCGCGAGACCTTCAGGGCGGTTGACGGGAGCGATTATATCGCCGGGATGTGCCTCTGGAGCGGGTACGATTACCGCGGCGAATCGATGCCTGACGGCTGGCCGGCGGTCGCGTCGCAGTTCGGTATAATGGACAGCTGCGGCTTCCCGAAGGGAGGCTATTGGTTCGTCCGGGCATTCCTGAAAAAAGAGCCTTTTGTGAAGATACTTCAGCACTGGAACCACACCCCCGGCGAGATCCTCGATTTTGCCACCGTCACAAACTGCGACGAGGTGGAGCTGACAGTAAACGGCACCCCTGTCGGCAGAAAAACCTCCGAGCCTTATACCCAGCTCCGCTGGAAAGCGGAATATCAGCCGGGAGAAATAAAGGCCGTCGGTTACCGTGACGGATTACCGGTCGCCGAAGAGACGGTCAGAACGGCATCTGCCCCCGCCGCGCTGATCCTTGAGCCGGACAGAACCGCCCTTTCAGCCGACGGTGCCGACACCGTTTCCGTCACGGTATATGCTGTTGACAAGGACGGAAACCCGGTTCCGGATGCCGACAATCTCATACGCTTCTCGGTCACGGGGAGCGCACAGATCGCGGGATGCGGGAACGGAGATCCCACGAGCCACGAGAACGATACGCTTCCGGAGCGAAAGCTGTTTGCCGGAATGTGCGCAGTCCTTGTGCGGAGCGGGGAAAAAGACGAAACAATATGCCTGAGCGCCGAATCCGACGGACTTACTGCGGGACACGCGGTTCTGACCGTGGGAAAATGCTGACGGCAGAATAAAATTTCAAGGAGATAAAAACCATGAAACGCAAACCAATCACCGTACTTATGCTTATCCTCCTGGTCCTGTCGCTTGCCGCGATACCGGCGGGCGCCGTCGACATGGTCGAGCCTGTCGGGACAGTTTACGCTCCGAAGGTAACCACCCCGCCGACGCTTGACGGTGTCATTTCGGAGGGCGAGTGGAACGCAAATGCAGCGTTTGTCATAAACGACTGGAACATGAAGGCGGTCGTTGCCTCCGGATTCATTGAGGTGACCGAGGGCTGGAGCTCGACCTTCCACCTTGCATGGGACAGCGAATACCTCTATATCGCGGCGGAAACCGTCGACCCCGACCTCTGCGCAAGAATCGACGGAAAAGAGGGCGATTACTACCGTATGTATTTTGATTTCGGACCGACGGTCGGCGCGGGAGCGATGGAGTCAACGGTCAGCATCGTTTTCTGTCTCAACGATGACGGGAACGGAGATCCGACAAAAGTCTCTCTGTGCTTCGCCGACGGCACGAAATCAAACGTAATGTACGAACCGGATCACTACGGCATTTCCGTTGATAACGAAAAGAATCTTTGGATATTCGAAGGAAAGTTCAACTGGAGCGACATTTCGGCGCTCTTCAGGGCAAACACCGAAACCGAGGTCAACCCGACAGAGGGAATGACCGCTACCGCACTTGCCTACTATGCCGATTTTTCCGCCGCAAACTACAACTGGATAAACTGGTTCGGCACCACGCTGACCGGCTATGAGGCTCCCGCATGGTTCGGACCGGAGGAATACGGTATCGAGATAAAGTTCGTCGGAGCCGACGCCGAGATACCCGCAAGACCGGAAACCACCTTCCCCGTCACCACCGAGCCGCCCGCAACCTCTCCCGAGGAGAGCAAAACCGAACCGGCAGGCAGCACCGCCCCCGGCTCCGGAACCTCCGCTCCGGCGGGATCCGACACAAAGACACCTGCCGCCACCACCGACGGAAAGGGTCAGGACGGCGAAAAAAGCTCTTTCCCAATCGTGCCGGTTATTATTGTCGCCGTCATTATCGTTATCGCAGCAATTGCGGCTGTAATCGTCACCGGGAAGAAAAAGAAGAACAAATAATCTCCTCTCCGGGCGCTCTGCCCGGAAGAAAGGCGTGCTATGAAAAAAACGATCTGTCTGTTAATCGCCGCAATGTTCCTTGTCCCGGTCATTGCCGGATGCGGAAAGGGCGGCGGAACCGGTACGGTAACGACCGCTCCGGGCGAATCGAGAGACGGCTTTTACCCCAACGTTCCGAATGTCGACTACAAGGGCGCGACCTTCCGGCTGATGGGCAGGAGCGAGGACGCGAACTGGGGAGAGCTGGGACTTTTCTCCGACGGCTCTGACTCGACCGTCCTGAACGACGCTGTCTATGACCGCAACTGCAGGGTCGAATACGACTGCAACATCAAAATCGAGCAGGTAAGGGTCGATGACGCTCTTGCAAGCGGAGGGGCATTCTACGACATCCTTCTGGCAAACACCCTTGCCTCCGACTACATAGCCGACATCTGCTGCGCCGGACTTATAGACGCGTGCAGTCTTGTCACCAAAAACCTGTTTTACGACCTGAAGACCGTTCCTTACATCGATCTTGAAGCGGAATGGTGGCAGCAGAAGATAAACAGGAGCGTGAGCATCCTGAACCGCCAGTACTTCGGCTTCAACGACATGATGCTCAACGACAAGCGCGACACATATCTCATCTACTTCAACAAGAACACCTTCTCGGATAACGGTCTTGACTATCCCTATCGGTATGTGTACGACGGAACGTGGACAAACGACAAAATGCTTGACCTTGTCCGCACTTACGGCGGTGCCGACGTCAATTCAAACGGCATCTGCGACCCGGAGGACAAAATAGGCTACACCTATCTGCTCAACGATACATTTTTTGTCGGAGCGGGGATAACCGGCGCCGCGCTTGACGAAAACGGCTATCCGTATATGCTCGGATGCAGCGAAAAAACCGTTACCGTTTACGACAAGATCAACGAGCTTATCAACATAAGCCCCTATGCGACCTACAATTTCGGCGATCTTGAGACCGCGCGCACCTGCTTTGACGACGGCGGGCTGTTCATGAACTTCCATATGTTTCACATGATGGAGGTCGCCTCGACCTATCAGTCAGATGTCGGGATCGTCCCCTGTCCAAAATACTCGGAGGAGCAGACGGAATACTACTCCCGTGCAGGCTACAACGGCGCAACCGCGGTAACGATACTCTCATCGGTACCCGACCCCGAACGCGCCGGGATCGTGCTTGAGATTTTCGCCGCCGAATCAAAGAACTATATCTCCCCTGCATTCTACAAAAAGCTCTTCACCGACCGCTATACCAACGATGAAGAGTCGAAGGAAATGCTCGATATAGTCATAAAGAGCGAGATAATCGACCTTGACCAGGTCTTTAAATGGGGTGAGCTTCTTGTTTCCGCATCTGCCGCCGCAGCAAGGGGAGGAAGCGCCGCCAGGGTCTACGACCGGCTTCTTCCCGGTGCAAAGGCAAGACTTGAAAAAACGGTTGACGAATACTCCGCGCTGGAATCCGCCGGGTGAAGAAATGCGTAAATATGATTTGAGAAAAAGGCTGTCCGCCGTGTTTCTTGTCCCTCTTCTCCTCTCCTCCTGCGGAAGCGCGGGAGGCGGGGGAGGCACGGCAGAAACCGACAGCAGAGAAATTACGGAATACTCCCTTCTGGGAAAAGACATTTCGGACGGCGTTTCCATGAAAAGCGGACAGTGTCTGCTTACGGTCGAACCGTACGACGGCGGGTACCGCGTCAGGATAAAAAGCGGCGATACTGTCATGTTTTCCTCCGACACCCCGGTCAGCCTTATGATCCGCACAGCCGGAAGAAATACCGAAAAGGAATATGCGGTCTGCTATGAAAAGCTGGAGGGCGACGGAAGGACTCTTACCGCGACAGCCACGGTCGAAACGGTTGCCGAATCGCTCATCCGGGTGACCGACAGATACTACGGCGACGGAGAGCTTGTAACGCTTGAAAGAACCGTAAAGACCGAACGGGCTTCCGGAAGCGACGAGGGCTTCTCTTCCCGCGTTATGTTTGAATATGTCGGAGGGACACCGTCATTTGACTGCATGGACTGGTTCGTTCCCGGTGTCTGGAACAAAGATCCGGTCATGGACTCCCCGGAGGGGGTCGCCTCATCCTACGGCGTAAGCGCCATAACCGTCAAGGACACGCGGACGGGACTTCCGATGGTGACCGCACGCGGAAAGGACACCGGTGCCACCCTCTCGGTCGGCAGGATAAACCCGGAGATATCGTCAGACATATCGGATTTCCGGGCAAAGAGCCACATCACCGACGAAAACTACCTCTGCGGCTCTGTCGGCGGGGTGATAAGAAAAAACTCCGGCACGGTCGGCATCTGCTACTGCTATCCCGCATCAGAGGAGCCTTACGGCTATTTCTCTGACGGAAATCCGGTAAAGAGATACCACCCGGTAAAGGACGGCTTTTCGTCATCGTACACCGTGACCCTCCGTGCCGATATCACCGACGGGTACAATGAAGCCGTGATGTCGTCATACATGAGTTACTTCTCGGCTTCCGATATATATTATTTCGACGCCGATGTCGGTGCCGCATATGACGAGTGCATAAAGACCATGCTTGACTACTACGGCACGAAGAAGACCGACCGCATGACGATATGCGGGCTTCCCTACGGCTGTTTTGTTTCCGACGGACACGTTGAATCGGATCTCACGATGGAAATGGGCTTTGTCGGCATGGAGATCTCTGCCGCATATCAGTTCATGCGTTACGGATATCTGACCGGGAACAGCACGGCTGTTTCATACGGCGAGGCGATGGCGGATATGTGGGCGGAAAACTCCGGGCTTCCCTCCGGGGTGCTGAAAACCTATCTGTGGTCAAACGGCGTGTTCGATTCCATGCCCTGCTACCTCAGACGGATGACAGACGGCATGGAGGGTATGCTTGACTGCTGCAGAATCGCAATGTCGAACGGAAAAGAGTACAAAACATGGCTCTCGCTTGCCGAAAAGTATGCAGATTTCCTTGTCAGCCGTCAGAATCCCGACGGAAGCTGGTACCGCGCCTACGATTACGGCGGCGAGGTGTTCAGTGACGAAAGCGTAAAGCGCTATCACCAGTATTACGATAAGGACGGCATCAATCCGTCATCGAAGAATTCCACCCCGATCCCGATACGCTTTCTTGTCAGGATGTACGAATTCACCGGTGAGGAAAAATACCGGACTGCCGCCGAAAAAGCCGCCGGGTATGTCATCGATGTCCTTGTCCCCATGGGTAAGTACGGCGGTGCAACCGTTGACGGTCACGAAAGAACCGATAAGGAGACCGGAGTCTTCGCGATGTACGGAATGAATTCGCTCTATGCCCTGACCGGCGAGAAAAAATATCTCGACGCGGCAGAGCAGGCGGCTGTCTATGCGGCATCGTGGATGATGGTTTACGACTATAAGATAGTTGAGTCTACGGTAAAGACCGGCGAATATTTCATCGAAAACGCCTCCCTCTCCGGGCAGAGCCTGATAACCAGCGGACACAGCACGGTCGACGGCTTCATGGCGTACACATATTACGACTATTTCCGGCTGTATCTCTGGACGGGAAACGTGTTTTACTACGATTTCGCCCGTCTTGCCGAGAACAACAGCAAACGGAATCTGAACTACGACGGCCGTCTCGGCTATGCTTCAAAGGGGCTTTGCCTTGAGGCGATTAACGCCGCGGATTTCTTCTTCATAACCTCCGGGAACGCAAAGGCAGACAATCCCGGAGTGTGGCTCCCGTGGTGCGGGATCGCCCATATAGAGCCGATCTCGATAATGACCGACGTTTTCGGCACCGCAAGGGTCGAGGACGCGGTAAAACAGCCCGCATCCGAGCTTGCGGAAAAGCTGAAGGCATTCGGCGCGGGCGGCCGCAGAAAATAATAACCGGTCGATCCGGTATAACAAAAAGGAGAAAATATCATGAAAAAAGTATTGTCCCTGCTGTTTGTTTTCGCGCTTCTCACCTGCCTTGCCCCGCTTGCGGTTTCGGCGGAAGACTATATCGGAGGCGCCAAAACGATCCCGTATGCAGTCAAAGCCCCGAAGCTTGACGGAGATCTTTCCGACTGGAAGAACGCCGCAAAATTCGGGCTTCCCGCGTCGGCGATGAAGCTCGTCGGTGAGGGAAACTATCCGCAGGATATGTTCATCAACACCTACATGATGTGGGATGAAACATATCTCTACATGGCATCCGAGGTCAAAGACACCGACGGCGGAAGACTCTGGTACGGTGCCGCCGGCGACATCCTTCACTACTATTTCGACGTGAACGGTCTCTGCGAGGCCAACGGCAACCCGAATATGCATAATTTCAACATCAGCGTGTTCCCCGTTGTCAGCGTTCCCGGCGGAAACGATGTGACCGGGCTTCACACCCGCTACAACGGGGCAGACCATGACCATGCGCCCGACAATGCCGTCCTTGCCGATGCCGCAGGCTCCGGCTCCGATGATATGTGGCGCATCGAGTACCGCATAAAGTGGACTGACATGGCGGCTATGTTTGCCGTGAATTACTCATCGGTTGCCTTCCCGGAGATAGGTGAGGGTACCGTTCTGACCTTCGCCCCCAGCTACGAGGACTGTATAACCGTCAAAAGCGATGACAATGTCCCGACAGGAAACATCTGCGCCGCATGGCTCATCGGAACAAGGGATCATGTTTCCCTCACTCCCGGATGCTTCGGCTTCAAGGGCACCCTCGGAGCAAAGCCGGCGCCCACGCCCGGTACTCCCGATACCGCCGACGCAGTGTCGGTCTGCGCCGCAATCCTCGTTCTCTCTGCCGGTGCCGTGATCGCCGCGGCAAAGGCAAAAAAACACTGACGCACCGGAGCTGCCCGGCACTTCCGGCAGGTCGTTCCCCCGGTAAAGCTCATCCTTTGCCGGGGGATTTCCTGATGAAAGGACACCCGAATGAAAAAACGCCTTATGCTGATGCTTGCAATAATTATGACGGCGGGACAGGTTCTCTCCGGCTGTTCGCAGGGGGGAACCTCCGGCGGGACGGACAGCACCTCAGGCTCTGCCGTAACCACCGCGGCACCCGATTCCGCCATCTCTCTTGACGCAGGAGAATACCGTCTTTCTCTTGCCCGTTCCGGAGAAAAATACCGGGTACATATATGCCGGGGAGAGGATGAGCTTTTTTCATCCTGTGATCCGGTAACGCTGTCGCTTGTAAAGACTTCAGCGAAGCAGAAAAACATAAAAACCGGCTATGACAGCGTAAAACCTGACGGCGAAAGCCTTGTCTGCTCGGCGGAATTAACCTCCGACGACGGCGCAAAGGTACTCTTCACCGACACATATACCGCAATAAAAGGAATGTTCGTCATAAAGCGAAAGGTCTGTGTGGCTGCAGCCGGTGACAGCTATACCGGCTTTTCAACGTCATATTCCGTCGGTGAAAGCGAAAATGCCGGAGTGAAGAACTACGAATTTTTCATTCCGTCAGTCATATACCGCGACTCCGAATACATGAAATCCGGCTCCGTGATGTCAAGGCTCACCTCCGGAAATTATGTGAAGGAAACGCGCTGCGGCACTCCGCTTGCCATGCTGAGAAACAAAAAAAGCGGCGCTTATATTTCGCTTGCGCATATCTTTCCCGAAATCTCGGCAGGCGAGAACCTTTACGGTAAGAGCTTTGCCGTTTCCGACAGTCAGAAATACGGCTCAATCGGCTACGAGCTGAAGGAAAAGGCTCAGGTCAGATACATTTACCCGTCCTATGAGGCGCCCGTCACATATGAGGGTGTCGGAGTTTCGGCGCGGTATCACAGTCTGACCGCCGGAGCGGAACAGAAGTACACCCTGTCTATAACCGTCGGCACAGCCGGACTGTACAACGACGCGATGGTACACTCATATCTCTCCGTACAGCCGCTCTGCAACGTCGCGATCCCGACGACCGAGCCGGAAAAGACTTACGCGGCAAACATGGAGCTTTACGAAAAGCTGTTTCTTGAGTACAAAGGCACGGGAGACACCTTCTCCTGCGGGCTTCCCTTCGCCGTGAACGTCCGTGATTTCAGCAAATTTTACGCGGTTTCCTTCCAGATAGGCTTCATCGGCGCGCAGACAGCCATCGCCTCCGAGCTTATCCGCGAAGGCACCGTGAACGGAAATGCCGCCGCGCTTGAAAAAGGCAGGAAGATCCTCGATTTCTGGACATCCGATTGGGTTTACAAGGGCGCATTCCCGCCGTCATGGTGGAATCCCTCGGAGGGCACCTACGGAGGCGGCCGCTCGACCGGATATCCCTCGTTCCTGCGCACGACCGTCGACGGCGCGGAGGGCATTCTCAATGCCTGCATCTATGCAAAAGCCGCCGGCATCGACTGCTCTCAGTGGGAAAAAGCCCTGAAAAAGATGGGCGCATCCCTTGTCCGCGTGCAGAACAGCGACGGCTCCTTCTACCGGGCATACAACGTTGACGGAAGCGTCTGCACCGACACCTCAAGCGACGCATATCAGGGCAGATCAAAGCTGAACACACCTGTCGCCGTGCGCTTCCTCTGCAATATGTACCGCTTCACCGGCGACGTGAAGTACAAAAACGCCGCGATGAAGGCTGCTGATTACTGCTATAACGAGCTTTATCTCGGCATCGGGAAATACGTCGGCGGCACACCCGACAACCCGAACGTCCCCGACAAGGAAGCCTCCGTTTTCGCGCTCTATGCGTTTTCGGCGATATATGACCTCACCGGCGACGAAAAGTACGCAAGGGCGCTTGAGCACGCCGCGGTTTCGGCGATGTCGTGGGTCTACACCTACGATTTCCCGGTCACGTACAGCCTGACGACGGAATATGATTCGCTGAATATATTCAAAAACGGCGGCACAGCCGGCTGGTCGATAATCGCGACCGGTCACTCCGCAATCGACGTTTTCGGGTCAAACGCATATTATGAACTTTTCAGGCAGTATGTACGAACCGGAAACAGTGCTTATCTCACCGTCTCGCGGCTTCTTGAAAACAACCTCCGCAGTGCAATGGACCTGTCGGGAAAACGGGATTACAGGTACCCCGGTTTCTCGCTTGAAGCCTGCAACACCGCCGATATGATATTCTACACCGCCGAAAACGGCGTGTGGCTCCCGTGGATCTCAGCCGCGTTCATCGAGCCCATGCTCCGTCTGAACGACAACTTCGGACAGATGTCCACATTTACACTGACGAAAAAATACGATTCCGATACACTCCGGAAAATGCTGAACGGAAACTGAAGCATCAGCCGGAGAGAAAAACAAATGCCGCAAACCGTGCAAAAAACGGCTTGCGGCATTTGTTCTGGCGTTCCCGAGCCGATTCGAACGGCCGACCTACCGCTTAGGAGTAGACCCGATACGACATCGGGAAGTGGCATCTAATGCTTAAAAATGCTTGGAAATACAAGGTTTTTCAGCATTTCAAATCCCATCTGATACTACGCTGTGATAGCTAATTCAGAGGGATTTTACACCGTCCGATTGGCTCGAAATTAGCAAGTCTTTCGATTTTTGGTGGACGTTGCAAGTGCAAGTAAATGTCACTATGTAACTTCTCGTGATGCGAAATGATAGGAAATCCTATTCATTCTCGTGTGAGGGTGCGGGTGTCCTTAGACACAGATTTCAGTCTGTTTTATATATCATTTCAAAATGAATTTTTCAACCAGAATTATTAAGAATTTCAAAGGTTTTTCAGACTCAATGATTCTATGTAATTTAGACCCGCCGAAGCAGGTCTTTTTT
>OLGD01000934.1_pt1 | contig 50661 bp, 64 predicted proteins | sample 1605311 | NCBI WGS metagenome assembly OLGD01 (sample SAMEA3888917, study PRJEB22519) | human gut metagenome | biome: human gut; feature: human-associated habitat; material: faeces | place: Denmark | collected 2010
GCTGCCGCACCTCGCTCGCCGTATCGGCACTTAGAATTATGCGGTATTGCCTATAGTTTTTATAAACCATAAAAGGCATAAAATCAAAGACACAAAAGCAATTGGCAGGTCACATGCTGCAGACCTGCAACCAGCAGGCTTATTCTTCCCGCCTGGGTGTGTGGTCCTTTTTGGCAGGGCGCGGCAAAACGCGCGCACCGCCGCGCACCGGGCGGGCCAGATAAACCTGGTCATACCCAGCCTGCAATGCCTGTTGGGCCTGTTTCGCCTTTTGCCCATCATCAAACACACCAAACACCGCCGCGCCGGAACCAGTCATCAGGCTGGTTATTGCGCCTTGGGCATTCAGCTGCTTACAGATAGCGGCTGTTTCCACCGCGCCGCTGCAATGTTCCAACGCGTTGCCTGCAGCGGTGCACACAGCAGCCAGATCGTTTTCGCGGATGGCCTGTTCCTGGCGCTCACAGTCCGGGTGAACCGGGCTCCCCATGATATCATAGCGCTTGAACGCCTCCGGTGTGGAGATGCCAACGCTGGGCATAACCACCACAAACCAACAGTCCGGGCAGGGCGGCAGCGGCTTAATCAAATCGCCCACGCCCTTTACCCGGCAGGTTCCGCCCATCAGGGCAAAGGGTACATCCGCGCCAATGCCCGCACCGATGGCACACAGCTCGCTCATTGAAAGCTGCGCGTTGTACAGCTCATTCAGGCCAACCAGCACACCGGCAGCATCCGCACTGCCGCCCGCCATACCAGCCCGCACCGGCACATGCTTCTGGATTGTGATATCCACCCCAGCCAGCAGCCCGGTATAATGGAAAAACGCCACAGCCGCTTTGTACGCTGTATTTTTATCGTTGGGCGGAACAAAGCTGCCCGGCAGGCGCAGGGTCAGGTCTGCACTGCGGCGCAGGGTGATGCGTTCATACAGGTCAATGGTCTGCATAACCATGTCAAGGTCATGGTAGCCGTTTGGCAGCAGTCCAGCCACATCTAGCGAAAGGTTCAGCTTGGCAGGCGCCAACACCACGACCAATTGTTTTTGATATACCATATCCTGTTCAGCTCCTGTTTTTGCCGTTTATTCTGCCAGCCAGCCGTGGTCTTTCAGGAAAGTGCGGATGCGGCGCATGGCAGTTTCCAGGTGTTCCACGCTGTAGGCATAGCTGATGCGCGCATAGCCTTCCCCACTGGCGCCAAAAGCATCACCGGGGATAATGGCAACCTCCTGCTCTTTCAACAGCATTTCGCAAAATTCCTGGCTGGTCAGCCCGCTGCAGCGAATGCAGGGGAACACATAAAACGCCCCGCGCGGCTCAAAGCAGGTCAGGCCCATATCGTTCAGCGCCTTTACCACATAGCGGCGGCGGCGGTTATATTCATCGCGCATCATCTCAATAGAATCATCGCAGGAATGTAGCGCTGCGATAGCTGCATACTGGCTGGTGGTGGGGGCCGACATAATGCAGCTCTGGTGAATTTTGGTCATCACCTTGATCACCGGTTCCGGACCAACCGCATATCCCAGGCGCCAGCCTGTCATGGCATACGCTTTTGAGAAGCCGTTCACTACGATGGTGCGTTCTTTCATGCCCGGCAGTGTGGCAATGCTGATGTGGCGTTCCAATCCATAGGTCAGCTCCGCATAAATCTCATCCGAAAGCACCATAATATTGGTACCGCGCAGCACCTCCGCAATGGCTTCCAGATCTGCCGCATCCATCACGCCGCCGGTGGGGTTGTTGGGATACGGCAGGATCAACAGTTTGGTACGCGGCGTAATGGCGGCGCGCAGCTGGTCCGCCCGCAGGCGGAAATCATCCTCCACTTTGGTGGCAATGTGCACCGGCACGCCGCCGGTCAACGAAGTGATCGGTTCATAACAGACAAAACAAGGCTCCGGGATGATGACTTCATCCCCCGGTTTGACCAGTGCACGGATGGTCAGGTCAATGGCCTCGCTGCCGCCCACGGTAACAAGCACCTCGCTGGGCTGGTAGTTCAGCTCCATGCGGCGGGCCAAGTAGCGGCAAATTTCGGCGCGCAGCTCTTTGATACCCGCATTGGCGGTATAGCGCGTACGGCCTTGTTCCAGGCTACGGATGCCCGCATCCCGGATGGTCCACGGCGTCTTAAAATCCGGTTCGCCCACGCCAAGGCTAATGCAGTGCGGCATTTCGGCGGCCAAATCAAAAAACTTGCGAATCCCCGAAGGCCGCATGGATTTCGCAGCCGGCGCAAGCAGTTCATCGTAATTCATCACAGTACGGTACACTCTCTTTCGTCGGCTTCTTCGTTCAGGTACAGCTTGCCGCCGCGCTTATACGGGCGTAGCACAAAGCTGGTTGCCGTGGAAAGTACATCGTCCAGCGGAGAAAGGCGTTTTGCCACAAATAGGGCAATTTCCTGGAAGCTGTGGCCCTTGATGATGACCTGCAGATCATAGCTGCCGCTCATCAGCAGAACGCTGTCCACCTCGTCAAAGCTGGCGATCACCGATGCGATCTCGTCAAAACCGCGGCTCTTGCGCGGGGAAACGTGCAGTTCGATCACTGCTTCCACCACATTGATACCAGCCTGTTCCCAGTCGATCATGGCTTCAAAACCGCGGATATACCCCTTGGCAACCGCCTCATCCATCATAGTGGCAACCTGGGCAGGCGTTTTGCCCATCATAGCGGCGATATCTTCCACCGGCAGGCGGGCATTTTTTTCAAGAATATGCAGCAATTCTTCCATCATGCAGAAACTCCCCTATCTTTTCTGTTTTACCGTCTGCCGCAGGGCAAATTTCCTGCCTGCTTCCGGCCCGTGATCTTACACACGCACACAAATAATATATAAATATTAGTATACCACAAATTTTTATGTCTGCACAGGGGGTAAAGCTGCTGTTTTTATCGGGCTGCTTCCGCATTTTGCTCCGCCTTACCAGCGGTTCCCCGGCCCAGCAGTGCCATTTCGCACATATCTTTCCAATAGCGCTTGGGAGCGTGGGTCATCTGGCAACGTTCATTGCGGCGCTGTTCAATGGTAACGGCATCAAAAAAGCGTTTCCACAGCTTTTGCCAGTCCAGTTCCTCCTGCCCGGTGTTTTTATCATAATGCTCCATGACCATATACTGCACTTTGCGGTCCCTGCGCAGCATGGCGATGCCGTGGGTCGCATCAAAAATCATAAAGTCTTCATCCGGTAACCGACTGCAAAAGTGCCCGCGCAGCAGCGGCAGAATCCTGTTTTTGGGGTGGATCACCGTGCCAAGCATCATATCACGCTGTTCAAAGCGGATGAACTCAATATACTTGCAGGCTTCATTATTGACCGCCCGTTCTAGGTCAAACGCCGCACAGATATCCGGGTCCCCTGTTGCACGCGCGGCAGCGGGGCCTTTTTCAAAGCAGATACGCGCAAAGCGCAGCAGGATCAGTTCATGTTCCGGGTCATCCGATAAAAATCCTGTTGTTATGCGTTCCTTTACCGTCGGTCCGAGCCGCTCCAATCCTCTTGCAACGCGCTGGGCGCGGGCAGGGTCTGTTACGATCTCGCACGAATCATAAAAGCTGATCTGCCCGTGGTCAGGTGCGCAGACGGCGGCAGGGATCTCTTTGCGGGAATAGCTTTCAAAAATGCAGCACAAAAAGCCCTGGAAGGTTCCATCATAGCGGTACACCGTGTCGGTCACATGCGCCGGGTAAGACATTGCAAAGCCTCCTGTTTTACCTCATAGGCTGCCTGGCGGGCAGGCAGCCCCGCCGCGGCCAGTTTCTGCACAGCGGGCGCTGCATCCGGCAGAACCTTCGGGGTAAAGTCATCCAGCGAAAGCTGCTGCGTACCCACGGCAAATGCCTTGGGGTCCAGCAGCGCCGCGGCGATTTCCTGCCGGGTTCCGTGGGCTGCGGCGCGGCCGTTGCAGGTAATAAAGTACTGGGCACGTTTCAGCACAACCCCCATCCGCTTGAGTTCCGCCATTCCAAGGTGCTGCTGGCGGCGGGCGGACAAAATCCGCAATGCACTTTTAGGCCCGATACCCGGAATACGCAGCAGGGCCGCCTTGGGCGCAGTGTTGATCTCCACGGGGAAAAATTCCGGGTGGCGCACTGCCCAGGTACACTTGGGGTCCAGATAAGGGTCAAAGTTCGGCTCTTCCTCTGTCAGCAGTTCCCAAGCCGAAAAATCATAGTACCGCAAAAGCCAGTCCGCCTGGTACAGCCGGTGTTCCCGCAAAAGCGGCGGGCGCACATCCAGCGCAGGCAGGCGGGAATCACTGTTAACCGGAAGATACGCCGAAAAGAACACGCGCTTGAGCGAGTATTTTTTATATAAAGATTCCGCCAATCCCATAATGTGGCGGTCGCTTTCCGGCGTTGCTCCAATAATCATCTGGGTGCTCTGCCCTGCCGGTGCAAACGCCGGGGCGTGGCGGTACAGCACCAGCTCCTTTTTGCTCTGCGCACTCTGTACAGCGATCTGGCCCATCGGCTTCAAAATCGCCTGCTTCTTTTTATCGGGAGCCAGCAAGGAAAGGCTGGCTTCGCTGGGCAGTTCAATATTGACCGAAAGCCGGTCCGCCAAAAGACCGATACGCCGCACCAATTCCGCGTCCGCGCCGGGGATGGTTTTGGCGTGGATATAGCCGTTGAAACGATATTCTTGCCGCAGAATGCGCAGCGCCTCGATCATGCGCTCCATCGTATAATCCGGCGTACCGATGACCGCACTGGAAAGGAAAAGCCCTTCAATGTAATTACGCTTATAAAAGCCGATTGTCAGTTCTGCAAGCTCCCGCGGGGTAAAGGTCGCACGGGGTACATCGTTGGAGCGGCGGTTGACACAATAACCGCAATCATAACAGCAGGCGTTGGAATACAGCACTTTCAGCAGCGAAATACACCGCCCATCCGGCGTAAAGCTGTGGCAGATGCCCGCCGCCACGCTGCACCCCAGCTTGCCGTGTACCCCGGCGCGGTCCACACCGCTGGAAGTACATGCCACATCATACTTGGCGCTATCCGCCAAAATCGCAAGTTTATCTTCCAGCTGCATGGTTCGTTCTCCTCTTACTAGCCAGCACGGTTTTATAACGTGCCCTAAAAAATGGTATAAGAAATACACGCCGCCGCATAAGCATTGTTTTGCAGACGGCGTGTAGGAAAAATTTTATTCAGTTATCTGCTGGCCTCATCCGCATTACCGCGGGAACGCGCTGCGGTTTTTTACCACTTGGCTTTGGTCTCCACAACCTTACCGGCAATGTACAAATGGTCCAATTCTTCCCCGCGGATGATCAAATCCTCATAATCCGGGTTGAAAGGATGCAGCACAACAGCGTTGCCGCGCTGGATGTATTTTTTCAGGGTACCGTTGCCATCACCATACACCATAACGCCAAGGTCACCGTTATCCAGCGTATTCTGGCGGTGAATAAGGGCCAGATCGCCATCCGAAATGCGCGGTTCCATACTGTCGCCTTTAACCACAAGATAGAAATAATTCTGCGGGTCCTTTACGCTGGCGTATTCTGTGCCGTAATCTTCCTCAAAAGCAAGGGCATCGTACCCTGCGCGCACCGTCCCCACAACAGGAATTGGGCACTGGGTATACTGGCTGAACGCACGCTGCCCAACGGCGCCGTGCGCGTCTGCGTTGCTTTGCAGGCCAAGCAGCATGTCTGCGGTAGTATCTAAAATTTCTGCCAGCCGGGCAACCGTCTGTGGGTCCGGGGTGGAGCGCCCGGTCTCCCACTTGCCAACAGCCTGTTGGGTAACGCCTAGCAGGCGCGAAACTTCTGCCTGGCTATAATGTTTCGCCTTACGGGCTTCTCTCAGTCGTTCTGAAAACATGGTTTTTCCTACTTTCACTGTGGTTGCCGCGCTGTACATAAAGCAGCAGTCAAGCGATGCACCCATGCACCAGCCCAAGCCGCGGCATTCGCCAAGTTTTATGGTTTCATTATACAACCCAAGGTAGTATTTGTAAAGAGATTCCGTGAAAAAATATTCTAGAAAAAGTTGTTTTGCGCCCCTTGACAACAACCGTTAGTTGTACTATTCTAGATTCATAAAACAACCTCAAGTTGTTCTTATGCATTTGTCGTTGTACTTTTATTGCATTTTTCGCAACTGTTTTTTAATTTGCGGCACGATCCCGGAGGTCATAATTATGAAAATGAATCTATTTACCGAGCTTATCTGCAATGTCCTTTTGTATTCCATCGGTTTTGGCGGGCTGATGGTCGTCTGCGCCGTGGCAGAAGGTCAGCTTTCCCTGCTGCCAGCCCTCGCCATTGGGGCCGTGCTGTGCTTCACCTTTAACGCAGTTGCTGGGGTACGCATTGCCCTGCGCAATACCAATACGCAAAAGCGGAGCGTAACCATTGCCCCGCAGCCACACCCACAAAGCAGCACCCCACCCCTGCGCGTTATGCGCGGTGGGCATGCCGCTTAAATTTTGTCGGCGCTCTTTGGTAGCGCAAAGGCATTGTAACCCCGTCCGGAATGTGTTACTCTTATATATAAGGCAACACCGCACAATTCCCGCCTTGCGGCTTAAGCACCGCTCCGGCAGCTGCGGCACGGCATCTGCGTTGCCAAAATGCTCGATAAGACATCCAGTATTATCTGCGCTTTTGGCTTAGCATCTGCCGCACCTCGCTTGCCGTATCGGCACTTAGAATTATGCGGTATTGCCTTAAGTAAGAAAAATCGTTTTGGAGGGTCATTATGCTGCTGGAAGTTTGTGTGGATAGCCTTGCATCGGCGCGCGCTGCCATTGCTGGCGGGGCGGACCGTCTGGAACTGTGCAGTGCACTGCTGGCCGGTGGGCTGACCCCTTATACCGAGCTGCTGCGTCAGATCCGACACGAAAGCGATGTTGCCGTGCGCTGCCTGATGCGCCCGCGTGCAGGGGACTTTCTGTATATGCCGGAAGAGATTGAGATGATGTGCGCGCAGATCACCGAGCTGCGCATTGCCGGGGCTAACGGTTTTGTGATTGGCTGCCTGAACCCGGACGGCACGCTGGATTGCACCGCAACCGCACGGCTGGCAAAGGCCGCCAATGGTGCTGGGCTCACCCTACACCGCGCCATTGATGTATCTGCCGACCCATTGCAAACCTACCGCGACGCCGCCGCCCTTGGAATTGATACCGTGCTGACCAGCGGTGCCGCCGCCAGCTGTGTGCAGGGTGTTGACGTTCTGTGCAGCCTGTTGGCAGAGCGTGACCGCACCAATGGTCCGGAAGTACTGATCGGTGCCGGGGTAAACGCTGGGGTGATCCGGCAGCTTTCGGCTGCCCTGCCGGGCGCAAGGGCTTACCACATGAGTGGGAAAGTGGAACTGGAAAGCCGGATGGTGTTCCGCCGCGAGGGCGTTCCCATGGGGCTGCCCGGTTTGGACGAGTGGCATATCCAGCAGACGGATACAGCGTCCGTGCGTGCCGCGCGCCAAGTGTTGGACGATTTGGCGTGATTTTATTGTATTTTCTTTTTTTCTTTTTAATTTTTGCAATTTCTTTTGCTGTTTTTTCATTTTCATGCTTGACATTCTGCAGGGCTTATGGTAATATAACTATCGCACCTTGGTGGTGGCCACTGTGGAGAGGTGTCCGAGTGGTTTAAGGAACTGGTCTTGAAAACCAGCGATTCGCGCGAGCGGACCATGGGTTCGAATCCCATCCTCTCCGCCATTTTGTGTGAAAAAGTGAATAGTTTATCACTTTGACTTGTGGAGTAATACTCAAGAGGTCGAAGAGGCGCCCCTGCTAAGGGCGTAGGGTCCGAAAGGGCCGCGAGAGTTCAAATCTCTCTTACTCCGCCAACAAAAAAGCACGTTGTTCAGTATAAGAGCTGATGCAGCGTGCTTTTTTGTTATACAAATACTGTGAGATAATGCAAAATAGTGCAAAATAATGGGTCGTAAACAGGTCGTAAAAGCCGAAAAGATCGTAAAAAGGTCGTAGTAAATTGGCCCGCTAAATCATTTCTGCCGCGCCTTGTGCAAGCGCAAGAAGAAATTCCAGTTGATGGACAGAAAGTACAGCATGACCGCAAAAGCCGCGAGCACATTCGCGGGTACAGACATCAGCAAGCCATTCTGGAACATTATAGCCATCTAAAAAAATAGGGTTTCCCATTGTAAAGCCCCCCACCGGCTTGATTTTCCTAAGTGAATTGATTATAATAAAAATAAGCAAGGGACGGTTATCGTTTCTTGTCGGACTAGGTTAGATGGTTACTTTTGAGACGGTCGCCATCTGACCTTTTTATTTTTTAACTGTATCCATGCGATGTAAAGGTTGAAATATTGTTTTTTCGATTCAGGGCTTAACCTTTCAAATTCATGGCTTTTCATTGGCGGTTCCTTTCTATTTGTACCGCCCCTTGCTATGTTTATATTGTACTACATCTAGTGCAATAATGCAATGCGCAGATTGCACTATCTTTGATACGGTTTATTGTACATTTTTGTACTTGCTTTAGTACGTTACGCCTGCTATAATATGGATAATGAAAAAGGTCACATTAGCGGCGGATTATAAGGCGCTGGCGGAAAAGGTTGAAAGCATTGTGTCCAACGTGGACACTAAGGAGGGCTAAACGATGAGCAAGGGATTTTCGATCAATGATATTCTGGGCAGCCAATCAGCACCGGCTGCCCCGGCGGGCCTGAAAATGCAGAATAGTGAGGTGAACTATGATTACTTATGATGGACTGTTTCGGCAGTTATACAGCCAGGGGCACAACAAATACTGGTTAAGAAAGAACGGCATAAGCCCATCGGTCCTAGGAAAACTAGATAAAGGCGGCGGATTGGATTATCGCACAATCAATAAATTGTGTGCTCTGCTGAATTGCCAGCCCGGTGATCTCATGGAATACGTCCCCGATGTTGCGCAAGGTGACAGCGCAGAAAACGACACATAAAAAATAAGCGGCGGGCTATCCATGAAAAAGAGAAAAGCCTGCCGCTTTTATTATGGATTATTTAATTTGTCGGTCAGTTGTCTTTGCCGATCTGCTTAATAACCTGATCCGCGCCGGTAGCCGCAAGGCCGGAAACAATGCCCACGGCCAGGGCGGTCAGGGGATCGGCGGCCGGGAAGTCCGGCACGTTGATGTACATGGCAGCCAGGCCCAGCAGGCCGCCAAGGGCGCCGCAGATGGACGGCAGCCATTTGTTAGCAAGCGGCGTTTGTTTGACCGCTGTTGCCGCCAGGTAGCAGATAACCGTAATCGCCGCCACCCCTGCCATACCAAAAGATGCAAAATCCATGAGTTTTTCCTCCTATGTATTCGTGTTCAAGCGGTTTTGTTCTCGAGATCGGTGATGCGGTGGTTTGCAACCTTGATTTGTTCTTCCAGAACCGGTACACGTTGGGCAAAATTATTGTGGGCACGGACTTCACGGGTCAGCTCTTCAATTTTTGTATCGGTCACGGCTTGCGCGGTGGCCATCCTCTGCTCTGTGCGCCGCTGCCCGGCAAGATTGGTAATAATAACGCCGATAAGGCTCAACCCGCCAGTAATCAGCGCAACAACAATAGCATCCACCAAATCACCCCTCCACATATTCGGCCTTGTACAGCCCTGCGTCAATCAGCTGCAGCTCTGCACACTTGCGCATGATGTACCATGCGTCGCCGCTGGATACCGGCCCAACGTCCAGCATCCACTGGTTGCCATCTGCACAGGTTTCGCGGTACAGGCCAGCCGCGATCAGCCCCAGCCCCTCGCACAGGACGCGGATGGTTGCGCGGTCTCCGCTGGAAATATGGCCAATGGTAATACGCTGCTTGTCCAGCTTGTTGGGGGTGGTGTCCTCCGGGGTGGGCGCGGTGTGGCCCTGCAAGCCTGCCTGGATCATCAGCTGCTCATAGTCCTTGTATACCCTGTTGCAATCCAGGCTGGTGCCGTAGCCGGGCACGCCCAGAGCGTTGCGGCTGCTGTACTGCCAGATGCCATACGGCAGGGGGCAGGTGCATGTGCTGCCATACTGGGCAACCCAGATATCGTATTTGGACAGCGCCTTGTAGTCCAGGCGGTTGCGAATAAAATTGCAGCTAGCATACAGGATGCCGTAATACCCTGCGGCCTCAATCTCCGACAGAAAGGCCTGTACAAGTGCCGTGCGCTGCGCGTTGGTCAGGCGCAGGATGCACGGCTCATACTCAATGTCATACGCCACCGGCAGGCACAGGTGCTTGCCCTTAATCGCGGCCAGGCAACAGCGGGCCTCCTGGCGTGCCTCCGCCGGGGTGGTGGCGTAGCTGTACCAGTACACGCCGTACTGGATGCCCAGCCGGGCACACTCAGCCGCGTTGCGCTCAAACTGGGGGTCTTTCTGGCTGCTGTAACGGCCATACCCGGCGCGCAGCATGGTGTGGCGGATGCCCTTGTCATACGCCGCCTGCCAATCAAATTTGCCTTGGTGTTTGCTTACGTCAATAGCATAATTCATGTATTCCACTTCCTTTGCGTGTTGTACGCTGCTGTAACTTCCCAGCTTGACTGCGCTGCTGGCGGTTTCAAAATCAGCATCCAGCCAGTTCAGCGGGTTGGTGCGCTGGCCTTTCCAGCGCACTTCAAAATGCGGGTGTGCTCCATAGCAGTTGCCAGTATCGCCGCTGTAGCCGATCAGCTGGCCCTCGTATACCGTCTCCCCCTGGGCCACGCAGAGTTTGCTCAAATGGGCGTACAGCGTCTCCAGCCGGCCGCCGCGGTAATCCGCATGGCGCAGCTTGACCATGTTGCCGTAGCTGTTGATATCCCCCTGGGTGCGCTTGCCGTTCCAGTGGTACGCGATTGCAACCGTGCCACCCTCTGCGGCGTACACGGGGGTGCCAACGGCCGCGCGGAAATCCAGTGCCCGGTGCAGGCTGCCATCATTGTAGAGCCAGCCCGCGGTGATAATGTGCTGGGCCAGGGGCCAGCGGAGCAGGACGTCACCGTTTGAAAGTCTCATATCATATACCTCTCGTTACAATCGCGCTGATCGCCGTCAGTCCACTCGGCAGGCCAGTCAGTTTTCCGTTGCTGATGCTTAGGCTCAAACTGGTACTGCTTGGGCTGCCATATATAGCGCCCTTGTGGTACTTGTCGCCCTCAAACGCGACCAGGCTCGTAGTCTGCTGGCCCCAGCCGCCGGAACTGGTCATGGTGCCGTAGCCCCAGATCTTGATTGCCCCATCAGTGCGCTTAAAACTTACGCTGGGGCTGGTGCTCGTGATGGCGTATGCCTCAACGTTGTTATTGCTTTCGGCAGGCTCCGCAGTACCGGTAACTTTGGCCCCCTGCACATACGCCGTTTTGCCTTTTGCAATATCGCTCGCTGTCGCATCGGCGTCGGAGGTATCGGCGTCATTGGTGTTGGTACCGACAACCTTCAGCCCTGCCGCAGATGTCATGGTTTTGCCTTTGGCTACATCGGCGGCGGTGGCATTACCGTAAGTAGAGGGCGACGTCCGGAGCTTTACAGAAGCCCCTTCTTTGTAGAGAGCTGGATATTGGAATTTTTTGCTGTGCAGGATGTGAGACCCATCGTATGACACGCTAGCATTTTCCATGGTATACTGTTTCGCCTCGACTGTATCAACTGTTCCGGTGACCTTTTCCCCCTGTACATACGCTGTCTTGCCCTTAGCAATATCGCCCGCTGTCGCCGTAGCATCGCTGGTATCCGTGCCGCCTGTGGCGGGGCGAGTGCCAGTGATCTGCATGCCGGTGGCATCGTGCGCAGTTACACCCTCCACCAGATCGCTGGGGGTCACGGTGTCGCCGGTCAGATCAAGGGCGATCTTATCATTGATAACAACCTTGTTTACGGCCATGCTCAGCCCCCAATCGTCAACGTCTGGCCGCCAGCCGCATTATCAACGTATGTGGCCGGGATCGCCTGCACAGTAACTTGAGACAGGCAGTTATACGCTTTGTCGGGCAGCACAACCTGCTGCTCAAAGGTCGGCGTAACGCTCTTGGCCTGCGGCTTCATACCTTCGCTGCCGCTCATAGAGCCTTTCACGCCCAGGACCGTAACGCCCTCGCGGATATTTGCGGGCACCAGCTTGGCCTGTTCGGTCGCTGCGATAGTCACTCCGCCCGCGCCATCGTGAAAGCCCATGGGGATGGTGTATTTACCAGAAACGGTGCTGATTTCACCGTTGACTTCGCCGTTGTTGGGCATCGTGCCGGTCATTTTAGCGCCACGCGCGTAGAATGTTTTCCCGTTCAAAACCTCCGCCACAGCTGCGGTGGCATCGCTGGTATCCGCGTCTTTCGTGCTGGTACCGGTAATAGGGGCGCCGGACTTGTCGTGCGCCGTGATACCTTTGGCCAGCTTGTCCGGGGTTACAGTGTCTGCGGTAAGGTCCAGCTTAGTCTCCTTGCCAATAACCACCTTGTTCACATATTTATTGGGCATTGTAGTACTCCTCTCCTATAATCAGTGTGTAACCGTTGGAATCGTTGGATACCTCGTACTGAGGTATCTTGCGGATTGTCACGTCTTTCTGCATCAGTTTTTTCGCCGTGGGCAAAACCTGCGCCGTAAACAACGGCGTGATGTCATATGGCCCGCTATACTCCGGCGCACTAACCACTGCGGTGCCGGTCACGTCCACCCGCACGGGTGCCGCTCCGGCAATGCGCACCGATACGGCGCTCTGTTGGGCCACTCGCACCTGGATCATGAGCCATCCGCCTCCTGGAATAAGGTCGGGCTCATTTTGAGCGTCAAAATCTCCGTCTGCGGCTGGTCGGTGCTGTCCCGCAATGTGATGCGGGTGTCCATGTACAGCGTCTCGCCGCCCATGAATTTGTATGTCTCCGCCCGCGTCCAGGGAATAAGGATGATGTTCTGTCCTTCCTGCCGGGTGCAGTCATCCGGCCAGACGTTGGATTTAATGGCCGGGAAGCCCTTACAGCTCTTCTGTTTGAACACAAATTCGATCCGGCTTACCTCGTCCAGGCTCATGCCGATTTCAACCGGCAGCGCAAATTGCGTTCCCTGTTTCATTCGTTTTTCTCCTCAGCGCCTTAATTCGGCATTTTTTTCTTCCTCTGTTTTCGGAGTTTCGATGTTTGCCGCCGCTGCTTCTTCCGCTGCCATGTTCTCGCGCACGGCGGCAAGTACGTTCTCCAAAATCAACTCCGTCACGGCAAACGGCAGCTTTGCCTCGTTAATTGCAGCAATAACTTTGCGTTTGCACTCTTTAATGCGTTTGTTGTCAGTCATGGGGCATCCTCCTTACAGCCGCGCGTTCACGGCGTTTTTCAGTGTGCTGATTGCGGCCAGAACTTCCTCATCAAGGGCCACAAAAGAACCCCGGTTGTTCTGGCTGGTGATGTTGCCGCTGTCGTCCAGTTCCATGTAGGTGTAGCTCACTCGCTCACCTTCGGCGGTGGTCACGATTGCTACTGCGCTTAATTTCTTCATATTTCACTGCCCTCCAAATCATCTAATAGTGTATCAACGGCCTGTTTGGCGCCGGTGTCCATGGTCAGCAGGTCAGCTGCGGCATCGGTGCTGGCCTCCTGCGCGCGGGCGGCGGTGCTGGCGGCCAGATCAATGCCTGCCGGTTCGCCCGCGGGGTAGCTGCTGTCGCTGCGGTCGGCATAGCCGCCCTCATAGCCGCGCTGGGCGGCCATGCAGAGCCATGCAAATTGCTGACCTGGTGCGCCGTGTATAATGGCATACTGGCCGCAGTTTTCGGCCCACAGGTGGCCGGTTCCATCGCAATCCGTCAGCAGCCAGGCGGGCTGCCCGTGCTGGGCGATGGTCTCCGCATAGCGCGGGTCAAGGGCAATCAGGCACCAGCCTTCGGGACCGCACTGGCCCTTGCCCCAGTCCGCAAAGGTTGGCACCGGCGTCTCAAAGGCGGCCATTTTCAGCGCGCCGAAGCTGGTAGGCACCACGCGGGATTTGCTGCCCCAAACGTCCAGATTGTGTACATTCAGCTTGCCGGAAACACCCACCCGGGTCGTGTTAAAATCGGCATCGCTGTCATCGCTGCGGTTGTAGGTGATCTGCATCCCAACGTAAGATGTGGGGTCAAGTCCATTCACCCAGCCGTACTTGGCGTATTTACTGCACGCGCCAATATAGCTACTACCAGCCTCCGAGTACAGTACACCGGTCAGGCCAATGCTGCCGGTGTTTATGGTGGCGTACCAGGCAATATGCCTGTTGTCGATGTACACACGCTCACCAGATTCCGTGCCCATTCGGATGTAGGCATTGTCGAGGTCATACACGGTGGAGTATTTGAGATTGTGAATCTGCCCGGTGGTAATGTTGCCGCCGTTGATAATGGTCTTGTCCTGGTTCCATGTGCTGAGGTCGGAAAATGTTACCACGCCGGATAGGTTGATCTGTGCGCTGGTGATCTCTGTTCCGCCTGCCGTCAGCTTGATGGTGCTGCTGGTTCCGCTTGTGCTGGCCGTCAGCTTAATTTCGCTCACCGTCTGCTTGATCTCGGTTTTGGTTTCGTTGGCGGTCAGATAGTCGCCGGTGCTGGCCGTCCAGGCAGTGGGGGCGTTGCCCATCTGCACCATGGGGTGCATGATGGTCAGATCGTTGGTAACGGTGGCAAAGTCATTGGCAGTGCTCACAAACAGACCGTCTGCATAGCCGTCCGCGGTCGCCGTGAACGCCGCCCAACGCAGCTTCCAGCCGTTGTCCAGCGCAATGTCCCGCTGGGCCTGCTTGAACGCGGAGCCGTAATAACTTTTTGCGCCGCTGCTGTTCTTGGTCTCGAACTGCAAAAACAGGCTGTCCGTGCCGGAATTGAGCTTGTACAGTACCGATGCACAATAGGTCATGCCCTTGGCGACCACCAGTGACTTATCCGCACCAAAGTGGAACCGGGTGTTCTGGGCCTTATTGGTCACATGGACGGATTCACCGCTGATCGTGTATGTCCCTTTTTTGTTCAGGTCATTGCCGCCTGCATCCAGGGTCGCATTGTTCCAGTCGTCGGTGCCCGCAATAATATTGTTGCCGCCGGTGATCCGCTGCGTTACCGTCTGGGTAATGCTGTCAGCTTTCTGGTCAATCGCGGATACTGATTCTTTAACGGTTTTGAATTCTTGCTTGGTGCTGTCTAAATCGTTGGAAATGGTTGTGGTGGTCTCTTTCAGGCTGCTGACTTTGGTGCTGATGCTGTCCGCCTTTTGGCTGATGCTGGAAACATCCTCTTTCAGGCTGTTCACCGTTGCGGTGGTGGCGTAATCCTGCAATTTGCTGTCAACCGCATCGTTGGCGGCGCTGGTGGCGGTGTCCTTTACGGTCTCTGTTACAGATTCCGTCACGGACTTGGTGACTTCGGTTTTGATCTCGTCAGCGGTCTGGGAAAACAGGCTTTTTGCGCTTTCCTGGGTCAGATAGTCGCCAGAGCTGGCATTCCAGGCGGTCGGTGCGTTGCCGTATTGCAGCATGGGGTGAAGCATCGAAAACTTGTTGGTGCAGTTGTCATTGCTGTCGAAATCGACAGTTTTCAAAACACCGTTTTTGCTGGGGGTCCATGTACCATACCGCAGCACCCAGCCGTCCGTCTGCTCAATTTCGAGCTGGTCAGCGGTTTTTATGTAGGCAATGTAATTTTGTCCGTCATCGCTCGTAAACGTAATGCCCAGCCGCAGCGCATCGGTGCCGGAAATGAGTTTGTACATAACGGACAGGCATAGGGTAACGCCTTTGGTGATATGAGCGCTAACAGCGTTGAACTTGAACCCGCGGCATGTGTTCGCATTGGTTATTGTTGCGCTGCCATCATCGCCATACACCACGCTACTGTCAATGCCGACATAGGTGGCATTGCGGAAGCTCTCACTGCCCAGGATCAGGTTGCCGCCGCCGGTGATTTTGGTGCTTTGGGTCATCTCGCTTTTGATCTGCTTTGCGGATTCATTGATTTTTGCGTCAACAGTTTTCCCATCATAGATGGTTTCGGAGTTGATCTCTATGCTTTTGGCGTTAATCCGCAATTCGCCGCTGACCAAATCCAGATAGAACGCATCACCTGTCTGCGATTTCAGGATGCCCGCCTTGATGATCTCTGCATTAAGGGTGCCTGTTGTCAAAAAGTCTGCATTGATGGCACCGTCCATTGTGGCTGCAAGGCGGTAAGGGCCGGCATAGCCAGTGGACGAATAGCCCCACCCGGATAGATTCCATCTCCACACCTTGGTGGCAGTGTTTATATCGGGTTGATCCATTACCAGCAGCTCGTCCGGTGTATCATTGCCAGCCGAACTGTGCAGCACCACATACCCACCAAGGTTGCCCGTTATCAGCTTTGTCGCCTGATCTACTGCCTGCTGCAACGCAGACTTTGTTTTGTCAACCTCGGTCTTTGTGCTTTTTTCAATGCCGACAATGGTGCTTGCCAGGTTGCTTCTCGGTGTTCCAAGCTCAACGCTGTCATACCTGTCCAGCAGCACATTGTAAGTAGTTTTGATAACTTTGGCTGTTGCATCAACCCCCAGGCGTTCAAATGTTACATGTACGGTATCGCACAATCCCACGCGCTCCAAAAGCGCTTTGCCTTTGTACTCCACGGTTTGCTCAAGCTGCGCATAGCTCAGTTTAAGGCTTACTTTCGGTACACCGATTTTGTTCGCCTTAATGTAGCTCAGCGCGGACTGTTTGAGTTGTTCATCCGTAGGCCGCTCTGTGTAATCCTGGCTGAGGTCCAGCAGCAGCACGCGCGTAAAGCTGTATTGGTTTTCAGGCACATCTACCACAGGGCCCGTGCTTATCTGTGTAACAGCACCGGCGCTGTCAGCCCAATACGGATACACGCCGGTATACACATTAGTGCAGTTTTCTTCCTGGGTGAGGTCTGTCAGGTTTTTCCCGTAACGGATGCTAACTCCCCTGTCGGTGCCGCGCTCACTGTGGAGTTTTACGGTGTAGTTGTCCCACTCGTATTCTCCGCCATATACATCCAGTATGCTGCCGTCTATACCGCCCAACAGGCTGCGCAAGCTGCTGGGCACCGGCGCTGCAAAATCAGCAGTGGTTGATAAGTCCGTCCAAAACTCAAACGGGCATTCCACGGTTGCCTGGCTTTTCAGCCTGTCCAGCGCTTGTGCCGCCGTTCCTGCCGTGTACGGTGCTACTGGTATGCCGCACAGATCATAGCTAATATGCTGTGCGCTGATTATAACCTGCCCATTGATGGGGCGGCTAATCTTGTACACTCGGAAATACTGTTCTTCACTATACGGGTTAGGCTTGGCGCAGATCAGGCCGCGCAGGGTCAGTTCGCTATAGTGCTGGCCTGATACGGGATAGCCCATTTCAAGCTCATAGCTGCCGTTTCGTTCCTCTGTTACTGTGCAATACAGTGCATCCCGCAGCGCTCCCACGCCGTTGCCTTTGATCTCACTGTCTGCCGCGTAATATCTCGGTGTCATAACGTCCACCACCTAGGCGTAACGGACAGACTGCTGATTCCACCTGTCCAGCTGATTTGCGTTGTTCCGGCTTCTAGAATCGGGAAGTCCGGTGCCGTAATGTATTGGTTCAAATTTTTCCCGTCAGTGTAGGCATCCTGCAGGTTGCAATCTATGGTCATTTGTCCGGTGTATCCCTCTATCGCTACCTGTGTGCTACCCACCTGCAGCTTCGCGCTGCCGGTCAACGTCAACACCAGCACCGGCAGCGCAGGGCACGCCGTTGGATTGCTGAGCTTTCCGCCGCTTTTAACGGTCTGTGCAGTTTCACCTGTTTTCAGGTAGCGTTGCGGCCAACACTCAAATGTCAGTGTGGCTTCACCGCACTGTGCCAACAGGTTAACGTCCCACTCAATATTTCCGCTATAACGGGCCATTCGGTAGCTGTCGGTGTGGTAGCTGTCCTCCAGCCTTGTATATCCAATAGCAGTCAGCAACCATTCTCTTATGGCGTCAATATGTTGGGTTGCTTTTGCGCCAAACACAAACACTTTGTAGGATACAGATATATTTCTCCAGCGACCATTGTCAACCGTCAGGGTGCCGCTGCGCCCCGGAATTTCAATGTCTTCCGTGTCGCGCTCCGGTGCGTTATAGGCTGCATCGCCGTTGATATACAACCCATACTCCGTGCTTTTATGCCCGTTAAAAGAAAAATACTGTCTCATTCCCACACTGCCCCCGTCTGATCCACTGCGTGCTGGATCTTGTACACCACTGCCTCTGCCAGTTCGTTCACATCTTGCCCTGCAGCAGCGTATACATTCACCGTCACGCCGCCATAGTTGGCGTTGTTCGTTGTATTGTTATTGGTCAGCGGCTGTACCACTGCACGGCCCTGGTTGATGGTAAGCAATTCGGGGCCCGCCTCACCAACAACGGCACTGCCGCGGCTGAGGATACCGCCCTTGGCCAGATACGGTATCTGCCCGATTTCTCCAATGTTTACGCCGGGCAGCTTGTTCACGGTATGGATAACACCGTTAATGCCACTGATAGCTGCGTTCACCAGCCGGATGATAGCGTTAAGCGGCGCTTTGGCAGCCGCTTTCAACCCGTCAAAGATACCCGCAAAAATTTCTTTTACGCCGGTCCAGGCGCGTTCCCAGTCGCCTGTAAACACGCCGCGGATAAAATCAATGATGCCATCAAGGACCTGTTTCACATGATCCCACACGTTTTTTACATTGGCAAAAAACAGGTTAAGTGCTGTGCCCAGTACAGGGCCGAACACGTTTGTCCAGTCTGTGGCAAACACTGCCTGCAAAAAGTCATCCACCTTTTGCAGCAGGGCCTGTATCTCATCGCCCTTGGTGCCCACCAGTGCCACCAGCGCTATAATAGCGGCTGTTATGGCCAGAATAATTGCAATAACCGGGTTTGCCGCCAAAAACGCAAATAACGTAGTCAGAGCACTTGTGATTCCCGGCACCGCTGTGCCGGTTACAAATCCCACAAGCGATCCAGCTATTTTAATTACCATCCCAACGCCGCTTACTATGTTTCCTGTTACGGTAACAACCTTCCCGAACACCAGCAAAGCCGGTGACAGTGCCGCCACAACTGCCAGTACCTGTATGATCGTCTGTTTCTGCCCCTCGTCCAGGCTGTTCAGCCAATCCACAATCTGCTGTGCGTACCCGATAATATCCTTAATCACCGGGATCAGCATATCCCCGAATGTGATTGCTACATTCTGGGCCGAAGTTATCAGTTTCTCTTTCGCCGCCTCTGTGGTATTATCCACCGTTGCGAACGCCTCAGCGGTTTTGCCGCCGCTCTCTGCCATGGCATCCATAGCGGATGTAAAGTCGTCCGCGTGCTGCGTAATCGTGGCAGCTGCTTTGGCCGCTTCCTGGCTGCTGAACATATCCGCCATAGACTTGCCGGAATCCTCCGCCGCCTGCTGCACAATAGCCAGCACATCGCTCAGGCTCTGGCCATCATTCATCAACTCTTTGAAGGATTTGCCGGTTTTCTTTTTCAGTGTATCGCTGACAGTGCTGCCACTCTTGCCCAGCTCATTCAGCATGCCGTTGATATAGGTAGTAGATTCCGCCGTTGCAATACCATTTTTGGTGGTCGTAACGTAAGCGCTGGCCAGGTTGTCCAGGTTCACACCGTACATGGCGGCGGTCGGGATCACCTTGCCCATGCTGCTGCCCAGCTCTGCCACAGTGGTTTTGCCAAGGTTCTGTGCCACGATCAGCCTGTTGGAGATGTCTGCCGCACTGCCGCTGGCATCTCCGTATGCGTTCATGATGGTGGTCAGGGTGTCAATGGATGTTGCGGAATCCGTAAAACCCGCTTTTGCCAGCTGCATGGAATCAGCCACAAACTGCACCGCTTTTTCCGTGTCCTGGCCCGCACTGATAGCGCTGTATGTCGCTTCGGCAATATCGCCGGCGCTGATTCCGTACTGGTTAGATACTTCAAGTATCTGCGCCCTCATAGCATCAGTGGACAGCTTACTTGTATCAGCGATTGTTGCCAGCTTGGCCATGCTTGTTTCAAAATCACTGGCAAGCACGGTGGATGCTGCCCCCGCGCCGGTAATAGCCACCGTTACAGGCGCCAGCTTCTTTCCGGCTCCAGATATTTTGTCTCCGGCATCGCTAATTTTTTCGCCCATGTCGCTGACTTTCTGGCCTGCAATCTGCATTTCCTGGGCAACAACGCCGCCAAACTCTTTGGCTTTTTCCTTGGCAGCATCAAACGCCTGTTGCGCCTCTACCATTTCACGGTTAAAGGCATCCATCTGGCTCTGGCTTATGATGCCATCCTTAAACTGCTGCTGTACCTCTTTTTCGGCGTTTTTTAGACTATCCAGCTTAGTTTTCGTTTCCTCTACCGCGCCGGACAATAGCCGCTGTTTCTGTTCCAGCAGTTTGGTGTTGGTGGGGTCGAGTTTCAGCAGCTTTTCAACGTCTTTCAACTGGCTCTGGGTGTTCTTAATCTGTTTGTTTACGCCGCTCAAAGCCTTGCTCAAGCCAGTTGTATCGCCGCCGATCTGTACGGTAATGCCTTTGATACGGTCCGCCATCTCCACCACCTCCTCACGTTACAATAATAGGGCGTGTCCACTATGGACACGCCCCGCTTAAAACCGGTCAAAATCTTCCTGCGTGGCGCGGATGCTATATTGTTCATGGTCATTGGCGCGTTCAATGAGCATGTCGTATACCATGCCCATTGTCATATCTGCCAGGTCTTCACGGCTTAATCCAAGCTCGGCGCAGCGTAGCATGAAAGTTGCCCCCGTCTCTTCTCGGACGGTAGCTCTCATTTTTTTTTAGGCTTTGCCGTTGTCTGCTGGTTGATTGCCCACAGTTCAAGGATGTGGGGCATCACTGCATAGATGCTGAACGTTTCAAACCCGCTCAGCCATTCATCCGGATCACTCGGCACGGGGTTAGGATCGCCTTGCAGTGCCATGATGTAGGCTGCGTTCTCGAAAATTTCCAGGTCCACCGCTTCCAGCTGGGCATCTTCCCGCTGTTCATCCGTTGCATCATCGGGCAAGCTCACGGCCTTGGCATAGTTCCTGCGCAGCTGGTTCAAGTCACGAATCATATCACGGCCAAACTTATGGCGGTACAGCCTTGGCGTCAGTGCATTCGCAACCAGGGTCACTTCACGGCCATCAATGGTAATTGTTTTCTTCATCGCCAATCGCCTCAGACCGTGCTATCCTTAGTCCACACTGCCTTAGTCCAGTTATTGTACACGGTTTCGGGGGTATCTGCCGTGGTGCTGGCTTTTACGTTGCCATCCGGCAGCGGGCTGGCCGTAATGGTCATCGCCTCGGTATCCGGTTCGCGCTGGTTGTCCTTGTTCTCGCCTGCCACGTTGGGGCGCGCCGCAAGGCAGTTATACAGTACATGGCGGCGGGCGTGGACATCGCCCTGGAACTCGTACAGCAGTGCAAATGCTTTGGGCTGATCGGTTTTCGCGTTCTCCACCAACACCTTGTCTTTGGTGCTTACGGTCTGGCCCAGGTACCGCTCGCGGAACCAGTCAGGGACCATTGCCAACGTCAGATCGCCCTGATAGCCCTGGTTGGAAGTATTAACATAATAGTTGATACCATCCGCGCGCAGCGTGGTTGTATCGCCCTGGGCAGACAGGTCCATGCCTACCGCACCGTACAGGCGCTCCGGAGTGCCGAACGTTACTGCATCGCTATCGTCAAGCGTCAGCGGCGCAACATATACATTTTGCAAGTCATAATGGACCTTGTTTTTTTCGGTTTCTGCCATTATTACACCTCAAATTCGTAGGAACACATCAACATGTGTTCGGTATCAAGATACTGTTCGTTGGTTTTCTGCCAGTGCAGCCCTTGCAGCGCTTTTTCGAGTGCTGTTTCAGCGGGCATATTCTTAGTTTTGCTGTACAGCTCAACCACAATATGCCTGATCTTGTAATACACCACGCCGTCAGCCGCCAACGTTTCCACGCTGTCCTCGTAATACACAAGATATGGCGGGGTTGGTGCTGCATTTTCCGGCCACAACCGGTAAGCAACCGGCAGTCCGCTGGAAGTCAGCTTGATTTTAAGTTCTTCAAGCGTCATTTCAGTCTTACCTTTATTTTGTTTGCCAGTTTCTCAGCTGCGTGCTGTTCGGCAGGTCTGATGTGCGGTTTCCCCTCTACCCTACCGCCGCCAACTTTCGCGTGGCCTTTTTCCAGCAGGTGGGTCAGGCCAGGATATTTTGAATTGAAAACACGGATACGGATATCTTCCCGGTTTTCAAACTCAACCTTTTTGCGCCAGGCTTTTTTATACTTGCCGGTCTGCACGGGGCTGTTGGCCTTGATTTCGCGCAGACAATCGTCGGCTACATCGTTGCACTCAGTCTTGACGGCCTCAGTCACTTCATCGGAGTAGGCGGCCAGCTCAGCGGCAACGGCCTCGGCAAAATTGCCGACATAAACCTGCTTATGGCTCATATACCCGCCTTTCTCTCCAGATAAAGCTCCAGGGTCTCATTTTTTGCGCGGTAAGTACGGTACACGCCGTACCGCACACCGTCCACCACGGCGATCTGTTCGCCCTGGTAGTCCGGGGCGAACATTGTCACCTTTAGGGCGGCTTGCATCCCGGCGCGGCCCGCTTCAAACCATTCAGATGCCGACACACTCGCAATGCTACAGAATACATTGCGGGTAGTTTCGGCGGGAATCCGCTGGGCTATGGCGTCCTCTGTGTACGTTTTGGTTATCAGCTGCATCACGTTGGAGCGGTCCATCCGTCAATCCCCCCAATTTGTGTAATCGGTGGCAACCATCAACTGGGCCTTTTGCTCATCGTAGGCAGCCTTTAGCCTGTCGTACTCATCCGGCGCGCCAAAATTGGCCTTGCAGTAGGTGGTGACGGCCCGCCGGATGAGCGGCGCAGTGGCGTTTTCTCTGGCCTGGACACCGGCAATCTCCAGATCATCATAGGCGGCCTCAATGAGGTCGTTGACTTCACCATCAAAAATATCCGTTACCAGGCGCAGCGCCAGCTTTACTTGCTCCAGCATTGTCCGTCACCTCCACGGTAGATCAAGCGCTGGCTGGGATAGTCAGCGCAACGAAGCCGCCGGGGACGACCACATCCGCGCCCATCTCCACATCACCGCGGATCGTGGACAGCAGCTTGTCAAAAGCGAAGTCGTCGGAGACGGCGATCTCGTAGTCACTGAACAGATCCAGCTTGAGGCAGCGCGGCACGCCGTAGAACATGGTGGGCTGTGCTTTGGCGGTCTGGGCCGTACCGGCACAGGCGGCCAGGTTCTTATTGAGGCAGTAGCGCACGCTCAGGCCGCCCTCCTTGATGATGCCGGTGTTGGGGTTGGCAGAATCCGGGGTGATCTCGTAGACGGCCTTTTTCTCGTTGGTACCGCGCACATCGCCAAACGCAACCAGGTCTTTCTTGTTGAGGAACAGGACGGCCTCGCCCTCAACGGCCTCATCGCCGCCGTAGTTCAGCGTCAGATTGCGCAGGGTTTTCTCGTTGATAACGCCTTTCTTGGCGCTGTCCAGCGTAGCGTCAATGCTGTCCACGAGCTCGCTGGCTTTCAGCGCGTCGGTCACGATCTTAGACGCTTTCTTGCGCAAACTGAGGAGCGCCTGGGCGCGGCACTTGGCGAAGTAGTTCACCGGGGTCAGCTTCTTGGCCTGCTTGCTGATCTGGCTCAGAACCGCCTCCGACTTGGGCGTGATGTCGATGTAGTCGTAGGTGGCCTCTTTGGTGGTGGCAGCAGCACCCTCGGTCTGATCGGCAGCGGCGTCGGCATCCTGCTTGACGTAGGGGATGCGGTCAGTGGACATACCGGCGCAATCATCGACCCAGACCATATCAATGATGCTAGAGACGCCGACGCCAACGCGGTCCTGGATTTCGGTGTTGACCTCGGTGGGGGTCGCCAGCTTGCCGCCGCTCACCAAGACGGCGCGGGTCTCCTCCACGCCCAGGACGGCGCGGCGGTGCTCTTTGAACTGCTGGGCGCGGGTCTGGGCGTCGGTGCTGGCGGTGGGGTTGTCCTGGGGCGCACCGGCACCGTCCGCAACCTTGGCAGCAATGCCGAGGCGGCGCTGCTCGGTCTCGTACTGCGCAATGCGCTGGCTGATCTCATCAGCCTCGGCCTCCAGGGCGTCCAGGTCAGCACCCTCGGCGTTGACCTCGGCGCGGATTTCAGCGGCGCGGGCGCGCAACTCTGCGACAGTCATTTCACTGGTTTTCTTTTTCATGGTTCTACACTCCCAAAAGTTTCAGTTTGATTTTTGTTGCGGTATCCGCCCTTTGCAGTCTCTCCGCTTTAATTCTCTCGATCTCTCCGTCAAGGAATTTTCGGGCGCTGATCGACGTGGCATCGTTGGCCGGTAGGCTCACGGCGCTCACATCGTACAGTTTCTTGATCTTGGTGATCGTGCGGTTCACGGTCACGGTGTTGTTTTCCAAATCGCGGGTGGTCTCACGCTTATCCTCGGCCACGGTAAAGCCAAACGACATTTTATCGGTGTAGCCGCCCTTGATTTCGGCAAACAGCTGCCGCCCAATCTCGGTGCCGCCCAGATCGGCAGTCACTTTCAGCCCGGCGCTGTCAGCGGCCAGGGCCAACGTGCCGTTTTTGGTGCGGGCAAAGACGCGGCCCTCATGGTCGTACTGCATGATGACGTCATCCATGTCGCAGTCATCAAAAGCGTGCGGGTCGATCTGCTCCATGATGCGGTAGGAGGTGCCGCTGTCGCCCCTGTACTCATACAGCAAATAGGGCTGGTTGAACGTACAGGCGTAGCCCTCCACTTCCTGCTTGGAGTCCGGCGCGGCAGGGTCAGTGGTTCGGACCTCCAGCCGCATGGCGCGGTATTCCCGGCCATTGTTCAACTTTTTCAACAATTTCTCATTACTTTCCACTGGTTAGGTCGTCTCCTTTCTTTGTCACGCTGCCATCGCTGCCCAGCAGGTAATACTCGCCGCGTATCGTGTACGCTTGCCCCTGGCCGTCCGGCAGGGGAGGCAGATTCCAGATTTCGCGTATCTCATCTCGGTTCATAATGCCGCGGTCTGCCATCTGGGCCGATACGTTCAGTTTTTCGGTGTTGCTCATGTATTGCAGCCGGTTGGCTGTCGCTATCAGCAGCGTGCCGCCCGCGCGTTCGCGCTCGGTAAACAACATTTTTGTGGCGACCTCGCTGAACTGGATGGAAAACGGCTCGATTTTACCCTCATAGAACGCGCTCCAGGCGTCGCCGTAGGCACGGTTTTGCAGCACGTCCTCGTTGGTGCCGAAGTAGTTGAACACGTTGGTGTTGATGCGCTCCATCTCATCGGCGGCCACAACATAGGGCTTAGCCTCCAGTTGCTTGATGTCCGTGTAGGTGTTGGGGAACAGCAGAATGCCGCCGCCCTCGCCTTGCAGGTTTTCCCGGCTGAATCGCTTACGCTCTTTTTTTAAATCCTCATCGCTGGAGAAGTTGTTCATCTTGGCTGCAAAGCGGAATGTCGCGCCGTTTTTAACGGCCTCGGCAATGCCTTGGTTTTGCAGGTTTACCAGATCCATCGTGGGCGTCAGCGCGTGGTTGTTCTCGCCGAAAATATCGCTCTTGTACTGGAATTTTGTCATAATGCCGCACCGCGCCATTTCAATGGCAGCGGTCTGGCCGCTATGGAATGTGTATCGCAGCCAAGGGGCGGCTCCATATTGCACGATCTCGCAACTGGATGGCAGCACGGGGAACATGCCGACTGTCTCACCAAACTCATTGATGACCGGCACAATAAAGGCGGTGTTTTGCACCTCCAAGATTGTGCAAAGCCTGTACAGGAATTGCCCCCAGGTCTGCCACTCATTCGGCCCCTGCCGGAGGCGGGTCTGCAATTTCGGATTTGCCGGTCCCTGCACGGTCACGCTCAGCTTGCTGGCGTGGGTGGCCGTGGCGTGGATCGCGGCGCGCACGATCTCGCTCTCATACAGCTCGCCGCCCCAGGTCAAAAAGCTGGGCGTATAGCCGTCAAGCGTTGTCCAGAATCCAGACGCGAGGCTCTTGGCGGCTATCTTCCCGAAAATTGATTGAAACAGTCCCATGCTCATCACCCCGCGTTCTTTAACTGGCCGCCGATTTCGGCGCACCATTTCTGCCGCACCGTCATCCCATCCATGAGCGCGGCGCAGCCGTCAATGTGGTCGGCGGCGCTCATCTTCACAAGTTTACATCTGCCGCTGTCGTTTTCGACTTTCAGCGCCGTGTTCAGCAGATGCACTTTTAACAGGTCGTTGTCCCCGATGTTGATGGTGCCGTCTTTCAGCAGTCCCTCAACCTCGCGTATCACCGGCGTCAGGTTGAACCCCTGGAATACATCGTCCATGTGGAATCCGTATTGCTTCATATCCTGCACAAGATACTGGGCCGTGTATCGGTCATATCCGACCTGCAAGGGATAGATTTTGTACTGCTCTATCAGTGTCCTGAACCAGTTGTAGCAATCGTGATAGTCCACAAAATTGTCACCGCTCAGTGTAAGGATGCCGCGCTGTACATACGCCGCATAGGGTAATCCGTCCCGCTCGGTAGCCTCTTGCAGCTTCTCGGCGGGGAGGAAGAAGTGCGCCAGCACGTTCAGCCGGGCGTCTTTCTCAATAATCGCCACGCAGGCGGTCAAGTCGGTTGTGCGGCTCAGGTCAATGCCGCCCACGCAGTAGCAATTTTTGAAGTTGGCCGGGTCGATGTGCGCACCGCAGGCGCGCTCCACAACATCGGAGGCCAGCCATGCAAGGCTAGAGTTTTGCTTGATGTTGCAGTATTTTGTTAAAAACTCGGCCCGCTTGGACAAACTGCCCTCAGCAATGGCGATCTCCTCCAGCAGATAACTGACACTGATACTCACGCCGAGGTTGGGGTTGGCTTTTGCCAATTCGTTAATGTCGCTCCACTTGGCTGGATCGTCGATCATGTAGAGAAACGGCGCAAGGCGCGTCTCTTTGGAATCACCCAGCAAAAAGCGGGTGGCACGCTTTATCAGTTCATCATAGATGCCCTCGTTCACATAGCCCGCCGTGCTGATCGCCAGCAGCATGGGCTGTGTACGCGCGCCAAAACTCGACTTGATGACCTCGTAGAATTTCAGCCCGGCATCACCGGGCCAGCTTGCGACCTCATCGGCCACGCACAGGCTGACGTTGAGGCCATCCGACTTTTTAGCGGAAAACGCCAGCGGCTTGGCGCTCGTGTTGCTGTTGGCAATGTAGATGTCCGTGCGCCGTTTCTTGCTCAGCTGGCTCAGCTCTGGGTCCTTGCTGAGCATCTGATAATAGGCATCGTAGCACAGCCCCGCCTGCTCCAGCTTAGGCGCGGCAAAGTAGATGCGCCCGCCGTACTCGCCGTCCAAAAAACTGCAATAGGCGGCAATGGCGGCGGCCAGCAGCGTCTTGCCGTTTTTCCGGGCGATAATAACGACGACCTCACGGAATTGGCGGTGATCTGTGTCATCCACCACGCCGAACAGCACCGACAAAAGCGCCTTTTGCCATAGCTCCAGCACAATCAGCTGGGGAGCCAGCGCACCCTCATGGTGTCGGCAGAAATTTTCCACAAAACGGATTGCTTTCTGCGCTTTTTTGGGGTCAAAGTGAAACAGCCCTTTTTCCAGACCATCCACAACATACTTGTACCAGACCTTGATCCAGCGGCTCACGATGATGGTGCCGTCCGTGATTTTCTGGTAATACTCGTAGATGTAATTATTCACGGGCCAGCTGCTCCAGTCTGCTCTCACGCTTTTCCGGGGGCAGCAGCTTGCCCAAGCGCTCGGTCACGGTGTTGTAGTTCTTGATGAGGCTGTTGTAGGCTTGCAGATCGGCGCTGGCTTTTTTGCCGTACTGGTTCGCGCCGTTCATGTACTCCTCGCTGCACCCGTCGGCGTTGATGGATTTTTGCAGATCGTCGAGTGTGATTTTCATAAATGCCGCGTTCTGGATCAGCGGCTCCACAATCGCCATCTGATTTTTAGGCAGGTCGGCGTAGTGCGCCATGATCCTGTTGTACTCCTCTTGAATTAGAGTAGTTTTTGCTTTTCTCCCCACAACAACACCCCCTTTACGCTCTTTTCAGTGCTTTTCCGAACTCCACACACCGGTCTCCAGCACCCCCTCTGCGATTTTTGCACAGGGGGGGCTACCATCTCGGCGTCACGCGCCCAACCGCGTCTACTTTGTAGCGTTTCCGCGCGCCGTGGCGCTTTGCGTGACAGTCACGGCACAGCAACCTCAGGTTGGACCATGACAGCGAGACCGCCGGATCGTTGATGTTGTCCGGCGTCAACTCTGTCATGTGATGGACTATCTCACCGGGGCGATACAGCCCCTTAGCCAGACAATCCTCACACAATCCGCCCACGCTGGCGGCGTACCCATCGCGGCAGCGCTGCCACGCTTTGCTCTTGTAAAACGCTTTGGCAAACTCCCGCATACTGTTTGCGTGTCCACACTGGACACGCGCTGCACCTCCACCCGCCGGGGCGTAAAATTATCATAGATGCCCAGCGGCGCGAGACGGAGTTTCTTTTGTCTCGGTGTAGGTGAGGCTCTCCCGCCCGCCGGGCATGACGGTCTATTGCCGTCCGTCATCCGCTGAGTTTAACCACATCAACGGCACTGCGTACCCGCACACAGGTCTTGCACCTGTCAAGGTTCATCCCGCCAGGGAACTGAGCGGGCGGCTGTGCGGTATGTTGCCGGTCTTTCCCGGCTGTCAGCTATTTCAAGGAGATTGACTATGGCCAGGCTGGCGGAATCGAACCACCGGGCGTACCCGTAACCCTGCAACCTTGCAACCCAGATATAAAAAATAGCCGCCCCGATGTGGGGCGACTATCCGCTTAGGAGGATTATGCAAACGAGCAAACCGTCGAGCATCAAGCCCCTACCTGCCCGACACCCTCAGCTTAGCACACTGGGGCGGAACTGGGCGGAACTAATTTTATAATTTTGAAAATTGCCCGTCGGTGGAGCTTGCGCACATAGCGCTCAGTGATCCTCATGCGCGCCGCGATCTGGCGGTTAGTGTGCCCGTCGATGTAGCGCATCTGTAAGACCTCACGCTCCAGGGCATCCTCCAGCTGAGCAATGACGCTCTCAATCTCCACTCTGGCGGCCTCGCCGTCCATCAGCTGAGCGGCCAGCTTCTCACACCGGGTATTGATGCTCAGCAGCGCACTGTCAATCTCACCGACCCCGCCGGGTGGGCGCAGAGCGCGGGCAAACTCGGCGCGGCGGCTTTCTTCCCGGAGCCATTCCCTCAATCGCGGCTCCACCCGCCGGGCAGCGCGGTAACGGTTCATCCACTCAATGGTTTCCTCATATGTCATGGGTCATCGCCTCCGTGCTTATGCTCCATCGAAATATCGTCATCTCGTGCTCTGGGCCGTGTAACCTCTTGCCCAACGGACACCCCAATGCTATATGCACCGGCCAGCATAGCTGTTACCACCACGCCTTCGATGATTGATTTTAGCGTCTCCATTGTCAGCCCCCTGCCTGTTCAAGTTCTTTCATCAGCAGGCTCTCAAGATCATGTTGTCCCCAACACGTTCTATAGACAATACCCTCTATGCTTTCTTTATCACCAGTTGCAAAAACCACGCGTTCCCCCTCTGCATTATACCGGATCGCTTCCCAGGTATTGTACGGCATGCCCTGTGTTGGAGGATATTCGCGTTTGCTTTTTTCATCCACCATAACAATAACGCGCCCGCCGTCCTGCAGAGGATATTCGCGGAACACAATGCCCAGTTCTTTGGCTTGTGCAATTTTGTGCCAGTTGTCATAGTCGGCCAGTATTTCCATGGCCTTTTTATGCAGCGCCTTTTTCCGCCGCGTTTCCGCCGCTGCTTGCTTGGCCGCACTCTGCTTTTTTGTTTTGGCGGTTTTGTCTATATACAATGCGCGGGCTTTGCTGTACATATCTGCCAGCGTAATCGTTGTTTTCGCCAGCACTTCATCCGGGTCATCAATGTCAATTTTTTCAACATCGACTGCCCGCCAATCAGTCTTTTTAATTTTGTACCTATTTCCACCAAACGCCGCGGTCCCGTCAAGCTGCACTGTTTGCCATGTAATATGGCCCGCCGGGGCAGAATCAACATAGCTGTGTGGGCCATTGTTGATGTAATCTAGGCCATCAAACAGCGGTTGCAATTCCGTCTGTGCAAGCCACTCTATAACAGCATTACGCTCACTCGGTTCTAGCGTTGCCATCCGTGCATACCCATTTTTTGCGTACTCCATCTGTTGCACTTTATACAGCTTGCTGCACTCATAGGCACGGGTCAGAGTAATTTCCCCGTTTTCGACCATTTTCAACACTTCCGGGATGCAATGGTTGATAATTGCATTAAGTCTCCCCAACGTGCCAGTACCGTCCCCTGTAATTCGGCTCATTTCGTCACGCACACGCCCATCAAGGCTTCCAGCTGCTTTTTTTCTTTCCAGTGCCTGTTTGAGTGCCCGGTATTGTCTCAGGCGTTCGCCGTCCGTCAGTTCGCGGGCGGTTGCGTTGGATGTGATCAGTGCGATCAAATCATCATCCGCCCCCGCACTGGCATGGACCACGCAAGGCAGCAGCTCAAAACGTTTATCGCCCTCCGTGCTCAATTCACGGCAAGCTGTCCAGCGCCGGTGCCCGGCCAACAGCATATACTTGCCACCTTGGGCGGGCAGTACTTCCAGTGGGCTGCGCAATCCACGTTCTGCAATATCGGCTTTCAGCATGGATACATCGCCGATCTCATAGATGGAGTTTTCCGGGTTCGGCTCAATATCCACAGCGGGCAGCATAACAATCTGCATTTTCAGGCCCGCCGGGGCAGCCGGTGCTGATTGGCTGCCCAGAATATCATTGATCGAAAATCCCTTGCTCATCGTTTAGCCCTCCTTAGTGTCCACGTTGGACACAATGCTTTCAACCTTTTCCGCCAGCGCCTTATAATCCGCCGCTGCTGTGCATTCGGGGCAGTATTCGCGCAATGGTTTATGCACGCTTTTGGCCTCGCCAACCTTGACCGTGTAGCGAATCACCGTATCCATCATTGGGATTGCAGCGCCAGAGCTTCTAAGCTGCCGGATCACATCAGCTGCATAACGGGTGCGGCGATATTTGGTCATCATGGTTCCCATGATCTTCAAGTGTGGGTTGTAGTACATCTGCACACGTTCAATCTGATCCACAATTTCTTTCATGCCGTCACAAGCCCATTCGTCACAATCCACCGGGATAATAACCCAGTCCGCAGCACACAGTGCGTTGATACTGCCCATGTCCAGGTCCGGCGGGCAATCCATGATGCAATACTCATAGTTTCCCGCCAGGTTCTCTAGGGCGTCACGCAGGCGGAATTGCTGTGGCTCTGTGGTGTCCATCAAGATGGACCGGTTGGCTTTCAGCATTCGCATATCGCAGGGCAGCAGCTGGATTCCTACCACGCCGGTTTCCTCCACAATGGCATTTGCCGCTTTGCAGTCGCCCAACATGACCTCTGCCACAGATGGGCGCTCATAGTCCAGCACACCAAAAAACTTACTTGTGTTGCCCTGCTTATCCAGATCAACAACCAGCACGCTGCAGCTCATGGCTGCCAGCTCCGCTGCCAGGTTACAGGCGGTAACGCTCTTTCCAACGCCGCCTTTGAGGTTGATAATTGCAATACTAATCATAATTCGTTACTCCCTTGCCTTTTTAGGCTGTTATCAAAAACTTGCTTGATCCATCTTGTCATAATCTTCTTTGGGTGCTGGCTGCCAGTCGTGATACTGTGGCTGCCACCGCATAGCCACCACACCGGTTGGGCCCTCACGGTTTTTGGCGTACATGATGGCCGTTTTCTGGTATGCACTATACCCGCGTAGTTCCTGGCTATCCTCTGGGCGGCGGTTCTCCACGAAGATTGCACTGTTGGCATCCTGTTCGATCGTGCCACTGCCTCGCAAATCTTCCAAGTTGCAGAATTTTTCGGTGCTGCCCTTTACGCCCGATCGGCTGATCTGGCACAGCTCCACAATCACAATGCCCATTTTCATAGCTGCAACTTTGAGCCGCCGGGTTATTTCAGATATCCGCTGGTATTCTGTCTGGCGCGGATCGGTCGGGCTTAGCAGGCCGATGTGGTCCACAAATGCCACGTCCGGCTTATATTGCATCAGTTTGGCTTCCAGCCCATCAATGGTCAGGTTGCTGTCCGCATCCAGCATCATGTTATGGTGCTGCCGGAGAGCTCCCGCGGTGTTGTCAACGATTCTGTGCTCCCGTTCATCCAGCCGCTTATTTGTAATTTTGCCGGAATCAATGCGGGATACTTTCGACAGCATCCGATTCATCAGGGCCTCTGCCGTCTCTTCCAGAGTGAGATAGTATACCCGGTATTTCTTGCTTAGCCTGGATGCCAAGTTAAGCGAAAAATCCGTTTTACCGCATCCAGGCCGCCCGGCCACCACGCAAACACGGGTGCGGTGGAATACTCCAAACCGGTCAAGTTCCGGCCACCCTAGCTTTAGGCTGTTATCTGGTTCATCCAGCTGCGCCAAGGCAGAATCCAGAACCGCGTCAAAATCGCGGGCTGTGCTATCTTCCTGCGTGTTGCGAATTGCATCCTGCATGGAGAGCGTGCGTCTTAGCTGCCTACACACGCTGTCTGCATCCATTGCATCCTTGGCCATACATTTCAGCAGATCGGCCTGGATTAGCTGATACCGGTAATCTTCCACGATCTGCGCAGCATAACTGCCAACGTTGGCAATGGATGGGCATGTTTCGGCCATCTGCATGATGTTGCGCTTGAGATTATCGGCAGACAACGTTGCTGATGTGGCCATATTAACCACCGTCACAGGGTCCACCGGTTCCCCTGCATAGGTCAGCCGTTGGATTGCCGCGAACGTATCGCGGCAGGCTCCCTCGTCAAACATGCCCGGCGTCAGCTTGAGAATATACTCATGCGCGCCCGCCGGGTCTACAAGCGCGGCCCCTAAAAATGCCCGCTGGTTAAGTTGCTGATGGCTTATCTCCATGTTACTCCCTCACAGATAGTTGAGAATATCATCGCCCGATGCAATGTTCCTGGGTTCGTCCGCGGTATTCTCCGGCTGCTGCACCGGGGGACGATCCACGAAGTCATCTTTCAGGGGGAACAAGCCCTCCCACCCGCGCAAGATGCTTTGCTCCAGCACTGCGATCATGTACCCACTACGGTCACGCACGTCTGCTTCATCGGCCAGCTGTCTCAGCTTGCTGCATACAAGCTCCGCAGCACGCACGGTTAGCGGATGTTTCCCCGCCTTGCGTGATTCCGCAAACGATGTCAGCGCCTTGGTCAGATCGCTGTCATCTGGGAACGCCTGCTGTATGATGTCGCTCACGCACGCGCGCGCGCCCGCGTTATTCTCTCTTGTATTATTATTCTTGTAATATTTTGGCGGACAATTTTGTCCGGGGATTCCGGACATTTCTGTCCGGGTGGGCCGGACAATTTTGTCCGGGGCGGACATTTCAGGAACGCCCGCCGGGGCGTTGTCCAGCGGAATAATTCTGCGCTGCTGGCCGTCCCCTTGCTTCTCGTATTCGATCAGCAGATAACCCAGTTCCTCCAGGTTGTGGAGCCAGCGCCGGATGGTACGTTCGTCCACATCGTACAGTGTCGCAAAATAGTTGTTGCCTGCATGGCAATACTTTTTTGCGTTGGACAGCGATGTGATCTCACAATACAGGATTTTTTCTGCAGCTTTGAGCCTCGCATCATACCTGACGCTTGCGGGCAGAATCGCGTAGAATGTTGGTGTTTCCATTTTGGGCCCCCTAAAAAAGGCTAACCTTAACAAAGGGATGCACTGCGTTGCTTTTCGCAGCGCATCCCCGCAAGGTTATGTTATCAAAAGTTAAAACGGCAGGTCCCCATCATCCTCAATCGGGGCAAAATCATCGGTTGGGCCTTGACTATATGCCGGTGCCGCTGCCCGTGGTTGTGCGGCGGGTTCCATAGCCGTCTGGGCACCAGCAGCGGCGTTATCTGCCTTGCTGCCGCAGAAATTAAGGTTGCCCGCTACCACTTCAATGGCAGTTCGGTTTGCTCCGTCTTTTGCCTGGTACGTCCGGCTTTGCAGTCTGCCATCAACCGCTACCATCATGCCCTTGGAGAACCACTTGTAGGCGAACTCCGCCGCACGTTCCCACGCAACGACGGGAATAAAATCCGCCACAGCCTTGCCGCTGGCGTCTCTCCGCCCACGGTCACAGGCCAGGGTAAAGGTTGCCACCTGCTTGCCGGTTGTGGTCTGCCGCAGCTCCGGATCACGCACCAGGCGGCCCTGCAATGCAATTACGTTAAGCATCAGATCATCACCACCACGTTGCCGCTTTCCACCAGATCGGCCAGCTGTCCGCCAAGATAGGCGGCAATGCTGCGCTTGGCTTCCAGCTTCCAGGCTCCACCGTCCGCCTCATACAGGGCCGGGTGGCCGTCCTTATCAATGCGCAGCAGGAAGTCACTGGCGGGCTGTGCTACCTCCAGGAACGTGCGGTAAGGCTGCAGGTGTACGATGGGCTGCACCGTCTGCTGTTCTTTCAGCGCCACGCCGCGGCGCACGCTTACTTCCTGGGTAACGCCGTTGTCCATAGTGGACACGCCCTGGCTGGTGTCGATATGGCTCAACAGCGCCAGCAGATAATCCCTGTCCCTCGTGGCCGCGTACAAGCTCTGCAGCTCAATTACGGCCCGCTCCGCGTCCATCGCGCGCCCATATGTAACCGGCGGAACATCCGTGACAGCCTGATAGAGAGAGGCGCGGTCGTAAAACTCCCGCGATGTAGTAATATAACCACTGTCAACAACCACCGTGTGGGGGTCTTTCACGCGCACAAACAACTTTTCGTAGGTTTTCACCCCCTCTGTCCGGATCAGCTGGATCAGGGCGTCAAGGGTGTCTACCCGGTAGGGTAACGGCTTTTCGCCCTGGCCCTCAACCTCGCACATGTTGGCGGAACAATACTTGCGCCCATCAACCTCCATCACAAAAGGCTGTGCCATCTCGGCAATGCGGTTGATAGCGTCTTTCAAAAAGCTAACTTCCATCTCTGTATCTCCTATCTTTTAGCATGTGCCACGGCCCACGCGGGCAATGGCAGGTTCAGGGGATTCCACCCCGTCCATATCTACTTGGCCGGGGACTTGCGGGGTCATCTCTGCCAGCAGCAGCTCACCATCCCGGCCCTTAGTGATGCACAGGTTTGTGCGCACCGGCTGCACCGGCACCAGGCTGGTTTTCGCCTGCGCATCCATGCCGATCTGCTGGCGGTAGTCATCCGGCGTAAAGGTCAGTGTGATGGTGATCTTGCGCTTTGCCTTAGCGGCGGTGTTGGGGTCCATAATGTTGGCCACAACGCGCTCCACCTCATAATCCGTAATTTCGGCAATCGCGCCCATCGCCATTTCCAGCACGCTTTTTTTGTTCACGATTTGGGACATTGTACTCCCTCCCTATATATCTTCTCCAAACACCCCGGCAAAACTGCCGGGGCCGTGGAGATTGTCAAATGCTTCTTGAGCTGCCCGTTCTAAGGTCCGCCGGGCCTGCGGGTCAAAATGCACCCCCAGCGGCGGCTCATTGTGGTGGCTATGGCACAGCCATACTTTCAGGCCGTACCGTTCGGACAGTTCCCGCCGCCCGCGGCCAAACAGGATGTGATGTTCTTCCAGCCCCCGCGTGGTGTGCAGGTTATACCATTTGCGGCATAGGTAGCATTCGCGCTCACTTTGCAGGATGCTTTTTGCCATGTTTGCGCCCCTCCAGGCCGTTGATCACGCCCACAGCCTGCCGCAGGTCGCCCACGGGCAGCTCCAGCGTTGTCCAGCGGTTGCCGCATGTCAGACAGTGCCGCCTGCGATAGATGCACCGCGTGCCCTTGGCGCGGGTATCCGTCACATGTACCTGGCTGCTGCCGCACTTAGTGCAATTCATCCACCCGCCTCCAATCCCGGTATTGCTGGGTGGTTTCGACATCGTCCACGCCTGCCTGGTACAGCCGGTCAAAAATGCGATCAATAAAATCCCGCATCTGGGCGCGGTCAAAGTTGGAGCTGCCCACGCCAACCTTGACAATGCACTCGCCGTTGTCCAGCAGTTCAACCATCTGTACCACGCGGTAGGCGCTGCGCAGCGCCGGTAACGCTTTGGCGGGCACGCGCCAGGTCTCAACCTCTGCACCGAACTCTGCCAGCAGATCCAGGTAACATTCCTCAGCCGTTACCCCGCCGGGGATATCGCCGCTCAATGCCAGGGCCAGCCTGTTAAGCAGGGCCCACATGAGCCGGTTCTGATCCAGCGTGCGCTTATCCCGCACCGGTTTGATGTCGATCTCCACGGCCAACGGCTGCCCGCGGGCGCGGCGCTCCAATTCGGCGTGCATGCGCTGGGCTTCCAGCAGATACCCGCCATCAATGGTCAGTCCATCCATCCCGTTGGCGTTTGGCTGCCCGTTGGGGATATACCACCCCACAAGGTGGGCAATCACTTTGCCTGCCATTCGATCAGCCCCCCGTCCGATGCCTTGCGCAGCTGGACAGCCGCCACGCTGTAGTCATCGTTATAGCGGATATCTGCCACAGTCAGCCGGTCGGGCAGTGTGTAGTGGTGGATTGTCTTGCCGTCACGGCCTGCCACCGGGTTGATCTGCACGCGGTCCTTGCTGATACGCAGCGGCGGCAGGGCAAGCACCCCTTTGCCAATGCTCCACTCTGCAGCAGCGGCAACCAGGCTGCCCTCTGCCTCGTTCAGGTAGCTGTCCGTGTTGACCTGGTAGCTTGCCGGGCAGGGCGCGTCTTTTGTGATGTCGCCCAGGGCAATGGCGCAGTACAGATACCGCCCGCATACATAGTGCCGCACGCTGTAGCCTTTCAGCCCGCCGGGCAGGCGTGCTGTGGCCTCTTCCAGGTGCGCGCGCACAGCGTCCGCGTTCGGCCACAGCTTAACGCGCACGCCCTCAGCGGCCACTTCCAAAACGCTGACGTTGATCTCATTGTTTGCCAGCAAGGCCAGGTTTTTGGTGTTATCACTCTTCTCCATTTGCATTCTCCATTTCCGGCCCGATGTATGAGCCTGTATCACTGTAATTCTTGGGGTCAGCCATGGGGCTGTTCCACCCGTACATGGCCCCGCCGTACATGGCAGCAGCCTGGGCGCGGGTAACGCCTGCCGCATTGTTCAGGGCATCCACGCAATCCTGGCTGACAACGCCAAACAGGGCGCGTTCCCCGCGTACCACGCGGACAATGTTGTTGGTGTAGCGGCTCCTGGCATATGCGTAGGCCGGCAGGCCCTTTTTGTCAATGGTCATTTTCATGCTTTTTACTCCCTCTTTTGGTTTCGGTCGTTTGGGCGGCATTCCAGCGGCAAGTGCTGGGTGCTCTTGCCGCCAGTCGTACACTCTGCACCTGACGGTTGCTGATGCCATATCCTGCGTGCAGCCGAGCATCTTTCGCACGGCGTCAAGGTCAAATCCGCCGTAGTAACACAGCACGCCCTCCAGCATTGCCTCCGGCGGCACCGTGTTGCGGACACGCTTGGGCAGCAGGCTGACGCGCCGCACAGGATATGCTGCACAGAGTTCATCCATGCTGCCATACCCCAGGCGCACCAGCAGATCAGATTTTTTTGTGCATAGACATTCCGCACAGATTTTTAGCTGGTGGCGGACGTTTGTGCAGTTTTTCAGCCGGGTCTGTACCCAGGCCAGATCTTCCGGCGTCATCTGCTCCATCCCTCCCCTGCTCAACAGATCTGCCGGGCCAGCGCAGTGGCGGGAATACGCTTATCCCTGCCCTGGCCGATCCAGCCGCGAATGTTGGCCGTAACCTTGCGCGCCGCCCACGGGTCGGTGCCATAAACGATGTGCGCAGCCTCAGCCACTGTCACCAGCTCGCCTGATGCCTCGTTGCGAATGCGTTCCAGCGCATCGCGGTAGCCCTCTTTTTCTTTTGGCATGGTATTACCTCCCTTGTGTCCATGTTGGACACGGTGTTGCTTGCATCTGCCTGCCTGGGATTTTTTGGTCTTCATGGTTATTCATTGGCGTCATCTTAACTCGCATCGTTCAGCGTCCATTTTGTGGACAATTGCCTAAAAAAAACGTGCATGAACTGTTCGGGGGAGTTGATGCCCAAGGCATCGGCCATTTTTTCCATATCTTCCGCGTCCGGCTCTTGGATGCCGTTTGCAATGCGCGACGCTTTATTTCGCGTCCAGCCGACGGCAGACGCGAACGCTGTAATATTTTTGTACTTGGAAAAAATCAAACCTCGGTAGTTCTCCACTGTTCTCACCTCGCTTTAATGTCCATTTTGTGGACAACTTAAATATACCACCATACGGGGCAATTGTCAACCATTTTGTGGACGCTTTTGCACGTTTTCTTTGCAAATTGTTGATTTTGTGGACAGTTTGTGCTATACTGCCCTTAGCACATTAAATAAGGTTGGTGTCGTCACTATGGAAAAGGTTGCAGAATTGGCCGAGCGTCTGAACGAGGCCATCAAAGACAAAACCTCAACGACAAAATTGGCCGACCAAATAGGAATGTCAAAGCAGGCAATCAGCGCATACACAACAGGTGTCCGCGTCCCTAAGCGGCCAGTCATCAATGCGCTGGCGGAGGCGCTTGGCATAAATCCTCTTTGGCTTATGGGGTACGATGTTGGAAAATATGACAACGTCACGGCCACAATCCCCGCCGGGTTCCAGCCCTTGCCCCAGCGTGACCGCGTGCCGCGCGTCGGCCAGATCGCTTGCGGCGAGCCTATCACGGCAGAGGAGAACATAGACGCTTACGATGAAGTCCCCAGCGATTGGCACGCCGATTTTACATTGCTCTGCCAGGGTGATAGCATGGAGCCGAAAATTAAGGACAGCGATGTTGTCGCCATACACTGCCAGCCGATGGTTGAGAACGGCCAGGTCGCTGCCGTCCTCATTGACGGTGAGGCCACGCTCAAGCGCGTGTTTGTTTTTAAGGACCACATCGAACTGCGCGCCGAAAACCCGGCATTTCCAACCATCATTCGCATGGGAGAGGCTATGAATGAAATCACGATTGAAGGCAAGGCCGTTGGGCTTTGCCGCAAACTATAGGAGAGTATATGGCACGGTGCAAAACCTGTGGGAAGTTTGGACTATTTTTGAAACTTAACAGCCTTGGCGAATGCGAATCATGTGCTGCAAAGCGTGCCCGTCAAAACTATTTAAAGCAGGGCATGGAAGCCGCAAAAGAAGAGCTTGAGAATCTGCCTAAAGCAGAAATTGTTTTGTCTGGCATCAAATTGAAATGTCGGCCATTGGACGAATTGGACGATATAAAATTTTCAAACATAACCGCCAATGGAAAATATAACAGTTTTGTCGTGTTTGATACTGAAACCACCGGGCTCTCTGCCGCCAAGGATAAAATTTTAGAGATAGGTGCCATCCGTTTTGAAAATGGTATCCCTGTGGCCGCATTTGAAACTCTGGTAAATCCCGGAAAGCCCATCCCAGAGGAAGCGTCCTCTATCAACCATATTACAGACGATATGGTTGCAAATGCACCCGCTATCTGGCAAGTTCTTCCCGCTTTCGATGCTTTTGTTGGCAAAAGCGCTGTTGTTGCTCACAACTTGAAATTTGACTTAAAGTTTATTCACCGATCTGGAAGCAAATTGATAGACTCCAATCGAAAATATTATTGCACTTATGAGCAAAGCAAGCGACTGCTAAAAGGACCAACATATCGAAATGGGGAGATGACCGATAAAGACTATGATGTATATGATCACAAACTAGGGACATTATGCGAATACTACCACATTTTTCAGCCAGATCAGCACCGTGCTGTTGCCGATGCCTTCGCCACTGGAAAACTGTTTCTGAAACTCGTTGAAGAAAAGCAATAAAAACGCCCGGCGATACCGTTCTTCTCCAGGCCGACCCCCCCCGCCTTTGACCCCATGATTTATACAAAACAGCAAATAAACGAAATCGAAATAGAGGGCAAAGCCGTAGGTTTTTGCCGTGGACTGTAAGCAATAAGAGATAAACAGATTCTTAAAAATTAGAACAAGGGGTTTACAAAACTGAATAAATAGCATATAATAGGGGTGTAGCCGAAAGGCTACCATGTGGAACACAATGTTTCATTTATGCTTAACAGACCCCTGGTAGTAAGCCCCCCATGATAAGGGGATTGGCTGAATCCTGGGGTCTTATATTTTTATAAGGATGTGTTAGTGTGTCTAAAACAGCAATTCTAGTGGATGGCGGCTTTTATCGTAAACGCGCAGCCCATCTCTGGGGCAAGAAAACTGCAGAAGAGCGTGCAAAGGAGTTAAGTGCCTATTGCCATGCGCACATGCAGGACAGAGACGGAAACGCCTCTCGCGAATTGTATCGTATTTTTTACTACGATTGCAAACCAATCGGACGCCGCAGCATTTACCATCCGCTTACAAAGCGCAATGTCGATTTGGATAAATCCGAGACATACACCTGGACTCTTACATTCCTTGAAGAACTGAAGAAGCGGCGCAAATTTGCATTGCGGTTGGGGGAACTGTCTAACCAGGCTTGCTACAACCTGCGCCCGGATGTCACTAAGAAGCTCTTGGCAGGCACCCGCACCTTGGATTCGTTGACAGAAGAAGATTTCATGTTCGTTGCCCAGCAAAAGGGTGTTGATATGCGTATCGGTATTGATATTTCGTCTCTTGCCTTCAAAAAGCAGGTGGATCAGATCATCCTAATTGCAGGTGACAGCGATTTTGTGCCCGCGGCAAAGCTGGCCCGCCGGGAAGGCATTGACTTCATCCTTGACCCCATGTGGGCTGATATAAAGGAAGATTTGTTTGAGCACATTGATGGCCTACGCAGCCAATGGAAGAAGAAAGACGAAAGCTGACCTGCTTTGTGAAATATTACAAAGTCGCGGATGCTGAAATAGAAAAAGCGCCCCCGGTGCGCCAACACCGAGAGCGTTAAATAGATCAGCTTGCCCAAAGGTGGAACAAACGACCCAGCAATCGTATTGTACCACCTCCGGGCAGGCTTGTCAAAGTGTATCTGTATGGAGGTTGTTGTACAATGCCAAGTGTAGCAAAGCGCCCTGACGGCCTGGTGGAGCGCTGCCGTGTTATCAACGGCAAAAAACGCCACTTCTATGGTCGCACACTCAGAGAGGTTCAAGCCAAAATTGATGCCGCGGTTGTTGAGGCATCCATCCGCCGAGAAAAGGGCGATCCGTTCCGCGAGGTAGCAGAGGCGTTCTGGGCAGAAAAAGAGCCGGCCATCAAATACGGGTCCCGCCGGGGCTACCGCCACAAAGTGGAAGTTGCCATCAGCTGGTTTGGCCAGCTTGGCATGCGTGAGATCACCAGCACAGACATCAACCGCCAACTGATGCACATGGCCGCCCAGGGCTATGCCTACAAAAGCATTGCCGGGCAAAAGTCCGTGTTGTCCCTGATCTGGCAGTATTGGTGTGCAGAGATGGGCGGAGATTGTAACCCCTGTGCGCTGCTCAAGCTCCCCCAGGGCCTGCCCCAAAGCAAGCGCCGTGCCCCCACTGACGCAGAAATAGCAGATGTTAAGGCCCACCCTGAGGGCTTTGGCCTATGTCCAGCTATCATGATGTACGCGGGCCTGCGCCTGGGCGAGGTAATGGCCCTGCAAAAGCAGGACCTTGCAAATGGTGAGATACACGTTTGCAAGGCCGTTGTCTGGCACGGTAACAGCCCGGAAATTGAGGAGCCAAAAACAGAGAGCGCCTACCGCACCGTGCCCATTCTCAAGCCGCTGCAGGACGCCCTGGGCAGCCGTCTGGACGGCCTGGCCAATGACGCCTACCTGTTTGGCGGCACACAGCCCTACACCAAGAGCCGCTATCAGAACGCCTGGCTGCAATACTGCGCCAGCATAGGCCGCGTACATGACAGCGGCAAACAGTACAAGACGGGCAAAACATCCAAGGACGGCAGGGTGCTGTACAAGCCGGTGATGGAGCCGGACTTTACTGCCCACCAGCTGCGCCACGAATTTGCCAGCACGCTGGTGCAGTGCCAGATCAGCCCCCAGGTTGCCAAAGAGCTTATGGGCCATGCCGATATCTTAACCACCCAGCGCTGGTACGCCGAAGCAAAGACCACCGCCGTCCGCGATGCCGCCAAAATTCTTAATGCGCATTTTGGTTCGTAATATATACGCAGTACGCTAATTTTTAACTAATTATAGTTGTTTTTATAAAATTCAAATCTCTCTTACTCCGCCAACAAAAACCCGCGTATCTGCGTAAGATATGCGGGTTTTTGGTTTATAAAAATTCCGTTTTACCCACCATTTTACCCACAACAGAATCAAAAACCGATTTTTCGGCATAATTTTACCCCCGGCAGGCTTGCACTTGCCAGGGGTATTTTTATGCCTTTTTGACATTATCATCAAAGAATTGCTGCATCCGGTTTGCGCTGGCCCGCTTCATGGCTTCACTGGCGTGTACATACCGCTGCAAGGTAAAAGCCGCTGTCGCATGGCCCAAATTGGCTTGTACGGTTTTTAAATCGTCACCGTTCACCAACGCAAGTGTTGCGTTTGTATGCCGCAGATCATGTACACGGGCATCCGGTAGGCCGATACTTGCCGCAATGCGCTTGAAGTTTACCCACAGGGTATGCGGGTTAATGCACTGCCCCAGTGCATCTGTAAAACACAGTCCCCACACATTTTGCCATGCAGGCCCGGCGGATAGATGCGCCAAAAGCTGATGCTGCTTTTCATCTTTCAGAATCTCAAGCAAAAAATCCGGTACATCCAGCGCACGGTTTTGCCCGTTTTTTGTGCCCTCTTGAATATAGAACTTGCCGCCTTTGCTTTTCTCTTTTTGCAGCTGCTGGCAGATCAGAACTTTTCCATTCTCAAAATTAACATGTTCCCATGCAAGGCCCAGCGCTTCACCCTCACGCAAGCCCAGAAACAGGCAGCACATCAAAGGCGCATAATAGGGCGAATCTTGCGCTGCATCAACAAAATCAGCAATTTCTTGAATCGTGAAGGTATGTATTTCTTTGACCCGAACCGCCGGGATTTTGGCATATTTTGCAGGGTTGCGCTGCAAGGTCTGCGCTTTAACTGCCTGTTCCAGCGCACTGTTCAGCACCGTCATTATATTTTTGATTGTTTTCGGTGCCAATTTGGCTTTAACCAGCTTACGGACCATCTTTTGCACTTGCTCTGTTGTCAGGTCACACAGCCGCACAGCGCCCAAATTTGGCTTTAAGTGGTTTTTAATTACCCCGCGATAGGTTGTCACCGTGTACGGCTTTTGTGTTGGCTCTATAAATTCCGCAAACCACGTATCAAGATACTGCGCAAGTGTCCGCTTATCATCTGCAATAAAAGTATTTGTGTCCAGCTGACGCAGTTTTTCCGTCATTTTCTTTTTGACTTCTTTTTGCGTTGCGCCGTAAATGCTCAGTGTTTTGCGCTTGCCTGTTCCTTCATCATATCCCAGTGTCAGCCGCGCTTCCCATCTTCCATTTGGTCGCTGACGAATAGAACCGCTTCCTGCTGCTGTGCGGGTTGTTTTGTTGTTTGGCATAATATCTCCTACACTTAAAAAGGCAAAATATCAGGTTGAAATATATTTATTCCCTTCTTGATCGCGGTTTCTTCCAAGTCCTGCATTGTTTCAGGGGGTACTGATTCCTTTACAGTTTCCATAATGGCAAGTTGCCGAAAAAATGTCGCCATTTCTTTGCCCCGAAAAGAAACAGTTGCGGCATCTTCATCTAAGCGCTCCCACATGTTTAGATCATCTTTGCAGCCAACACGATTGTTCAATACAATCGAATTACCGCATATTTTCGTATCCTCGCCATAGATACTAGTTACATAACCGCATACCGCTTGCGGAGAAGTCAGCAGTTGTATAAAGTATCTAAGCCAGTTTGCCGGAGTAATTCCGCTTGTAATTTCACTTTTATCTGGTGCCCCCCCGTCACCAAATAACAACCAGTTTGCATCTGCACCAGTAACTTTGCAAATTGCCGCTAACGTCTCCGCGTCAGGTGTGGTTTTCCCCGTTTCATAAGAAGATATTCGCCCTTGTGGTCTGTCAATTTTTCCTGATAATTCCGCTTGTGACATTTTCGCTTTTATTCGAGCCTGCTTCAATCGTTCACAGAACTCGCTCTTTTCAAAATCCATATTTTCCCTCCCGATTGTGTTAATCTGATTATATCAGTAATTTCTTGAAATTTCAATATTTTAAGTTCAATTATAGATTTTTTATTCTGATTACATATTTCTGCGTATATAGATACAATATTTGATTATTTAATCCGTTTTTGATATAATCAAATCAGAAAGCGAGGTGAAACGAATGGAAGACAAGGCAGCCGCTGCGCGTCGGGCTTACAATCAGGCGTATTATCGCCGAAACCGTGAAAAAATTCGTCAACAACAGGCAGAATATTGGAAACGCAAGGCCGAAGAACTTGAAACAATCAAGAAAGGAAACAACGATGGCAACCAGTGAAAAACTTGTACTTACCGCACACGATTTGGCGGATATTCTAGGTATCTGCCTACCTAAAGCTTACGACTTGATGCGTTCTAAAGGGTTCCCTGCTGTGCAATTAACCCCGCGCCGCAGAGTTGTCCCACGTGCTGCGCTGGATGAATGGCTAATGCGGCAGGTGGACCAGAATGCAGACCATCATTAAAACAAAAAAGCCGCCTTTGGTGTGTCGGCACCAAAAACGGCAGGCGGGAATATTCAATTCAGCGCATTTCTATTCCCGCCTTCAATTTTACCAGGTTGGAGGATTTTATTCAATGGATTTATCTGCTTTATTAGGTCATGGCCGTGAAAATGCGGTCAGTTCTGACTTTTTAGCTGCACAGCTGCAAACAAGCACGCGCGGTTTGCGTGACAAGATTTTGAAAGCACGTTGCAACGGCGAAATTATACTTTACGCGCCCGGCGGGCATGGCGGATATTTTTTACCCAGCGATGACCCGGAAACCGCACAAAAGGAAATGGCAGCTTTTTATAATGTACAGTCCGCCCGCTGCAAGCATGGGCTGCTGGCCATCGCACCTGTTGCCCGGCGGTTGGGGATGCCTTTGGGGCAGACGGACCTTGAAAGCTATTTATGAGCCGAAAGCCTTCAAAGCCTACTTACAAACTCCCCTATTGGTGTGCTGGCACAACTGACAGCACAGAGCCTATTTTTATTCAAATGGGTGCCACGCTAATGCAGCATCCGGCCTTTCTTGCGCTGACAACTACAGACCGTTGGTGCTATCAGTGCATGATTTTGGAAGCCAAAGGGAAACCCACTTTTCAATTTTCACGCCGAACTGCTGAAAATTACGGAATTGCGAACCGCACACTGATACGGAATGTTGAAGCACTTGTAAAAGCTGGTTTTATTGACATTGAGGCAAGCGGGCGAAGTAACCGTTCAAAGACTAACTACCGGTTTTCTGTTCGCTGGAAAACGCCGCAATAAGCCAAAGTACATGGCTTATATTATAAATATGTCTGCCATTTTGGCATAAGGCTAAAGCATCAAAAAATTCACTGGTTATGCCAAATTGGCATAAGGTAAAGGCCAAAAGTCGGCTTTTAACAGCAACCCTTGTGCCAAAATGGCATAACCCTTGTGCCAATTTGGCACAGCGGAAATGTTCCAGCCCTTTTTTGTGATGACCGCTTTCACGTGGTACTTGTTTTTTTAGTGATGTACGCACGTATTACGCTATATCGCTCTTTTTAGTGATGCCGGCATATCTTCCAGCATTATTGCCCTTATCAGAATCAAAGCCGTCGCCCTTTTGGGCGGCGGTTTTTGTTTTTAGCTGCTATAAAAGGGTGTGAATCTAGCTCACACCCCGCCGGGCTTGATATAGTCAAATAAAAGGGGTCACTGACTTGATGACCCCTTATTTCGGCGGGGTAGGTGGCAATTTACCACCCTGTTTCAGGGGGGTACGCAAAACTTACCCCCTTTAGGGTATCCGCTTAATGGATTCCCCCGGCGGGTGCCTTTTTATTTTTTTCGGCTGCACAAGGCACTAACCCGGCCCGCTTGCTGGTTTTCTATTCCCCCTCCGGTCACGGTCGTTGACGTTCGTTGACTGTGCTGCGGTGAAGTGAGTCTGACTCACCTCATCTTTACCGTGCCTTTATGATGGGGGTCACAAAACGCTACCCCCTATTATCAGCGCATGACGTAAATCAGACTGACCTCATCTTATACCGTGCAAGGCTCTTTTCTTCCTGCCGCCCGTTAGCCCGCAATACAAGCCCTTTACAGCACGTTTTGCGCTAGCAATGAAAGTATATTACCCGGCGCAGAAACACGCTTAAAACGCGTTAAGTATCGTCCTTTTCATCTCGCTGCAATGTTTCATTGATTGCGCGCCCCACAAAGCCGTTGATGCTCTCCCCACGCTTTTCTGCGTGAGCTTTGATTTTTTCCTTTTGGCCTTTTGGAACAACTATGCGTAGAGAATCGTAATTTGCCGCATTATACTTATTGACCGCCTTTGTATGTGAATTTGCCATGCCAGCACCGCCTTTTTCAAATTTACACTTTACCATTGTACAAATATTATAACGTCTTTTATGTCATTGTACAAGTATAAAAATAGCCATGAAATTTATATAATCATTGTACAATATACCTATTTACAAATCATTGTACAATGACATATAATATAGCTGTCACCGGGACATAAAGAAATAAATAGCGCTAACAGGCTATACGGGCGCTTTTAAGGAGGTTTGATATCATGCAGGACTTTTGCCGCATTAAACAAGCTGGCAGAGAGCACCACAGACGAACAGCTGGAACAGCTTTGGTGTATAGCAACAAAGCTGATTCTTGAACGGGAATACAACATTAACAGCCTTATGGGCTTGCGAAAGGATGGATGAACAATGACCGGTAACGATATGTGCGAATATACTGTTAACAGCACAGCAGCTGACCGTCTCGACCGTGCTTTCTTCCTGAACTGCGCTGTAGAAGTGTTAAGCAATATCATTGTAAACACTTTCGAGGGAAAGCTGAAAGAAAAAACAGGGCATGACGTGGATGACATACAGCTAATGATTAACGCATGTGCTTATGAAGCTAGTATGGAAATAGGCGCAGTCATGGACCTTCTTTGATAGCAACCAGAGCGCTCCGCAAGGCACATCCCGATAAGAAAACATCGTGGGGCAAGAGAGAAACGGTATAGCTTCGGCTATGCCGTTTTTCTCATTCTTGCCTTGATGAAGTGACTTTGGATACTTCCAGGGCTCCAATACCCTTATAGTAGATGTCAATCTCCTGGGTGCGGTTTTTGCCCTTCGGATCGCTGGCAGCATGGACAACGATCTTCTCGACAAACTCATGCAAGATACATGGGGTCAACTCGGGAATTTCCGTATACCGTTCTACAACGGAGAGAAACCTTTCCACATTGGCGCTTTTGCGTTCCTCTGTCTCAATTTCATCCCGGAGGGCAGTTGCTACATCTTGAAGCTGATGCTGCTCTTTCTCATAGTCGGTAGAGAGCTTTTGAAAACGCTCGTCAGAAAGTTTTCCCGAAATGGTATCCTCATAGAGCCGTTTGAAAATGGTGTCCAGTTCTGCAATTCGCCTTTCGGCATCGGCTAATGTTTTCTTCCGTTTTGCCAAACCTCGGTTACGCTGGCGCATATCCGCATCCATGACCATTTTCACAAAATCGTCTTTGCGCTGTGATGCAAAGGAAACGATCTCGCGCAGATTTTGAAGTACCAATTCTTCCAGGATAACAGTTCGGATGGAATGTGTCTGCCCACATACATCACGGCTTTTCCGATAGCCGGAACACAGGTAATATTCCTGATCGCGCCGGAAATTGGTTGCCCTGCATTGATACATGATGGAGCCGCAGTCGGCGCAGAACATCATGCCGGAGAACATCCCCATTTCTCCCATCTTTGTTGGGCGGCGCCGCGTCTGCCTTGCAAGCCTTGCTGCATCGGCAATCGCCTCCGTCCAGATGGCTTCATGGGTATTCTCAAAAATCTTCCACTCGGTTTCTGGATTGAGAAGGGTCTTTTTGCTCTTGTAGGATTTTTTGCGGGTTTTGAAATTTACCGTGTGCCCCAGGTATTCACGCCAGCGGTCCATGATGTCGGCGATTGTAGAAGAATCCCAGGCATAAGGAGAACCTTTCTTTGTGACATTGGTTGTCCTGCCTTTACTCTCATAGTAAGCAGCCGGAGTAAGGATTTTTCTTTCCGTCAGCTTTCTTGCGATCTGCGAGGGTCCCAATCCGTCCATGATATAAAGACCGATTTCATAAACCACCTGGGCCGCTTCTTCATCCTTCACCCATTGCTTTTTATCATCAGACGATTTCATGTATCCATACGGAGGCATGGTAGCCAAATGCTCCCCCGCATTGCCTTTCACTTTCATAACGGCACGGATTTTTTTGCTGGTGTCTTTGGCGTACCATTCATTGATGATATTGCGGAAGGGCGTAAACTCGTTGTCGCCCTGAGTGCTGTCTACACCATCATTCACCGCAATAAAGTGAATATCATGTTCGGGAAACATGATCTCCGTATACATACCGACTTGCAGATAATCACGTCCGAAACGTGACATATCCTTGATGATGACCCTCTTGACAAGGCCAGCCTCAATGTCTGTAATCATCTGCTGAAAGCCTGGGCGGTTGAAGGTCGTACCTGAGATGCCATCATCAACATAGAATTTGAAATTGCTGTATCCATGCTCACGGGCATACTTTTCCAGGATTTTTTTCTGGTTTACAATGCTATTGCTGTCACCCTGCAATTCATCGTCACGGGATAAGCGACAATACAAAGCTGTAAGTTCTTCGGAGCTCATAGCCGTGTAAGGGAATTGAAGCGCGGCAGCGGTGTTTGACTGATAATACATAAATACCTCCTATCCGGCAGTCAAACACGATATTGAAGTCCAACTTCATTATACCGCGCTTTCTTTTCCCTGTCTGCCTGTTAGGAGGTTTTCAAGTCACAGTTTGTTTCTGAACATCGGCTTTTATCAGGTTCTCCAGTTTGGAGGCTATCGTCTGGTTTCCCGTTTGAGGGAAAAAAGAATTGACGATAAAGGTCGTGTTGCCGATCTTCTTTTTGCTCCGCATAGGCGGGGCATATTTATTTTCAGATTGATTTTTCTGCATAATAAGGCCCCTTTCATGCCATTTCATTAAAACCATAAAAGAGGCAGAAAACGGATGGCTGCTGGCCGCAGCTCCACGGGAATCTCACCCCGGCCCATACTGATGGGTGCGCCGCGCAATGCTTTGAGGGCGTTCAACGCGGGAGTCTCATTATCCTGTCTGTGCATCCTCGCCCACAGGCTGCCATACCTGTTTTGCGGCCTGGTTTTGTCGCTCACCTGTTTGGTAGGGGTCCCGTCCTGCGGACTTGCAACAGGGTCATGGCGCACCGGCCGACCGGCTCCACACAGACAGATTGTATCCGTCTGCCTTATGCTGCCCGCAGGCTTTCTTTGTCAAGGATCATGGACTCCGCTGCCGGATTGTCGGGGCAAGGAAAGGGAGCGAAACTTGCCCCGAACAACTTTAGACCGGCAGCACCTTGAAGCTCGTCACGATGCTATGTATCAGCTTCGTTTCCAGCCTGAGCCGCATATCTTCGTCCACATACAGGTATTCGTTGCCATACTCGTCCTTCACCGGTCTGGTGGCAAGAGCCCGAATGTACTTCTGATAATGAGCGACGACAGCAGCAAGAGCAATCTCGTCACCGTTCACGGCTGCCAGAATCACAGGCACCGGAATGGGCTTTACATGTCCGGCCATTCAAATCCCTCCTTTACCAGATATTCGTACAGTTCTTTCAGCGTAACGAGCCGCCGCTTGGATACGGTCTGATGGACGATATGCAGCTTTTCGCTGATTTCCCGATCCGTCATGCCCAGAAAGTAGGACAACAGGATCACATCCCGCTTGCCCTCCGGCAGCTGCGCTAACGCATCGGCCAGGACATTGCCGGTTACGACTACCGGAAGTCCCAATACTTCAAAGACATGCTCGTCCATAAAGTAATCGTCCCACACGGCGGTCTGCTCCAGCTCGGAGGATGTCAGCTCGTCCAAAGGCTTTTCCTGGTCCATAAGGCTGGCATAGTCACGCTGGATATGCCGGGCCTCATTCTTCAAAACCCTGACGCAGAAGGCGCCAAACTGATTTTGAATGCGTTGCTCATAGGAGTCTTTCATATTCTCACCTCCCTTCGCGCCGCACAGGTGCGGGGTGGTGATTTCCTCCCTTTCGCCTCAGTAATCCAAGACTTGCGATTTTGGCAACCTGGAAAGGAAAGAAATTTTTATGAAAGGCTCCGTCAGGTGACGAAGGCCCACATAAACGGCAAAAAGCGCCCATCCGCAAAATGCGGATAGGCGCAAAGGAATTGATAGATGTATTTACATGATTTACCTGTTCATCTTCATGGTCGGAATATCCCGACGGCGGGTAATAGCTTTTTTTGACCAAAAAGTATTAGGTGGATTGTTACAAATAAAAATGGACACGGCGATACCTCCCAGATACCGCCGTGTCCTTAAAAAAGGGCGACTTTAACACACCCCCC
>OLGD01000941.1_pt1 | contig 50494 bp, 48 predicted proteins | sample 1605311 | NCBI WGS metagenome assembly OLGD01 (sample SAMEA3888917, study PRJEB22519) | human gut metagenome | biome: human gut; feature: human-associated habitat; material: faeces | place: Denmark | collected 2010
CGGCTGGGCATCGCGCAGGCGATCATGGAGCGGCCGTCGCTGCTGATTCTCGACGAGCCGATGAACGGGCTGGACAAATACGGCGTGGCGGAGATGCGCGCGCTGTTCCGCTCGCTGGCGACGGACGGGCGCACGATCCTGCTGGCGAGCCACAACATCCAGGACATCGAGGAGCTGTGCGACACCGTGTGCGAGATGGACGCCGGCGTCATGACCATGGTCAAGGAATGATTTGCGGCGGAAAGGAGGAAGCGCGATGCAGCCAAACGTGCAAAGGAACGGGAAACCCCGCGCCCTGTCTCTGTCGCTGCTGCTGGTCTTTCTGCTTGCCGCGCTGCTGACCGCGTGCCAGCCGACGCCGGAGGAGGAGATCGTTGTAAACAAGGGCGACGGGGAGGCCATAGCGGAAGCGCCGGCGGGACGATATGCGGCGCCGGAGCGGTATACGGATGAGCTGACGTTTCAAGCGGCGGGCGTCGACACCCGCGTGCAGGTAGACGCGGCCGTCTCCGTGCCGGCGGTCGAACGCTACCCCGTGTACGCCGTCAGCCCCGCCGCCTATCCGGAGGCGACCGCCCGGCAATTCATCTCGGCCTGTCTGGACGGGCACGAGGGCTTTACCGGCTGTACGGGGGACGGCACGACAAAAGCCATGGCGCAGCGGCTGATCGAAGAATACCAGGCGGTGCTGGAGCCGGAGCACCCGCTCTGGCAGCGGATGCGGGAGAACAACGATTATTCTGAGGAGCGCACGGAATTTACCCTCCAGGAATTTGAGCAGGCCATTCGGAAGTTGCAGGACGAATACTCTTCCCTGCCGGACGCCATCACCGGCACGCCGTATACGGAGGAAACGCCGCTGGCGGTGGACATGGACATCCTGTTTGACGCCGGCGGCCCCGTGCCGGGTACGGTCTCCCTGCGACAGTGGACCCCGTCCAACCACGTGTATGCATATACCGCGGGACGGCGGTATGGCGGGCCCTCCTTTCGCATGGAATGGCCGAGCCAATATGACTGTTATGCCCGGCTGACGATTTCGGAGGAAGAAGCGCGGCAGATGGCCGACACATTTGTCGCTACGCTCGGCATCCCCGACCTGCTGTGCGTCGCAAGCGGCCGCGAGGTCTGGTCGCGGTTGGATATCTTCATTCTGGAATGGACGAAATCTCCGGTCTATGTGTTCGTCTATACGCCCGCGGTGGATGGCGTCGCGATGGAATATGTGGACGTGGAGTACCTGTTCGATTGCCTGAATTGGAACTTCCACCACCCCGAGGGGTTCAGCAACGACGTATGGCGGCAGAACACACTGTATGTGTTCGTGAGCGAAACGGGCGTGGAGTGCGTCTCGTGGCAGAACGCGGTGAGGGCGGAACGGACGGCAACGCTCGCGGAAAACGCGGCCTTGCTGCCGTTTGACGCGGTCATGGAACGGTTTTCGGAACAGATCCGGTACGGCACGAACTTTCGCAGCACGGCGTCGGAGGAATTTTTGCGGCCCGACCGGCAGACGCTGACGATCGACCGCATCGCGCTCGGCTATGCCTGCGTGATGGACGGCGAAGGCGCGGACAGCTACCGGCTGGTGCCGGTGTGGGATTTTTTCGGGAGTATGGTGGAGGAATACGACGAACCGCTTTCGGAGGGCTCCAGCTGGGCGACCAACGAAAACGGGGAAGTGGAAGAGACGGCGCTCGGCCGCAGCTTTTTGACCCTCAACGCGATTGACGGCAGCGTGATTGACCGCATTGTCGGGTACTGACGCGCAGCATGACACACGGAAACCAAGTTGGAACGAACAGGAGGGAACGAAGATGAAACGAACGGGACACTTTGCACGGCACATGGCGCTGCTGCTGGCCTTTCTATTGTTTGCCGCGCTGCTGACCGCTTGCCAGCCAACGCCCACGGAGGACATTGTCGTCAACAAAAGCGACGGGACGTTGGAGGAGGCCATCGCGGCGGAGGCGCTCCCGCCCGCGCGGTACGAAGCGCCGGAGACGCTGCGGCTCGACCCGTTCGGCACGGAAACGTTTCAGGTCGTGGTGGACGCGGAGGTGTGCGTGCCGGATGTGGAGCGGTACCCCATCGTCGAGGTCGTGCTGCGCACCGTCACCGCGGACTGGGCGCGGGACATGATGTACAAAATGGCGGACGGCAAGACGATCCATACCTACCAGAACGAGGTGCCCACCACCAAGGAACAGATCGAGGGCGAGATCGCCCTGCTGCAGCAGCAGCTGGCCAACCCGGATGCCTATCTGCCCGCCGGGGCGGACGAGCAGACGCGCGCCGAGGCGGAGAAGGAATGGCGGGAGCTGCTCGAGGCGTGGGAGACGCTGTATCAGGAGGCGCCGGACACGTTCGAGCCGCGGGAGGTCGACATGAGCGACGCCGCCTTCCGGACGGTACCGGAATTTCGCGGCGCGGTCGAGTCGGGCAAGCAACGGGAGACCTATCTGAGCGTGACCGGGGGGGCGTGGGGGATTGTTGAGTTCAACAATCTGGACGATGGAGTGGGACTGCCGTTCAATTTCGACATGGACAGCGACCTGACGGACCTGAACGACGTCACGATCAGCGCGGAGGAGGCGGTGCAGATCGGGCTGGATTATCTCGCGCAGCTGGGGGAGACGGACTTTGCTCCGGCGTTGATCGTCGCGGGATATTGCCATCCGCGCGGCAGTGAAAATCACAAACCGATGGAGGAATGGTCGCAGTGCTACCAGATACAGTTCACGCGCAGCGTCGCGGGCGTGCCCGCCACCTACCGGGAGGAGCACTACGACGGGATCGGCGCGGACGGGAGGGAGCGCTATGCGCCCTATTATCCACAGGAATCCATCGAGATGGATATCCGCGATTCGGGCGTGAACTACATGTACTGGAGCGCGCCGAGCGAGCTGGGGCGCACGCTCAACGAGAACGTGACGCTGATGCCGTTTGAGCAGGTCGTGGAGCGGTTCTGCGACCAGATTCTCTACAGCGCCACGCCCGCGGTGGAGGAAACCGATTCAGTGATCAAAAAGACGCTGTACATCGACCGGATCGAGCTTGGCATGGTGCGGGCGCTGCAGCGCGGGAGCGTCGACCAGTGGATCATGGTGCCGGCGTGGACGTTTTTCGGCAGGACGGTGCTGCAATACGCGGGGCCTGAGCCGGGAGGCTATCCGCTCAACGAGAACAACGAGTACGTCAGCGAAATGCCGGGCTACAGCTATCTCATCCTCAACGCCGTGGACGGCAGCGTGTATGACCCGGGCGTCGGGTATTGACCGTCCGCAGACAGCGTGACGGGCATGTGAAAGGGGGGCGCATCGTGAAGCGCATCTGTGCCGCACTGCTTACAGGCCTTTTCCTGTTGCTGACTGCGTGTCAGCCGACGCCGGAAGAACCGGCGATTGTGCAAAAGGAAAGTGAGATTTTTCTGGAACGTGCGGCACAACGCGGGGAACTGGAGCTTGCCGCCGTACCGCAGCGGTTCACATACGCGCTCGAGGATGTGGAGCACGGCGTTTCCGTTGCAGCGGATGCGCGCGTGCATGTGCTGGGAGACAGATTTCCCATCGTCCGGGTGCGAGCAGCGGATGTGACGCAGTCGTATGTAGACCGGCTGTGCGAACTGCTGCTGCCGAATGTAGAGATGTATCACGTCGATTCCATATGCACGAAAGCGCAGGTCGAGAAGGCCATTCAGGAGCTCGCTTCGCGCAGGGATGCATACGCCGAACAGGGTCAGCTGGCACTGTATGAACGCAGCATGGACAAGCTGGAGGAGGAATACCGCAACGCACCGCTTACCCATGTCCCGGAACGCTCGGACAAGCGGCTGCGGGAGACGGTCTCCGAGCAGGGGGCGATGGAACACCGCTATACATTCCTATACATCAGCGAGAGCGGGCAATCGGATGCGCGGGATCGAAAACTCTATGTGTACAACAATTGTTGGCAGACCGCCGTCCGCGGAGCCATGCTGAGCTACGATGACAACAGAAGCGGTATTGTATCCGATTATGTTCCCGAGACGCTGTACGCCGTTACCGGATTGGATGTTCCGGTGGCGGACGGGCTCATCATGACGCCTCTGGAGGCACAGGGGCATACGCGGACGCTGATGGAACGGCTGGGACTGCCGTATGATGTGTTTGACGTGCTGCTCGAAAGGTATACACCGGTTACGGGCGTGGGAGGCGAAGCCCGGTATGGGTACCATGTTCGCTGCACGCGGCGCTTGGAAAGCGCCGGAGGGCTGTTCGCTTCGGTGCCGACCTCCATCGGCGGGAGCGCCGGAGCCGGGTCATGGGCATACGAGCAACTGCATGTGCTGCTGAACGATGGGGGCGTTTACAGCATCATCTGGGCGTCACCGCTGGAAATGGACGCCGTACTGATCGACAGCGCTGGACTGCTGTCCTTTTCGGAGATCGAAAAGCGGTTTGATCGGGCGATACGTCAGCGCTATCCCTCAGCGTCCAATGAGGGATGCACAGCTCTGTCGATTGCGGTGACCGACGTCTACCTGGGTATGCAGCGGATTGTGGAAAAGGATGCGCCCGAGAACGGCTTGCTGGTACCCGCATGGGGCTTTTATGGAACGGTTTGCTATACGTTTGAGGACGGCACGGAGGAAATTTATGACGCCGTTGCAGCAGGCGATCCATTGTTGGTTATGAATGCTGTGGACGGTTCAGTGATCGACCCGAAGATTGGTTATTGATCGCAGAGCAGCAGCCGATGACATATCACCTTGCCAGAGAGCAGCGATCGGCGGCAATGGGACTTCCAGACGGTTGTCGGCAGATGTCGGCCATATCAGGAACGGAGGAAACGAAGCGTATGAAGCGAGCAACCAAGCGATGGACAGTGATTATCCTTGTCATTTTTCTCCTGCTGACCGCCTGCCAGCCGACGCCGGAGGAAGACATCGTCGTGAACAAGGGCGACGGGGCGCTCGAGGCGGCCATTGCGGCGACGGCGGTGCCGTCGGAGCAGCCGCTGCTGCCGGTGGACGAAGTCGGAGAGCGTATCGAACACTGGACGGACGAGCTGACGGTGCCCAGGCTCACCTGCACGATCGACGCGGACATCGTGCTGCCGGATAAGAAGGTCTTTCCCGTCTACCGCGTGCAGCAGCGCGCGCTCGATGCGGAGACGGCGGCACAGGTGCTGGACTACTTCCTTGCGGATGCGACCGGCGCGTGCGAGACGACCGATACGCGCGAGGAGGTGTTGCTCGACCTGATGGCCGCACGCAAGGGGCACTTTGTCAACTATCCCGACAGCATGGACGGCACGTGGCAACCGTACGACGGGCAGGAGGAGGACATCGCGCGGCTTGAGCGCGCGCTGCAGACCGTCGGTGACGACGAGCCGTTCGGTCCCGTGCCGGACACCGTGCCGCTCGACACGCCGTACACCTACGCGCTGCCGGACGGCAAGCGCTTCCGCATCCGCGTGTCGGAACGGGAGCTGACCGCACGCGCCTATTTCCCGCGCGGCTTCGAGCAGGCGGAGAGCATGGTTATGGACGGCGAAGCGTATCCGGGCGAGCCGGCTGGAACCACGCTGCAGAACGTGAAGATTTCGCAGGAGGAGGCCGAAGCCGCAGCGGAGGCGTTTCTCGAGCACGCGGGGCTTGTCTATCTGGGACTTGCCGAGGCGGAGAAGGCGCGCATTCTGCAGAGCACGACGTATGAGACGCTGTCCGAGGGCTGGCAGCTCACCTATGCGCGCAGCGACGGCGGCTGCATCCCGGTGTACTATTTCAATCAGCAGAGCGGCTATCTCTATCAGCGGTCGGAGGACTACGCGCCGCGCTGGTACCCGGAGGCCCTGCGGCTCTACGTGGACGAGAACGGCATACAGTGCGTCAACTGGCGTTTTCCGCTCGAGATTGTGGAGACGATGAATGAGAACGTGCTGTTGCTGGAGTTTGACGAGATCAAGGAGCAGATTACAAAGGCGATCGAGCTCGGCTACGCCTACATGAGCGAAAAGATGGGCGGCAGCAGACAGCACGAAGTGACGGTGAACCGCATCGTGCTGACGAACGTGCTGGTGCCCATGCGGGACACGGTGGATTACCAGATGCTCGTGCCTGCGTGGCTCGTGTTCTATCAGCAGCAGATGGGGGCGGCGGAACCGCTCACCGCGTTCATCGCGGTGAACGCCGTCGACGGCTCGACCATCGACCTCAAGGTGCGCTTTGGCGGCTGACCTGCCCGAGCCGCCCAAGACGCTCGACGGGGGGAACGCCCGCACGGACAAACCAGACAGGAGGGGAGAAACGATGACACAGAGAAAACGGGGCCTCGCGCTGCTGCTGGCCTTTCTATTGTTTGCCGCGCTGCTGACCGCGTGCCAGCCAACGCCTGAAGAGGACGTGGTGGTGAACCGGGGGGACAGCGCACAACCGTCAGGCGGCGCCCAGCCGTCGGGCGGCGTTGTGCCGGACGCCGTCCCGACGGCGGACCTGCTTTCCATCCCGCAGAAGCTGACGCTGACGGAACAGCCGCAGAAGAACGTGATCGTCTCCATTGACGCACCGGTTTTGTTGGCACGGGACGCCGCCTACCCGATCATCGAGGTGCTGCCGTATGACACGCTGCACGATGCGGAGCTGATCAACCGGCTTTTGCAATCCGTCTGCCCCCGTGGCACGGTCTATGAGGCGTGGGAGCGTACGAAGGCGGAGGTCGAGGAACAACTGAAGGCGGCGCTCTCCTACCACGGGCAGAGCGGCTCGGTAGTGGACAAAGACGTGCTGGAGTCTACGTTCATCCCGATGTTTGAGGAAGAATACCAGACCGCACCGGAGGAGGCCGTCAAGATCAAGCACGATGTGGCGAGCGGATTCGAGAGCGGGCAGTATTATTTTGTGGAGCGGCCTGACGGCGGAACGGCCCGGCTGCAGTTCCGCTACGGCAACAGCGTGGACTTTATGGCAACAGAGCGGATGGTGTTCTACGACGAAAGCTTCATCCAGGAGGGTGACCCGCCGCTGGCAGAGCCGGAGATCACAAAGGAGGAAGCGATCCGCATCGGCGATGAATTCCTGCACAACCTAGGGATCGAATGTACCGCCCTTGTCAGGGTGGAGAAAGGGTTTTCCTTGTATAACTATGAGCGGCAGGAAAGCGTCTACCTGCTCAGCTACGTTCGCAAAATCGGCGAGGCCTATTCGCTGGACTGGGGGCGGGTGATCGGCTGGACAACTCCGTACGCTCCCTTGTCCACGCTCGGCGCGCCATGGCAACCGGAAGGCGTCTATCTTGCCGTCGGTTCGGACGGTGTGATCTACGCGGCTTGTGACGGTCTCAGCCGCACGTCGCAGGTGCTGGAGGAGGAAAGCGCGCTGTGCGATTTTGAGCGGATCACCGACAGGATTGTCGAGCAGCTCGGCTTCCAGTTTGCCGGCAGGACGATCGACGGCAACGGCAATCCGATCATGAACAACCTGCAGGTCAGCAACATCGAGCTGATCTACGCGTTGGTGTGCCAAAAAGATCACGTGGACATCGGCGTCTATATCCCAGTCTGGGAAATCACCTATTATTGGAATGACGATCCGGTACGGCAGCAGCTCTATCTCTCGGCGCTCGACGGCGGCACGGTGGAGCCGCGCATGACCTGGAAAGATCTGCTGAATTGGGCGGAACAAATGGCCAAAGAGGAGGCGTTGGAGGCGCTGCCCGGTGCGGAGGAAGGTTCGTGATCTGCGCCGTGCGGCATGCGCTGCACGCGGGCGGAGGAGACTGCGACACTACTGCGATAATGATGGACAAAAATTCCATAATACGCAGAAACATGCGATCCCGCGTCGTTATTTGAATCCTGTCGTTACAGACGGGCGGTGCTTCCCGCATGACGTTACAGATATGGAGGGAACGAGGATGAAACGAATGGGGCACATCACACGGCACTTTGCACGGCATATGGCATTACTGCTGGCGGCGCTACTCGTGCTGGCGGCATGGCTGCCGGCGGCCGCGCTGGCGGACGGGGAAGGCGGCGTTGCGCCTCCGCCCGCGGGGCAGGGGGACCAGCAGGACGGCCAGCAGCAGGAGGACGGCACCGGGGAAACGACTCCTGCGGCTGAAACGCCGACCCCCAACAGCACCCCTGTGCCCACGACACCCGTCGTAACCATCCAGGTGGACACGCCCGCGCCGGACACGCCTGCGCCGGTGCCTTCGTCGCTGCGCATCGACAGCCAGAACCTGTACGACGGCATGGCGGCCACGTATGCGCAGGGCTACGCCCCGACCGTCTCCGGCGGCAAGGCGACGATCATCCTGCCCCTTCTGTGCAGCGGGAAACTCGCAGGCGACAGCCTCGTGGCCACGCCCAATCTCGGCAGCACGCTGGACTCCCCGTTCGTGTTCGGCAACTATCAGCAGATCGTCCCGCTCTCGACCCAGTCCGTCAACGGCGGCAAGGGACAGGTGCAGGCGTACTACGTCCGCTTTGACCTGGCGCTGAACAGCGCACGGATCAACGGCGTGTACCCGGTGGTCATCACCGTGGAGGCGTTCGACACGGCGGGCAACGAGCTGCGCGAGGAGTTTACGACGTATGTGACCATCTCGGACGGGCAGGACCCGCCCAAGGAGACCGTCAGCACGGGCAGCAGCGGCCCGACGGCGTCCAAGCCGGTGCTCGTGGTGACCGCCTGCGACCTCAGCAAGACGACGCTGCAGGTGGGCGACACGCTGCAGGTGAACCTGACAGCGGACAACCTCGGCCGCCGCACGGCGAACAACATCCGCGCGACGATCGTGAGCGACGACGCGAACATCGTGCTGCTGAACGACTTTTCGGCGCAGTATGAGCGGGCGCTGGCGAGCGGGGACAGCACGTCGTTTTCGTTCGAGCTGCAGGTGCTGCCGCTCGCGGTGGGCGGGATGCACACGATGACCATCCAGCTCAGCTACGAGGGGCCGGACAACAGCGGGTATACGGAGAACGCGGTGTTCCGTTGCATGGTGGAGCAGAAGGCGGCGCTGGAATACGACGTGGTGAAGCTGCCGGAGAGCGCGACGTCGGGCGACTCGTTCAGCATCCCGGTGAGCGCGTACAACCCGGGGACGGCGACGGTGTACAACGTGCGCTTCACGCTGCACGTGGACGGGCTGATCGCGGCGACGGCGTATCTCGGGAACCTGGCGCCGGAGGAGAGCGCGGACAAGATGATGGAGATCTTTGCCACGACGCTGTCCGGCACGGAGAAATACGGCCAGACATACGGCATGTGCGAGCTGCGGTATGAGGATGCGATGGGGCAGGAATACTGGGAGAGCATCGACCTGACCATGAACCTCCTCGAGCCGGTGAAGATCACGGACGTGGAGCAGGAGAAGCTCGAGGAGGAGGCGAAGGAGCAGGAGACGCTGTCGCAGTGGTGGGTATCTCTGCTGTTCGGCATTGCGATCATCGCGGTGCTCGTGGCCGTCATCATCGTGGGCAAGTTTTCGCGTATGATGAAGATGCGGTGAGCGGCGCGCCTGCCGCGGACAACAGGGCGGCCGGGGCAGCGCAGTGCGCGCCGCACCCGGCCGCCCGTTTTTTGCCCCATTTACAGAGCGGGCGCGCAGCCGCGCCGCTCCTGATCAAAAATCGACGGGCAACCCCTCGTAGATGCAGCGGAACAGCCGCTCCATTTGGGCAACGTCGATGGGGCGCGGGTTGGAGCCGGTGCAGGCGTCGGCCACAGCTCGCTCAGCAATGCCGCGCAGTTTTGTTTCGAACTCGTCCCGGTCGATGCCGAACGCCTGGAGCGTTTCCGGTATGCCAAACTGACGGTTTAGCGACCGGATCGCGTCGCACAGTGCTTGCGTGAGCGCCTCATCGTTGCTTCCATGCAGCGACAGCGCGCGCGCAATGTCCGCATAGCGGCGCAGCGCCTCCGGTTCGCGGCTGTTGTACGCGATGACGTACGGCAGGTAAATGGCGTTGGCGCAGCCGTGTGGCACGTGCCCCGTCTGAAAGACGGCGCCGGTCTTGTGCGCCATGGAGTGGACGATGCCGAGCAGCGCATTGGAAAACGCCATGCCAGCCAGGCACTGTGCGTAATGCATCTGTTCCCGCGCGTCCTGGTCCCCGGCAAAGGAGCGCGGGAGGTGGCGCACGGTCAGCACAATGGCGTGCAGGGCGAGCGGATCGGTGAACGGCGAATGCAGCGTGGAGACATAGGCCTCGGTCGCGTGGGTCAGCGCATCCATGCCGGTGTGCGCGACGAGAGACGGCGGCATGGTCGCCGCCAGTGCCGGATCGACGATGGCGATGTCCGGCGTAATGTTAAAGTCGGCGAGCGGATACTTGACGCCCTTTTGATAGTCCGTGATGACGGAAAAGGCCGTCACCTCCGTCGCCGTGCCGCTTGTGGACGGGATGGCGGCAAAGCGCGCCCGTTGCCGCAGTGCGGGGAAGGAGAACGGCGTGAGTAACTGTTCAAATTCCGTATCGGGGTATTCGTAAAACACCCACATCGCCTTAGCGGCATCAATGGCCGAGCCGCCGCCAATGGCGACGATCCAGTCTGGCCCGAACTCGCGCATGGCCACGGCGCCCCGCATGACCGTCTCGACCGACGGGTCAGGCTCCACCTTTTCAAACAGCGACACCGTCATGCCGGCCTCCTCCAGGTATGCAGCGGCCTGGTCGAGGAAGCCGAAGCGGCGCATGGAGCCGCCGCCGGCGACCAGCATGGCGCGCGCCCCCTGCAGGCGGCGCAGCTCCTCCAGCGTCCCCTTTCCATAATAGATGTCCCGCGGAAGCGTAAATCTTGCCATATCAGACTCCTCCTGTAGATCGATTTGTCATATAGCATGTACAAAAAGAGGCGGCTTCAACGGGGGAGGCCGTCAAAACCGCCAAATTACTGGAGCGTTTCCGCCCATTTCAGGCAGGCGTCACTGTTTTTTCAGGTGTTTGGAGAGCAGGGCCAGCGGGATGGCCATGTCCTCGTTCTGGATCAGGATGCCGGAGGGGGCACGCAGGTGCGTGGGGGCAAAGTTCCAGATGCCGAGCACGCCGCCGGCCACCATCGCGTCGCACACGGCCTGCGCCGAGGGCGCAGGCACGGTGATGATGCCGAGCTTGATATCGTGCTCACGGCACCAGTCGGAAAGCTGTGCAATGTCCAAAATGGGTTTGCCGTTGACGTTCGTGCCAATGAGCGCCGGGTCCTGGTCGAACGCGGCGACGACTTCTACGCCATAGGCGGTGAATCCAGGGTACGCAAACAGTGCGCTGCCCAGGTGCCCGGTGCCGGCAAGCACGGCCTTGCAGGTTTCCGCATAGCCGAGGTAGTGCTCCACATCCACGATCAGGTTGTCGAGCATATAGCCGATCTTGGGCCTGCCGCCGATGGAGCTGACCGCGGCCAGATCCTTGCGCACGAGCACGGGGTTCAGGTTCAGCTCCTGTGCAATGGTGTTGCAGGAAACGGTCTGGATGCCTTCTCGCTGCAACCGCTTGAGCAGCTGCAGATAAGCGGGCAGGCGCTGTAGCGTGGGATTGGGAACGGGAATGTATGCCATAAACCCTCCGCAATCGATAAAAATTTATCGATAAAATAATACCAAATGATGGCAAAACTGTCAAGCACTTGTGCTGAATTTTACGAAAAAATAAAACGCCATTACTGGCGTAATAGCCATGCCGTCAATATTGATAATATTGATTATACCACACTATGCTTGAAAAGCAAGCCCTTGCAGATCGAATGTTCAGTGACAGATGACAATGGGCGACAGGCATATCGGATAATCCGGAACAGACCTGCAAAACGCGCTTGACCACCGCGGCAATACCCCCTATGATAGAGACATCAGAAATGCGGGAGAGGGGGCGAAAGCTCATGGAACAACTCAGGCGTGTGACGCACGTGGACAACGTCCGCCTGTCGGACGACGGCAAGGCGGTGGTCATCGTGGATCAGACGCAACTGCCCAACCGGCTGGTCTATCTCACGCTGCGCACGCCGAAAGAGCTGTACGACGCCATTTTGGAGCTGAAAGTACGCGGTGCGCCGGCGATTGGCATCTGTGCCGGATATGCGGCGTACTGTGTGGCGCAGACGATCCGCGCCACATCTCACGAGGCGTTTTTCCGGGAGTTTGCGGCATTTTGCGCATATCTCGAGGGCGCGCGGCCCACAGCGGTCAACCTGAGCTGGGCGCTGCGCCGGATGCGCGCGGTGGTCGAAACGCACCCGGAGGCCGATCGGGAGGCGCTGTTGCCGCTGTTGCGGCGCGAATGCAGGGCGATACACGAGGAAGACATCGCCATGTGCCGCCGCATCTCGGAATACGGCCTGTCGCTGCTCAAGGACGGGGACGGCGTGCTGACGCATTGCAACGCCGGCCCGCTCGCCACCTCCCGGTATGGCACGGCGCAGGGGCCGTTTTACCTGGCGCTGGAGCGAGGCGTCCACCTGCGCATTTTTGCGGATGAGACGCGCCCGCTGCTGCAGGGCGCGCGGCTGACGAGCTTTGAGCTGAGCCGCGCCGGCGCGGATGTGACGCTCATCTGCGATAACATGGCCAGCATCGTGATGAAAAACGGCTGGGTGAACGCCTGCTTTGTCGGCTGCGACCGCGTGGCGGCCAACGGCGACACCGCAAACAAGATCGGTACCAGCGGTGTGGCAATTCTGGCGCAGTACTATGGCGTGCCGTTTTATGTGCTGGGGCCGACGTCCACAATCGATATGGCTTGCCCCACGGGTGCAGACATCCAGATCGAGCTTCGGCCGGAAGCGGAGATCCGTGAAAAGTTCTATGCCGAGCCCATGGCCTTGCCCGAGGTGCGCTGCTACAACCCGGCCTTTGACGTGACGGATCACGAGTTGATTGCCGGCATCGTGACGGAAAAGGGCATCTGCCGCCCGCCGTACACCGAGAGCCTGAAGCGCCTGTTTGACTGAGGAGGGGGACGCTCATGTTGATGCAGAGAGAACGGGAACAGGTCGTCTGCTATGCGCGGCGCATGATGGAGCGCGGACTGACGCGCGGCACCGGCGGTAACATCAGCATCCGCAGGGGCGACCGCGTGGCGATTACGTCGAGCGGCGTGGAGTATGCCGAAATGTCGGCTGCGGATGTGGTCGTGCTCGCGCTCGACGGGACGGTGGTGCAGGGGGCGCTGCGTCCATCCAGCGAGAGTGGGATGCACCTGGCTTGCTACCGCACGCGGCCGGATGTGCGCGCGGTGGTTCATACGCACTCGACATTTGCCACTGTGCTGGCGTGTTTGCATCGGCCGTTGCCGCCGGTGCACTATCTGATCGGCTATGCTGGCGGGACGGTACCCTGTATTCCGTATGCGCCGTTTGGCACGGAGGAGCTGGCGCAGGCTGCTGCCGCGGCGCTCGTGGAGCGCAACGCCGTGCTGCTGGGCGGCCACGGACTGTTGAGCGTTGGAGGCGATGTGGCCCATGCGTTCAGTGTGGCGGAGGAGACGGAATTTGTGGCGGAGCTGTACTGGCGCACGGCGCTGTTGGGCGGCGGTGCGCTGTTGGACGACGCGCAGATGGCGGACGTGCTGGCACGGTTCGGGACATATGGGCAGCGCCAGTGCGAAGGAGACCGCCGGGCGTAACCCAGGGGCAAGACAGGCCAGATGAACCGCTCTGCGCGGTTCATTTTTTGTTGTATGGTTGCAGGGCATCCGGCAGGACGGTACCAGCACTGTTTCCTGGCAATATTTTAGCGGTTCAAACGGCAAATTTCTGCTACAATGAAGGAAACAAATCTCTGCCGCCTGTCTGTGGCATCACATGAAAGGAGAATCTTTGGAATGGGAATCGTGCTGGTCTTTGCTGGTATCATTGTCGTCTGTCTGTTGACCTATTTTGTGATGGAGAAAGTTGATCAAAAGGCGCAGGCAAAATAAGTTTGCTGTTTGCCCGGGGCGTGTGGGTGACTTCGGGTAAAATGGTCTAAAAAGAGATGCCGTACAGATGGGCGGCATCTCTTTTTGCTGTTGCGTCGGTTGGCCCGTCAAGATATCTTAGGCCGGCTTGGTGATAAACAGTACGCCGAGCGTGTTGGGGCCGCAATGTGCGCTGATGGTGCAGCTGGCTCTGGTGATGAACACTTCGCGGAACGGCTGCAGCGCCAGGACCTGCGTGCGGATGTCCTCCAGTATGGCGGCGTCGATGCCGGAGTGCGTGATGAATACGCGATCCAGCAACAGGTCGTTGCGCCCTTCCAGCTGATCCTGCACGTACTTTTTCAATACGCGGGGCAGCTTGCCGACGTACTTTTTGCCCACGGTCATACCGCCGCACTCGGAAACCTGGACGGTGATGCAGGGCTTGAGATTGAGCAGATTGGCGCTCAGGTGTGCAAGCGACGAGCAGCGCCCGCCGGCGTGCAGAAACTCCAGCGTGTCGAGCACAAAGCTGGCGCTTACGCCGGATACCAGCGATTCCACTTCCTGCACGATCTGTTCGATGGGCATGCCGGCACGGATGCGCTCGCCCGCTTCACAGACAAGGTGGCCAAACCCCGTGGAGAGGTTGCGCGAGTCGATCACGTGGACGCCTTCAAACTCTTCAGCAGCGAGCTTGGCGTTCTGGCAGGAGCTGGACAGGCCGGAACCGAGGGAGATGTGCAGCACGTCATAGCCCTGCTCCACAAGCGAACGAAAGTAATCGGCATATTCGCCGGGGTTGATGGCTGCGGTCTTGGGAAGCGCTTTTCGCTGGTACCACGCTTCATACAACATGTCCGGGGAAATATCCAGCCCGTCGGCGTACTGCCTGCCCTCTAAAATGATGTGCAGGGGGTAGAGGGACACCTGGTAGCGTTCCTTCAGTTCATTGCCGATATCGCAGGGCGTATCGGCGCTCAGGAGAATTTTTCTTTCCATAATACCATCCTTGTCTTATAAAGTATCGATCATGGCACAGGGGATATGGTATCAACTTTTTGTCCGTTCGTCAATTCTGCCTGTTGCACCGGCGCTGCCCTCGGCATGCAGGTCTCCGCGCGATTCGAGATCCCGAAGTATTTGCTCATAGAGTGAATGCGCGGTCGATGTTGTATTGCCATCTGTAGATCAGATAGCCGATCACGATACAGTCCAGCGGCTCCGGATCCAGCGGGGCGAGCGGCACGCCAAAGTGGAGGTGCTCGAGATGCCCGAATTTTGTGACGCGGAACCAGTCACTCAGCCCGTCCGCCGACGGGTCAGGAGATGGCCCTCTGCCGTGATCATCTGCGGCCTCCGTTTTGCGGGTACGCGCACGGCGCGACATAGGCTTCGTATGCCGCTTCCGTCACGCCGCGGGCACGGATCATTTCGGCGTAGAATTGCCCGCTGCGCTTCACGGTTCGGCGCTGGGTGGCATAGTCCACGTGCACGAGGCCAAAGCGCGCGCTTTCGCCTTCCAGCCACTCAAAGTTGTCGCAAAAGCACCGGTGATAGTGGCGCTTTGCGGGCAGGCCGCAGTTGCAAAGCGCCTACACGTGGTCGAACAGATAGCGGCAGCGGCAGCGGTCGTCGCGGTCGCAGGTGCCGTTTTCGTGATGCAGATCGGCAGCTGTAGCAGCCGGTACATCTTTTTTTGGCGCACTCTGCAATGCCGGGCGGATAGATATCCCAACCCGGGTCGTTGACGGGCGCGTTTTCGCGCACGCCGTCTGCCAGGCCGGAGACAGTGGAACGCGTGTAATAGTTGACGGCGTGAAAGTCACAGTAACGGCCTGCAGACAGGTTCCTGAGCGGAAAGCGGAAGCGCCCTGTCGTCATAGCGAGCGACAGGCTGCCCTGGAAAAACCGTGCCGACAGCGCCGCCACCGCGCGGTGTAGCCGGTGGCGCGGGTTCTTCGGTGCGAATACGCACAGATGGTTGCAAACGCGACGCGCGTGTCGTCAAACCCCAGCTCGCGGCGCACGCGGTGGATGCACGTGTAGCCGGCGATGTGCGCGGTGCAGAGCACGGACATCACGTACAGCGTGCGAGAAAAAGAGGCCTCGCCGGGCGGCCAGGTACCGAAAAATAGCCGTTTGTGGCGTACACGTTGGGCTCGTTGGTCGTGATGTATTCGGAAATGAGGTCGTCGAGCGCGCGAATGGTGTGTTCGACAAAGCGCAGGAAGAGCGGCACGTTTTCAAGACGCGTAAAGGCGCCCATCCGTTCAAACCACATGGGGTTTGTAAAGTGATGCAGCGTCAGCTGCGGGCGGATGCCGCGCGCCTGGAGGTCGAGCAGCTTCTCGCGGTATTGTACGAGCGCCGAATCGTCGAATTGGTCGGGCCCGGCTCGATCCGCGCCCACTCCACGCCGAACCGGTAGTCGCGGATGCCGAGGGACTCCATGAGCGCCGCGTCTTCTGAAAAGCGGCGGTAGTGGTCGTTGGCGCGGGCGGGGGAGGAGCCATCGCGAATGTGGCCGCGGTCCGCCCAGTCCATCCACGAGTGGTCGACCCGGCCACCCTCGATCTGGGGGGCGGTGCTTGCTATGCCGAGGGAAAGGCGGTTCAGTTGCAATGTCGGCATAGTGGTTGTTCCCATGACATGTTACAATTTGTTGCGCGGCGTCAGGTCGCCGGCACGTAACGAGGTAGCCAGCCGTAAATGACGGGAATATTTTACCACCATCCGCGCAAGCCTGTCCATAGGTGTTATGGCTGCCGGGCGCCTGCGGCCGGATTTGACAAAATTCTGCAAATACGGTATAGTGTGTGAAATATTTGACATATCTGTCATTTGGATGGGAGAAGCCTTTGGAACAGCAACTTCATAAAAAATACGGGCTGATGACGGCAACAGCCATGGTCGTCGGCACTGTCATTGGCTCCGGCGTATTTTTCAAGGCCGAGGCGATTTTGACAAAGACCGGCGGCTACATGGGTATAGGCATCCTCGCCTGGGGCATCGGCGGCCTGATCATGATGATCTGCGCCTGCACGTTTTCCATTATGGCCACCAAGTATTCCTATGTGAACGGCGTGGTGGACTATGCCGAGGTGACGGTCGGCCCGCGCTATGGCTATCTGATCGCCTGGTTCATGACCACCATCTACTATCCGGCCATGACTTCCGTACTCGCCTGGGTCTCCGCAAGATATCTGTGCGTGTTGCTCGGGTTTTCCATCACGGGAGCGGAGTGTCTTTGCCTGAGCTGCCTGTTCCTGGTGTGCAGCTATGCGGTCAACGCGCTTTCGCCCAGGATTGCGGGAAAAATCCAGGTTTCCACCACGGTGATTAAGCTGATCCCGTTGTTGCTCATGGCGGTCGTCGGGACGATAGCGGGTCTGCGCAGCGGCGTCATGCTGGAAAATTTCACGACCCAGCTGACGACCGAACAGATCAGCGAGGCTTTTGCCGCCGCTGGGAAGACTTATGTGCCGAGCGGCTCCATCCTGCTGGCTTCCGTGGTTGCGTCGGCGTTTGCGTATGAAGGCTGGATCATCACGACCTGTATCAACGCTGAACTGCGCGACGCGAAGAAAAACCTGCCGCGTGCGCTGGTGATGGGCACGCTGGTTGTGGCGTGTGTGTACATTCTGTACTATATCGGCCTGAACGGCGGCATTGACAAGCTGCATCTGATGGTGAGCGGCGAGGCGGGAGCACAGGAGGCGTTCACCCAGGTGTTCTCTTCGGTGGGCGGCACACTGCTCGGGGTATTCATTGTGATATCGTGCCTGGGCACGCTGAACGGGCTGATGCTTGGCGCCACGCGGGGAATGTATGCGCTGGCCGTGCGCGGCCGCGGTCCGCGACCCGAGATCTTCCGGCAGGTTGACGCGGCCACAAACATGCCGACCAACTCCGCCATTGCTGGCCTCGTTTTATGCGCGCTGTGGCTGACCTATTTCTTTGGCGCCAACCTCACCGGGCCCTCCTGGTTTGGGCCGGTGACGTTTGACTCGTCCGAACTGCCCATCATTACAATTTATGCCATGTATTTGCCCATCTTTGTGATGTTCATGTGGAGGGAAAAGGAAGTGTCCATCGGCAGGCGGTTTATTATGCCGGCGGCAGCCATGATCTGCTCCCTGTTCATGGTGTACGCGGCGGCCATGGCACATGGCGTCAGCGCCGCGTGGTATCTGCTGGTCTATGTGTGCATCATGGCGGTGGGCATCTGTTTCATGCGGGAAAAGAAGACGGCGTGAGCAGACTGGCGCGCAGCGCCATGGTTTTCGGGGCATGTGGATAATTAAAATAGACCCGCGCACCCGGCATTGTGCCGGCTGCGCGGGTGTTGTTTTGCACTGTATTGACGGTGTATGCCAAAAGACTTTGCCGTCACCGCCTGCCGAACAGGCCGGAAAGCGCTTCAATGGCGTCGTTTAGGTTGGCAATGGCGCTGTTTAGCGTGGCGACGTCCAACTCAGCGACCCGCAACAGCGCGGCATTGAGATCCTTGAGCGATTCATTCAACGCGTCAATGTCAATTTCGGAGAAGTTTTCAAGCACTTTTTGAGCGTCCTGCGCAATGCCCACGCTGTAGCGCGCCGTGGCGTTCAAATCGGCCATGGTGTTGGCAAGCTGTTCCGTGTCCAGCGCCTGCAGCACGGTCCGTGCCTCAGAGAGTAGCTGCGTGGCCTGTGGCAGCAGAATGGCACAAAGGAGCAGCACGGTCAGCGCCAGCACCGCGCAGGCTGCCGCACAGGTGCGCAGCAGCCAACGTTGTTTGCGACGTTGTGCATTTTGCAGGAGCAGCTGATCCCGGATTGCTGTGAGCAGCTCGAGCTGGTCGGCAGGCGTCTCTGCTGCGGACAGGATGGGCAATTCCATTTGTTACTCCTATCTCGTATTACAACATGATACGGGCGTTGTGTCATCAAGCCTTGCGACGCTTGGACGGCAGCGTCGGGGCAGTGGATGCTTCTGCGGGGGGCGCGGGCGGTTGCGTCATGCCGACAACCTGGTCGACCGGCAGCGAAAAGCAGATGCCTTTGCCGGCCTCCTGCAACCCTGCATGGGTGCAGATCGCGGTCATGATCGCATTCTTTTGCGCCCGCTCGGCGAGGATGAGCACCAGTTCCTTTTCCGGCTGGACGATGATGCCGAAAAACTTTTCCGCCTCGTGGATGCCGGTGCCGCGGGCGTTTACGACCGTGCCGCCGGAAGCGCCCGCAGCCTTGGCGGCGTCCATGACGAGATCCGCAAAGCCGCGGTTGATGATCGTTAAAATCAGTTCGTGTTGCATGAAACCCCTTTCCGCCCGGTGCGGGCAAGTGCTGTCGGGAAAAGCGGGCAAGGCCTGCGTGGGCTGGTCAGGCGGGATAGCCGGAGAGCAGCGCCAGCGTGCCGCGTTCCGCCACGCTGGAGAGCGGGATGCTGAAGGCGATACCGCTGCCGGGGCGATCCAGGTGCAGCTGGGCGCGCAGATCCTGCAGAAAACCGTCCGCAGCGCTCTGCCGCACGCAAAGCAGCACCACGTCCTTCTCCGTTTCGCCGAGGCCGAGATAGTCCAGCACATCGGAGTCTGCCGTGCCGTGGCCGCGCAGCGTCAGGTGCAGCGCAATGCGCTGTTGCAGGCAGAGCGCAGTGATGCGCTCCGCATCGCCGCGGTTCACGATGCAGACAATCAGCTTGATCGGCTCAATGGCGGTTTCTTCCATATCAGGGTACCTCCACTGGAAATTCAAAGATCTCAATCTGCGCTGCTTCAGGTGCCGGCGCCTGCGTAGCGCGGCGCAGCTTGCCGGCATACAGCACGCCGAGCAGCTGTATGGTGATGAGCGGCGTCATGGCCACCATGGCCACAATGCCGAAGGCGTCGGTCAGGATCTCGCCGCCCAGCGCGTCGCAGGCGCCCATGGCAAAGGGCAGCATGAACGTGGCGGTCATCGGCCCGGAGGCCACGCCGCCGGAGTCAAATGCGACGGCCGTGAAGATGCGCGGCACGAAGAAGGACAGCAAAATGGCCGTGGCGTATCCGCCGAGCAGAAAATACCAGATCGAGAGCCCCGTCACGACGCGCAGCATGGCGATGCCCATGGAAACGGCGACTCCCACGGCCAGGCTCAGCAACATGGCACGCTGCGAAATGGCGCCGACCGTCAGCTCTTCTACCTGTTTGTTCAGTACGTGCACGGCCGGCTCCGCCATAACGACGAAGAAGCCGATCAGCATGGCGATCGGGATGATCCACCCGACGGTCGTCTCGCCGAGCGTGTGCCCGAGCGCGTACCCGGCCGGCAGGAAGCCGACGTTCACGCCGGTGAGAAACAGCACCAGCCCGACGTACGTGTACAACAGGCCGACGCCCATTTTGAGCAGGCTGCGCCGCGAGAGGCGCAGGAACAGCACCTGGAAAATGAGGAAAAAGAGGACGATGGGCAGCAGCGCCAGCGCCACGTCCCGGCAGTATTCCGGGAAGCCATGGCCGAAGAGACGCAGCATTTCGGAAAGGGTTTGCGGGTTTTGTACCTGCACGGGCGTGTATGCGCCCTGCCCGGCCGGATACAGCATGCCGAGCACCAGCATGGAGAGGATGGGACCGATGCTACAGAGCGCGATCAGGCCAAAGCTGTCGTCCTGAGCGCTGTTGCCACCGCGCACGGCGGCGACGCCAATGCCCAGCGCCATGATGAACGGTACCGTGATGGGTCCGGTGGTCACGCCGCCGGAATCGAATGCGGCGGCCAGAAAGCCACGCGGCGCAAATGCGGCGAGCGCAAACACCGCCAGATAGAGCGCGATCAGCACGTGCCGCAGTTGCCTGCGAAAGATAATGCGCAGCAACGCGAGCACGAGGAAAACGCCCACGCCGGCTGCCACGGTCAGGATGAGCACGGTGTCCGGTACGGACGGCATCTGCGCGGCCAGCACCGTGAGATCCGGCTCGGCGATCGTGACGAGCACGCCGATGAGAAAACAGACCGGGATGAGTACGGACAGCTTTTTGGATTTGGTCAGGTGGGAGCCGATGCGCTCACCCATGGGCATCATGGACAGGTCGGCGCCGAGCGTAAATAGCCCCATGCCGGCAATGAGCAGCACCGCGCCAAGCAGAAAAAGCCAAAAGGTGCCGGCGGGCAGCGGGGAGAGCAGCAGATGGATCAGCACGACGATCCCCGTCACCGGCAGCACGGAGGAGAGCGATTCTTTAATTTTTGCAAGCAGCTGTCGGTTCATGCCCTAACGTATCGCTTTCCGGTTCCGGATATGCCTTCGCCAGGCGGTTCCAGGCCCTGTACTCATATTACCATGCCGCCGGCGCTTTGGGCAAGCCCAATGGCGGCGCAAGCGCAAACCGGACGGACGACCATGTGACAAGAAAAGATGGGCCGGCAAACGCGCAAGGCGCCTGCCGGCACGATTGTCGTGCGGCGGAGCTGCCGGCGGCGGTCAGCCCACGGCGTTGAGCTGCTCCATGAACTCCTCGCCGGTGATCGTCTCTTTTTCCAGCAAGTAACGCGCAAGCCGGTGCAGCGCGTCCAGGTTGGACGCGAGAATACCCGTCGCCTTTTCGTGCGCGCTCCTGACGATTTCCACGACTTCATGGTCGATGCGCGAGGCCGTCTCCGCAGAACAGGCGAGCGAAGCGTCGCCACCCAGGTATTCGTTCGTCACTGTCTCGAGCGCGACCATGCCGAACTGGTCGCTCATGCCGTAACGCGTGACCATGGCGCGCGCAAGGCGCGTTGCCTGCTCGATGTCGTTCGATGCGCCCGTGGTGACAGAGTGGAACACGAGCTCCTCCGCCGCACGCCCGCCGGTCAGCGTGGCAATGCGGTTCAGTGCTTCCTGCTTGGAGAGCAGTACGCGGTCGTCGTCGTCCACCTGCATCGTGTAGCCGAGCGCGCCGGACGTGCGCGGGATGATCGTGATCTTGTGCACCGGCGCGGATTCCGTCTGCCGCGCGGCGACGAGCGCATGCCCGATCTCGTGGTAGGCGACGATCTCCTTGTCGCGTTCCGAAATGGCGGCGCCCTTGCGCTGGTAGCCGGCGATGACCACTTCGACGCTTTCCTCGAGGTCGGCCTGCGTCACCGTGTCGCGCCCGCAGCGGACGGCGCGCAGCGCGGCCTCGTTGACGATGTTGGCCAGCTCCGCGCCGGAAGCGCCGCTCGTGGCCCGCGCGATGACCCGGTAGTCGATGCCGGCCCCCATCTTCACGTCTTTGGCGTGCACGCGCAGGATGGCTTCGCGGCCGTTGAGGTCCGGCAGCTCCACCGGGATGCGCCGGTCAAAGCGGCCGGGGCGCAGCAGCGCCTTGTCGAGCGACTCCGGCCGGTTGGTGGCGGCGAGGATGACCACGCCCTTGCGCCCGTCAAAGCCGTCCATTTCGGTCAGCAGCTGGTTGAGCGTCTGTTCGCGCTCGTCGTTGCCGCCGATGCCGCCGCCGTCGCGCTTTTTGCCGATGGTGTCGATCTCGTCGATGAACACGATGCAGGGCGCCTTTTCATTGGCCTGCTTGAACAGGTCGCGCACCTTGGCCGCGCCCATGCCCACGAACATCTCCACAAATTCGGAGCCGGAGATGGAGAAGAAGGGGACCTGCGCTTCGCCGGCCACGGCCTTGGCCAGCAGCGTCTTGCCGGTGCCCGGCGGGCCGACGAGCAGGGCGCCCTTGGGCAGCTTTGCGCCGATGGCGGCGTATTTGCCCGGGTTGTGCAGGAAGTCGACGATCTCCGTCAGCGCCTCCTTCGCCTCGTCCTCGCCGGCGACATCGGCAAATGTCTTGCCAGTCTGCGCTTCGACATAGACCTTGGCGTTCGCCTTGCCAAAGGACATGGCGTTGCCGGGGCCGGCCATGTTCTGCAGCCTGCCGATCATGAAGCGGCCGATCATCGCAAACAGCAGCGCCGGCAGGATCCAGGTCAGCAGGAAGGACAGCAGCGGAGAGCTCTGCGTGGGGATGTTCGCGCTGAATTCGACGTCTGCCTCTTCGAGCCGGCTCTGCAGCGTCTCGTCCGGCCAGATGCCGGTCTTGTAGTAGCGCAGCTTGCCGTTCTCGTCCGTGGCGGAGAAGATGTACAGCTGCTCGGCGTTGTCGCGCGCCAGCTCCTGGACGCTTCCGGCGTCGAGCATCTTCAAAAACTCGCTGTAGCTGGTCTCGTATACCCGGGTTTCCATGAGCGGCGGGAACACGAATACGTTGAGCAGAAAGAGGACGAGCGAGGCGATGACGATATAGTAGATGATGGGCTTTTTCGATGGCTTTTGTTCCTGCATGGGCGCTTCCTCATACAACGATTGTGATTATTGACCATCCGATTATACCATGCAGGCGAACGGCCTGCATAGAGGCAAACTTGAAACCTTTGTGCTCGAAATGCAACATTTTATCGGCTGATCTGCGCGCGCAGCGCCGGGCGGGGAAGCCCGGCCGCGCGGGCCGGCGCGCCGTCAGGCAGTCAGATGTATTTTTGCAGCTGCTTGAGCGCGTTTTTTTCCAGCCGCGATACCTGCGCCTGTGAAATGCCGATCTCGCGGCTGACCTCCATCTGCGTTTTGCCGATGAAGAAGCGGAGCTGCAGGATGCGCATTTCCCGCTTGGTCAGGTGCCGCATCCCTTCGCTCAGGGCGATGTGGTCGAGCCATACGCTGTCCGACGTACGGGTATCGCTCAGCTGGTCGATCACGAAGATGGCGTCCCCGTCGTCGCGGTAGACCGGTTCAAAGAGCGATACGGGCTCCTGAATCGCATCCAACGCAAAGGCGACCGCCTCTTCGGTCTGGCCCAGCTCCTGCGCAATTTCTGCGAGCGTGGGTTCGCGCGTGCCCGCTTCGGCGAGGCGGTTGCGCGCCTGCAGCGCCTTGTAGGCCGTGTCGCGCAGGGAGCGGCTGACGCGGATGGCGTTGTTGTCCCGAAGATGCCGGCGGATCTCGCCGATGATCATTGGAACGGCATAGGTGGAAAAGCGTACTTCATGGCGCAGGTCGAAGTTGTCGATGGCCTTGATGAGCCCGATGCAGCCTACCTGGAACAGGTCGTCCATCATTTCGCTGCGGTTGCTGAACCGCTGGACGATGGACAGCACCAGCCGAAGATTGCTGCGGATAAACTCCTCGCGCGCGGCTTCGTCGCCGGATTTGACCTTGAGCAGCAGCTCACGCGTCTCCTTGGCCGTCAGCATGGGGAGCTTGGCCGTGTCCACGCCGCAAATCTCCACTTTATTCAAACCCTGCACCTCCATTGCTGTGCGGCCGGTTGCCCGCCGCTGCGTTTATCATTGCCAGGCGCCCGGTTTTTATCCGAGCGGCGACACCTTTTTCTCCCGCCCTCACATAAAAGCTTTTCGGTGATTCATATCCTGTTACGAGGAGGTGTGGGCATGGGACAGCGCCGCAAAAAATGGAAAAAGGCGATCTATCGCGCCCTGGATTTGCCGGAAGAAGCGGACGGCAGGACGGTCAAGCTCACCATGGTCGGGCGGAACGACCTGCTGGTGGAAAACCACGGCGGCATCGTGCAGTATGCGCTGGACTATGTCCGCCTGCTGAGCGCCGACGGGGTCATCCGTATCGAGGGTAAAGAGCTGACGTTGTCCGAATTCAGCCTGGGCAGGGCCTATGTGCGTGGAGAAATTGCCGGGTGGCGCTTCGAGGATGGGAAATAAGGTATGTGGCAATCTGTAAACGGGTGTGTTATAATACAAATCAAAGGGAAGGGCGCGGAACGGCTGCTGAACGAGATGCGGCTTGCGGGCATTCCGGTGCGCGACCTGACCCGCGTGGATCGCGTGACCGTGCAGTGCCGCCTGCGTGCCAGGGATTTCAAACGGCTCCATGCGCTGCGCAGCCGCCGGTATTGCAGCATCCGCATCCTGTCGCGGGGCGGCGTCTCGTTTTTTTTCATGCGCCTGTTCCGCCGCCGCGTGCTCTGGATGGGCATGGCGCTCGTCTCTCTCCTGCTCTGCGTGCTGTCCACGCGCATCTGCCTCATCCGCGTGGTGGGGTGCGAGCGCGTCGCCGAGGCGACGGTCCTGCGCTCGCTCGCCTCGCTGGGCGTCACGGTGGGCCGCGCCAAGGCGGGGCTCTCCCTGCCGGTGCTGGGCAACCAGCTCATGGCGACGGACGACCGCATCGGCTGGGCGGGGCTTTCGCTCGACGGCGTCGTGCTGACGGTGGAGATCGTGGAGACGGTCGCGGTGCCGGAGCCGATCGACCCCAAGACGCCCTGCGACGTCGTAGCCGTCAAGGACGGCATTATTACACGCGTAGTGGCCAAGGCCGGCCTGCCGGCCGTTCAGGCGGGAGACGCGGTGCAGGCCGGGGACGTGCTGATCCGCGGCGACCTGACGCGGGAAGACTCCCAGACGCCGCTGTTGGTGCATGCCCATGGCGAGGTGCGCGCCAACGTCTACTATTTTGCCGAGGCGGCGGTGCTGCCGGAGACGCGGGCGCTGCAGCCGAGCGGCCAGTCCGTCCCGTACCGCGCGGCCTATGTCGGCGACTGGATGCTCTTTGAGAGCGACATCCCCTTTGCCTCGTACCGGCTGACCGACGTGCAGAGCGACACGCTGCAGGGCGCCGTGCTGCCGCTCAGGGTGGTGACGGGCGTCTGTGAAGAGCTTACGATGCAGCCGCAGCGGCTCAGCGCGGCCGAGCAGAAGGAGCTTGCCGCCTATGAGGCGGAAGAGGGCGCCATGCTGCGGGTGCCGTCGGACGCGTCCATCGTCGAAAAGACGATCACCTATACCGAATATGACGGATGCCTGATCGCGGTCGTATGCGTCGTGACGGAAGAGACGATCGGCATTCAGAAGGAGCTGCCAGATGGCGGGAACGAATGAAAAGACTACGCAAATCGTCGCGATTGAGGCCATGGACGACCTGATTGGCCTATTTGGCGTCTTTGACGAAAACCTGCGCGTCATTGAAGAGGAAACGGGGACGCGCATCGCCGTGACGGAGGATGGGATCCGGATCGAGGGCGGGGAGGAGATGACCGCGCTCACCGCCACCGTGCTTGAAAAAATGCTGGACATGCAGCGGCGCGGCGAACCCATCAACCGCTCGCGCATTCGGTATGCCGTCGATCTGGCGCGCGAGGGCAACGCTGAGCTCATCAGCCAGATCATGGGCGACGTCGTTGCCGTGACCAACCGTGGCCGGCAGATCAAGTGTAAGACGCTGGGACAGAAGCGCTATGTCCAGGCGCTCAAGGAACACGAACTGGTGTTTGGCGTGGGACCGGCGGGGACGGGCAAGACGTATTTGGCGGTGGCTATGGCCGTGCTGGCGTTCAAGAACAAGGAAGTGGATCGCATCATCCTGACGCGGCCTGCCGTGGAGGCCGGCGAAAAGCTTGGGTTCCTGCCGGGCGACTTACAGACCAAGGTGGATCCGTATCTGCGCCCGCTGTATGACGCGCTGCAGGATTTTCTGGGCGTGGAGACCTATCGCTCGTTGACGGAACGCGGGGCGATCGAGGTGGCGCCGCTGGCCTATATGCGCGGCCGCACGCTCAACGACGCCTACATCATTTTGGACGAGGCGCAAAACTGCTCCATCGAGCAGATGAAGATGTTCCTCACCCGCTTTGGCGAGGGGTCGCGCGTGGTGGTGACGGGTGACATTACGCAGATCGACCTGCCGCGCGAACGCAAGAGCGGCCTGGTTCATGCGCTCGATGTGCTCGACGGCGTGGAGGGCATCCAGATTGTCCGCCTGACGCACAAGGATGTGGTGCGTCACGAATTGGTGCAGCGCATCATCCGTGCCTATGAAAAGTATGAAAAACAGAAGAATTGAGGGGAGAGCCGTGTCACCGGACCGCAAAAAGAAAAACCGGCGCTTTCGAGGCCAAAGCCGGACGCTTGGCCTGCTGTTGCTGGCGGGCCTGTTTGCGCTGAACACGCTCGTTGCGCTGCTGTCGCTGTCGCAGAAGCGATACGACGTATCCGTCGGTCAGACAGCCACGGAGACGATCTACGCGACCCGCGCCATCGAGGACACCGAGGCGACCGAGGCGCTCCGCCAGGCGGCACGGGACGCCGTGCAGACCGTCTATGCGTTGGACAAGTCGTTGGCGGAGTCGCTGGAAGAAGGCGTGCGTTCCTTCTTCACGGAGCTGGCGTCGCTTCGGGCCGAGGCTGCCGGCATTCGCACCGCCTCCGCGCCTGTCGATGCAAACGGGAACGTGCTGACGGACAGCCGGTCCTGGCAGGTTGTCATCGCGCAGGACCAGCTGCTGTCCATGCTGGCCAAGCTGCCCATGCCGCTCACGGATGCGGCGCTCGGGTATGCGCTGCTGTCGGCGTCCGATGAGGAGCTGCTGCGCCTTGAGGACATCGTGGTATCCAAATTGTCCGTGCAGCTGTCCAAGGGTGTTTCCGAAGACGGTGTGGCTGCCGTGCGTTCCGAAGCTTCGCGCGAACTGCAGGTTACGACGCTGTCCACCTGGCTCAAGGAGCTGGGCGATTTGTTATATGGGCAATATCTGCAGCCTACGCTGCTGGAGGATGAGACTGCCACGGCGCGTGCAAGAGAAGAAGCGGCTGCTGCCGTAACGCCGGTCAATATCGCGCGCGGCGCGGCGATTGTGCGGGAAGGGGACACTGTGAGCAGCGGCCAGATGGCGACGCTGACGGCCCTCGGCCTCGTACGCGGTGTCAATGAAAACAAGCTGTTCCCGGCCGGGGTGGCCGGCTGCCTGCTCGTGGCCTATGCGCTGTTTGCCTGGTATCTGTACATTCGGCTGCCGGAGCTGCTGGGTCCCAACAAGCAGGTGTTCATGTTGCTGCTCATCGTGGGGATCAGCGTCCTGCTTGAGTGGCTGTGTTTCCTGTTGGAGCCGCGCGTAACCCCGGCCATTCTGGCCGTGCTGCTCACGGCGGTGTTGCTCTCGCGGGAGGCGGCGCAGGCGGTGAACATCCTGCTCGCGTTTGCCTTTGGCATGATGGCGGGCGGAAACGGCAGCGGGCTGCTGGGCAGCGCGTCTTCGCTTTCGATCATGGCTTCGCTTTTGGGAGGCCAGGCGGCCATCCAGGTGGCCGTCGGCAACGACCGGCGCGGCTCGCTCATCGCCGCGGGCGCGACCTGCGGCGGCGTGGGCGCGCTGGTAGTGCTTTCCGGCTGCGCCATGCTGGGCGAGAGCTTCAACAATACGTTGGTACATACCGGGCTGGTGCTGTTGCCGCCGGTGGTGCTGTCGGTGTTCTGCGTCGGCATGCTCTCCGTGTGGGAGAACGTATTCGATGTGGTGACGTCGGCGCGGCTGCACGAGCTGCTCAACGGCAATCACCCGTTGCTGCGCAAGATGATGACCGTGGCGCCCGGCACGTTCCACCATTCCATGATGGCGGCGTCCCTGGCCGAGGGCGCAGCCGAGGCCATTGGCGCCAATGCGCTGCTGGCTCGCGCAGGTGCGACATACCATGACGTGGGAAAACTGCGCCGGCCCTCTTACTTTTCCGAGAACCAGACGGACGGGAACATCCACGATACCCTGCCGCCCGCGGAGAGCGCGGCATTCATCATTGCGCACCAGCGCGATGCGGAGCCACTGCTGCAGAAATATCGGATTCCCGCGGCTGTGCGCGCCATTGCCGCAGAGCACCATGGCACGACGCTCGTGGCCTATTTTTACTTCAAAGCCAGACAGGCGGCGGGCGACCGGGGCGTGGAAGAGAGCGCGTTCCGCTATCCGGGGCCGCGCCCGTCCACGCGCGAGAGCGCGATCGTCATGCTGGCGGATAGCTGTGAGGCAGCGGTGCGGTCCCTGGGCGACGCGACGAGCGAGCAGGTTGCCGAAATGGTTCACAAGGTCATCCGCGGCAAGCTGGACGACGGGCAGTTTGCCGACTGCCCCATCACCATGCAGGAGCTGGCACGGGTGGAAAAGAGCTTTCTTGTGACGTTCAGCGGCATTTTACACGACCGCGTCCGCTATCCGGACGAAGAGGAGGAGCTCAAATGACGGACGTCTCTGTCGAAGCAGGCTTGACCGGAGTGCCGGAACAGGCCGTCCAGTGGATTGAGCGGGCGGTTGCGGCCGCGCTGCGTCATTTGCGACGCCGGGGGAACGTCGGCGTGCTGCTCACATCGGAGGCTGAGATCCGCCGCCTGAACCGAGACTACCGGCAGGTGGACAGCGTCACGGATGTGCTGTCCTTTCCCGCCTGGGAGGGGGAGGCGATTGCCGCGCCGCCGGATGGCTATTTGGGAGACCTGGCCATCTGCACGGCGCGCGCTGCCCAACAGGCAGAGACATTTGGCCATTCCATCGAGCGGGAACTGGCTTTTCTGACGGTGCATGGCACGCTGCACCTGCTGGGGTATGACCATATCCGTCCTGACGACGAGCGGCAAATGCGGGCGTTGCAGACGGAAATTCTGAAGGAAATGGGGTTACAGATCAAATGAACCGGGTCGATCAGAATGAATTGCAACACATGCTTTCGCTGGCCTGCGCCGCGCGGGAGCGCGCGTATGTGCCGTATTCCGGCTTTCGTGTCGGCGCCTGTCTGCGTGCCTCGAGCGGCCTGTACTACATGGGCTGCAACATTGAGAACGCAGCCTACACGCCGACCAACTGTGCCGAACGGACCTCCATGTTCACGGCAGTCTATCAGGGCGAACGTTCGTTTGACGCCATTGCAATTGCCTGCAGTGGCGACCGCCCGGCATACCCATGCGGCGTTTGCCGCCAGGTGCTGGCCGAGTTTTGCGACCCGGAGATGCCGGTCATCGTGTGCAACGCGGCGGGCGAAGCGGAGCAGTGCACGCTGGGCGACCTGCTGCCGCATTCCTTTGGCAGGACAGACCTGCTATGAGCGGCTACCGATCCGGCTTTGTCTCCATTGTCGGCTGCCCAAACGCCGGCAAGTCGACGCTGCTCAACCGTCTCGTGGGGCAGAAGATCGCCATCGTCTCCGACCGCGCGCAGACGACGCGCAACAAGGTGACCGGTGTACTGACACGGGAAGCATATCAGATCGTCTTTCTTGACACGCCGGGCATGACCAGGCCGCAGAACCGACTGGGTGAATACATGCAAAAGGTGGCCACGGACGCGCTCTCCGAGGTCGAGGCCGTGCTGTTCGTGGCGGATGCCCTGCAAGGCGTCCGTGAGCGTGACGAGGCCATTTTGGACCGTCTGTCCCGCGTCAGCGCGCCGGTCTTTGCACTGGTCAACAAGTGCGATGCGGCGTCAGCCACGGCGGTGGAACAGGCGCGTCGCCTGTTGGAGGGGCGCGGCTGCTTCCGCGAGGTGCTGGCCGTATCGGCCAGGACGGGCGAGGGATTGGAGCAGCTTGAACGGCGCCTTTCGGATTGCCTGCCGGAGGGACCCCAGTATTTTCCGGAGGACATGGTAACCGACCAGCCGGAACGCGTCATCTGTGGGGAAATGGTGCGCGAAAAGGCGCTCGAGTTGCTGCGCGAGGAGGTGCCCCACGGCATCGGCGTCGCGGTGGAGCGCATGGAACTGCGCGAAGGCGGCGAATTGATGGACGTGTGGGCGACGATCTATTGTGAGCGGGAGTCGCACAAGGGTATCATCATCGGCAAGGGCGGTTCGATGCTCAAGCGCATTGGCGCGGCTTCGCGCAGGGATATGGAGTGGCTGCTCGGCTGCCGCGTCAATTTGCAGTTGTGGGTCAAGATTAAGGAAGACTGGCGCAACCGCCCGGCCGTTCTGCACGAGCTGGGTTACGAGTGAGCGCTGTGCGGTCCTGTTGCGGCCGGTCGTAACGCTTGCAGCCCGGCATGGCGGGACTTGCAAACTGTTAGCAGGTCCGTTACCAGTTTTTGCTGCTTATGCACACCTCTTCCGCCGCCATACTAACCGGTAAGGAGGTTGTGCGCGATGGATCGACGGAAGGAACGGAGCCTGCAGCTGTGGCAGAGATTTGCAGAAACCGGCGAGATCGGCGCTTATCTGCTGTACCGAGCCATGCGTTCGGCGGAGGAGGCGGAGCCGCAGGAGAAGTAAAGGGGGCGAGGTCGTGGCGGTGGTCTGTGTCACGGGAATTGTAACGCGGTATGTCAACTACCGTGAAAGCGACCGGATCCTCAGCATTTTCACCATTGAGCAGGGCCGGGTCGACGCCAAAGCACGCGGTTGCCGGCGCCCGACCAGCCCGCTGCTCCCCGCCGCTCAGCCATTCGTGTATGGCGAATTCGAGTTATTTCAGGGCAAAGACAAGTACACCGTCAACCAGTGCTCGATTCAGGAGAGTTTTTTCCCGATTCGGGAGGATATCGCGCGCTTTGCGGCGGGTTCTGCCATGCTGCAGCTGGCGCATGAAGCCACGCAGGAGCGCGAGCCGAATCGCCCACTGTTCTCACTGCTATATCATGCGCTTTCCTTTTTGGCGTATGGCGACGTGGAACCGGAGGACCTGCTCCTCTGTTTCTTGTTGCGGTATTTGAACGCGACCGGCTATTGTCCGGCCATCACTTCTTGTGCGCGATGCGGCCGCGATCTGCGGGCCGATCCGCACGTGTACGTTTCCGCCAAGGCGGGAGGCGCCGTGTGCGCCGCATGTGCCGCCGGCGCGCGGGAGATCTCCAAGACGGCGCTGGAGGCGCTGCGCCGTATGCTGTTGTTGCAGGACGAGGAGCTGTGCCGCGTGCGGCTGACGGAACCGCTGCGACGGGAATTGCGCGCGATGCTGACCGAACAGATCGATGTTTCCGTTGAAAATTGTGCAAGATTTCTTGCATTTCTGAAAGAAATGTACTAAATTAAGGGCTTAATTTTCTAATTGTAATCGAATTAACCGATATTAAAAAATTTTTTACTGAGAAAACCGATTGATTTTTGCAGTGTTTGTTGCAATTCAGATATTTTTTGTTTATAATATCGGGATGTGAGAATCAAAGAGCCAAGGAGGATCCTATTTTGGCAAAGAAGTATGTGTATTTGTTCAGCGAGGGCAACGCGAAGATGCGTGAGCTGCTCGGCGGAAAGGGCGCAAATCTGGCGGAGATGACTGGGCTTGGGCTTCCCGTACCGCAGGGTTTTACAATTACGACCGAGGCCTGCACGCAATATTATGAGGACGGCAGGAAGATCAACGCGGAAATCCAGGCTGAGATCATGGAATACATCGAGAAGATGGAGACCATCACCGGCAAGAAGTTCGGCGACCTGGAGAACCCCCTGCTGGTCTCCGTCCGTTCCGGGGCGCGCGCGTCTATGCCGGGCATGATGGACACGATCCTGAACCTGGGCCTGAACGAAGAGGTCGTCGAGGTCATGGCGCGCAAGTCCGGCAATCCGCGCTGGGCGTGGGATTGCTATCGCCGCTTTATCCAGATGTACTCCGACGTCGTTATGGAGGTCGGCAAGAAGTATTTTGAGCAGCTGATCGACGAGATGAAGACGCAAAAGGGCGTCACGCTGGACGTGGATTTGACGGCGGACGACCTGAAGGCGCTGGCCGCCCAGTTTAAGGCGGAGTATCGCGCCAAGATCGGCGCGGATTTCCCGACCGATCCGAAAGAGCAGCTCATGGGCGCGATTCAGGCGGTGTTCCGCTCCTGGGACAATCCGCGCGCCAACGTGTATCGCCGCGACAACGACATTCCGTATTCCTGGGGTACGGCTGTCAACGTGCAGATGATGGCGTTTGGCAACATGGGCGAGACGTCCGGCACCGGCGTGGCGTTCACGCGCGACCCTGCGACTGGCGAAAAGCGGCTGATGGGCGAGTTTTTGATGAACGCGCAGGGCGAGGACGTGGTTGCCGGCGTGCGCACGCCGATGCCCATTTCCAAGCTCCAGGAGGTCATGCCGGAGGTGTACGACCAGTTTGTGGGCATTTGCAACATCCTGGAGAAACACTACCGCGACATGCAGGACATGGAGTTTACGATCGAGGACCGGCACCTGTATATGCTCCAGACCCGCAACGGCAAGCGGACCGCCCAGGCGGCGTTGAAGATCGCCTGCGACCTGGTGGACGAGGGCATGATCTCCGAGCAGGAGGCCGTCATGATGATCGACCCGCGCAATCTCGACACGCTGCTGCATCCGCAGTTCGATGCTGCGGTGCTGAAGACGGTCAAGCCGGTTGCCCGTGCGTTGGCGGCTTCGCCGGGCGCGGCCTGCGGCAAGATCGTCTTTACGGCTGAAGATGCCAAGAGCTGGAATTTGCGCGGCGAGAAGGTCGTTTTGGTGCGGCTGGAGACCTCCCCGGAGGACATCGAAGGCATGAAGGCGGCGCAGGGCATCCTCACTGTGCGCGGCGGTATGACGTCGCATGCTGCTGTGGTGGCGCGTGGCATGGGAACGTGCTGCGTATCCGGCTGCTCTGACATCCATATGGACGAGGAAAACAAGCAGTTCGAGCTGTTTGGCAAGACCTACCACGAGGGAGACGCCCTCTCCATCGACGGTTCGACCGGCAACATCTACGACGGCATCATCCCGACGGTTGACGCCGTGATTGCGGGAGAATTCGGCCGCATCATGGGCTGGGCGGACAAGTATAAGACCCTGGCCGTGCGCACCAACGCGGACACGCCGCGCGATGCGCGCAAGGCATTTGAGCTGGGGGCCGAGGGCATCGGCCTGTGCCGCACGGAGCACATGTTCTTTGAGGCCGACCGCATTGCCGCTTTCCGAGAGATGATCTGCGCCGATACGCTGGAGCAGCGCGAGGCGGCGCTGGACAAGATCCTGCCCATGCAGCAGCGGGACTTTGAAGCGCTGTATGAGGCGATGGAGGGCCGCCCGATCACCATCCGGTTCCTGGATCCGCCGCTGCACGAGTTTGTGCCGACCGAAGAGGCCGACATCGAGCAGCTTGCCAACGCGCAGCACAAGACCACGCAGGAGATCCGCAACATCATCAACAGCCTGCACGAGTTCAACCCCATGATGGGACATCGCGGCTGCCGCCTGGCGGTTACGTATCCGGAGATCGCCCGCATGCAGACCCGCGCCGTGATCCGCGCCGCAATCAATGTCAAAAAGGCGCATCCGGACTGGACGATCGTACCAGAGATCATGATCCCGCTCATCGGCGAGGTAAAGGAGCTGAAGTTCGTAAAGAACATCGTCGCGGAGACGGCTGACGCCGAGATCCAGGCGTCCGGCGTCGAGCTCCAATACGAAGTGGGCACCATGATCGAGATCCCGCGCGCCGCGCTCACGGCGGACGAAATTGCCAAGGAAGCGGAGTTCTTCTGCTTTGGTACGAATGATCTCACACAGATGACGTTCGGCTTCAGCCGTGACGACGCCGGCAAGTTCCTCGAGGCATATTACAACGCCAAGATCTTTGAGAACGACCCGTTTGCGCGGCTGGATCGCAACGGCGTGGGCCGCCTGATGGAGATGTCCGTCAAACTGGGCAGGTCTGTTCGCCCCGACATGCACATGGGCATTTGTGGCGAGCATGGCGGCGATCCCACTTCGATCGAGTTCTGCCATAAGATCGGCCTGGACTACGTGTCCTGCTCGCCGTTCCGCGTGCCGATCGCCCGCCTGGCTGCGGCGCAGGCGCGCATTCGGCTCGGCTGAGCGAAGCGGCGCCCCGAAACGCCGGGTTGACAACCAAGTGCGCAATGCCCCGTTGCCTGCGACGACAGGCACGGGGCATTTGCATACTTGCCGGACTCCTGGCAGATACTGTATCTGATGAAGTGCAGAAGAAGAGACGCATTGCGCCGGCTGTTTCGCTTTGACGAGCCGCCGGCCGAATATGAGCTTTTGGAGGCGGAATCGGGCGAGCCGTCCTTTTTTGGCGGATGGCGCATGCAGGATCCCGCAGAGCCGGGCGGCCAGGCCAGAGAACACGCAACCCTGTTTGTCAGCAACAGTCTGGACGACAATCTGGAACATTTACAGCAGGAGTATCGCAGCGACATCAACAAGGACATCATCATGCGCCGGTTTTCCATGGGGGGGCAGGTGCGCGCAGCGGTTGTGTTTTTTGACGGAATGGCCAACGCGAATCAGATCAACGACTTTATTTTGAAGCCGGCCATGCGCCCGGATGCCATGCGCGGCGCTACGCAGCCGCCAGCCCGGCACGCCGTGGAGCACGTGATCGCCATGCAGGACGCCACGGTGATCCAGGACTGGGACGAGGTCAAGACGGCAATTGGCGACGGACGGTGCGTCGTGTTTTTCGATGGCGACGACCATGTAGTGGTCATGGACACGCGCGGCTTTCCGGGCCGGAACGTGACCGAGCCGAAGAATGAAACGGTCATCCTGGGCCCGCACGAGGCTTTTACGGAGAACATTCGCGTCAACATCAGCCTGTTGCGCAAGATTATCAAGACGGATGATTTTGTGTGTGAATTCCGGCCTTCCGGCGGGAGGAATAACGTGCGCATCGCCATTGCCTATCGGGAAGGGACGGCCAATCCCGGCCTCGTCAACGAGGTCAAGCGACGGCTGGCCACGGTGGATACGCTTAAGGTGCTGTCCATTGCGACGCTCGAGCAGCTGACGGAGGTACATCCGTATTCCCCGCTGCCGCAATCGCTGATTACCGAGCGGCCGGACCGCGCTGCGTCCGCGATTATGGAGGGGCACGTCGTGCTGCTGTGCGAAGGCAGCCCGCAGGCGCGGGTGGTGCCCATTACGCTGTTTACACTGATGACTTCAGCAGAGGATGCCTATCTTCGCCCGCTGTCGGTGAGCATCGTACGCATTGTCCGCTATCTCGGCGTATTTTTGACGACCATACTGCCGGCTTACTTTGTGGCGCTCGTGCTGCACCATCAGGGCATGCTCAGCGGGGAGATCCTGACGACCATAGCGTCCTCACGGAACATGGTCTTTTTACCGCTTGCCCTGGAGATGATATTCTTGCAGCTGGTGTTTCAGCTGGTACGCGAAGCGAGCGTCGGCGCGCCGGGGCCGATGGGCCAGAGCGTGGGCATTATCGGCGGATTGATCCTGGGCCAGGCGGCCGTGGCAGCCAACCTGGTCAGCACGGTGGCGCTGATCATTGTCGCGCTGTCCGGGCTTGGCAATTTTACCATTCCAGACTATCGCACGCAGATTGCCGTGGCATATTTCCGCATCCTGCTCGTGGTCACCGCCTGGATGGGCGGCCTGTTGGGCGTGACGCTGACGCTGCTGCTCTCCGTCGCCTGGATGGCTTCGCTCAAGTCATATGGCGTGCCGTTCCTAGCGCCGGTGGCGCCAAAGACGTATGCGAAAGAACCGCAGATCCTGCGCAAAAAGTTGAAAAACCAGAAGGAACCGAGCGATTTTACAAATACCGGGAGGCAAAAGGCATGAATCTGCAGGAGGGCAGGATTGGCCGGCAGGAGGCGACGTGCCTGGGCTGGATGGCCGTGGTGGTGAGCGGGTTGTTCTTTCCCAACGCTGCCTCGTTGTATACGCACGGCAACGCAAACTATCTGGTGACCGCTGTGACGGTGCTGCTGCTGTATGCGGTGTTCTTCCTTGTGACGGGCGCAATGGAGCGGCGCGGTGCGGCGCACTTTGGTATGCTGCTGCAAGATGGCCTGGGGAAGGCGGGCGGGATTGTGGCGGGCCTTATTTTGGTGCTAGTATTGGTCGTGTCAGCGGCCGTTCCGCTGATCCAGTTTCAGGTGGCGCTGCTGGAATATGTGTTTCCAAATGCCGAATTGCCCAATTTGAGCCTGTTTTTCCTGCCGGCAATCCTCGCGCTCGCCTGCGCCGGGCTGGAGACGCTTGGCCGCACGGCGCGGGTCTGTTTTTGGCCCGTCGCGATCGCGTTTTTGCTGCCGCTGCTTCTACCGATCACTTCCTATGAAACCTACCATCTGTTTCCGCTGCCGTTCGAAGCGCCTGCTGCCATTTTGCAACAGGGCGTGACAGGCCTGTCCCGCGGGTTGCCGGCTGTCGTTGCGATGCTCGTATGCGCAAGGGGGCTGCATGGCGTGCGAAATGTTTCTCGCTGCGGAACCATTGCCATTTTGGCCGGCGGGGCGCTCGTGTTCGTGTCCCAGCTTTGTATCGGCATGATCTATTCCTATAAGGAACTGCAGGTTACGCTCCTTCCCATGTACCGCATGGTGCTCACGTCAAATTCGGGCATTTATCTGCGGCTGGACAAATTGCTGCTGTTCCTCTGGGTTTTGAGCGGCGTGCTGACTTCCGGGTTTTATCTGTATGCCGCGGCATTGCTGTATTGCCAGGTGACCGGACTTAGGGACGTGCGGCCGGCCGCGCTGTCGCTTGGCTGTTGCGCCGGCACGCTCGTGTTGCTAGCCGGCATTGGCGCGGCGGATTGGATGCGGCCATTTGCATCGGCGGTCATGGATCAGCTGTATCTGGCGACGTTGCTGCCGCCGGTTCTCGCGGCGTTTGTCGCCAGCTGTAGAAAGGAAAGGTTGGCCCGATGAAAAGAGTATTGATATGGCTGTTGCTGCTGGGAGTGGCGCTGGGGCAGGCGGGGTGCCTGCGGTCGCAGTCCGTAGACGAGAGCGGCTATGTCCTTGCGATCGGCTTCGACGAGGGGGATCTGTTTGACTACCGGATTTCCTTTGCCGTCCAGAAAATCGGTATGGAGTCCAACGAGCCAAAGACCGAGGGCTTCAGCCTGCATACGGCGGAGGCGGAGACGTTGTATGAGGCGATTGAAACGCTGACCGGCAGCCTGCCGCACCAGCTGAGCTTTGCACGCACTACGATGATCATTCTGGATCTTGCGCTGATACAGGAACGGGGACGGCTGGCGGATTTGCTCAATACCGCCATGGAGCGGCTGCTCATACGATACAACGCCAGCGTATTTGTGGCGCTCGACGGCGCAAACGCGGTGCTGGAAGGCCTTGTCAACAGCGATTTGAAGCTGAGCCTTGACAAGCTGCAGAGCCATTTTCTGGACTATGCCAAGCGGACGGGGTTTCTCCCGCTGTGCAACCTCAAGCAGCTTTATGAGACCGCGGTCGTCCAGCCGGGCGATTCGGTCATTCCGTTGATTGGCACCTCAAAAGGGTATTTGCAGATTGGCGTAGCTGACAGCGTCGGCAGGCGTGATCTCGCGATACTGGGCGGGCACATGCCGATTGAGACAGAACTGCAGACGGGCGTGGGCGGTGCGGCGCTGCTGCAAGAAGGGCAGTTGGCCGGCGTATTGGACGGCCAAAACACCCAGTTGCTGCTGCTGGCCACGGGCCAGTTTCAAAATGGCGGCATGCGCTTTACCGACGATTCGACCGGACGAGAGTATTATTTTCGCGTGACGCCTGCCGGACCGCCCGATGTAAAGCTCACGCTGAACGAAACGCCGCAGGCGCAGGTTCGCTTGCAGCTCGGCATGAGTATGGTGCATCCCTATCGGTTGGAGGGCGAAACGGTGGAGACGCTGGAAAGCAAGGCCCAGGACTGGCTGCAGACAGGGCTTCAGCGCCTGTTTGACACCTGTCAACGGCTGGGGACGGATGCCTTCGGCTTTGAGAAACAGGCGGTGCGACAGTTTACGAGTGTGGCCGCATGGGAGAGTTACGACTGGCGCGCGGCGTATCAGCGGCTGCAGGCGTCGTTTACGGTCAGCGTTTCTCTGGATACCGATGAGAAGAACGCGTTCTTACGCTGACAGGGGCTGCCGATGGTCGGATATTATGTGATTCTTGGGTTGGTTTCGATTTATACTGGCGCCTATGTGGTGCATACTTTGCGGCGGCGCGCGTGGGGCGGTGCCTTCTGGAGCGGGCTTTTGGCGCTGTTGACGCTCCTGTGCCTCGTCAGCTTCTTTTTTCTGTTCTGAACCTGGTAAACCTGCGCAGATGAAAAAATAAAATGATTGTGGCGTATGCCGCCCCAAAATGATACAATACAGACAGTTTTTTGGGAGCAAGCGGCATGTTTGGATTGGTGCGGCCCCTGGAGTGTGAGCTCAAGGTGCGCGAACAGACCGTGTATCGGGCATATTATTGCGGCGTCTGCCGGGCCATTGGCCAGCGGTGTGGTCAGTGTGCTCGCCTGACGTTGCAATATGACTGTGCCTTTCTCGCGTTGTATCTCTCTGCGTTTTCCGAGACGCTGCCGCCGCTTCAGCCTGCAGTCTGTGCGCTGCATCCGTTGCGCGGGAAGCGGCCTTCGGCGCCGGAGCACCCGGCTGTTGCCTTTGCGGCTGACGTCAACGTGCTTTTGGGTTATCACAAGTTGCAGGATGATTGGCGGGACGAGCGCCGGGCCGGCGCGCTCTGGAAGGCGGCGGCACTGCGCCGCGCCGTGGCGCGCGCCTCTGCCGCCCAGCCCGCTGTGGCGCGGGAGCTTACAGCGGGGCTTGACCGGCTGTCTTGTGTGGAACGTGAGCGCCCGGCCTGCACCGATGAACCGGCAGATGCCTTTGGCAGCCTCCTGCGCGCGGTCGTGCTGCAATATGAAGGCCTGCCGGAGCGGGCGGCCGCGCCCACGAGCTGGCTGTTCTATAATCTAGGCCGCTGGATTTACCTGGCGGACGCCTGGCTGGATCGCGCGGGCGATGCCGCCGCCGGGCGGTATAATCCGTTTGTGGAAACCCGCATGGCGGCGGAGGATGCGGCGTTTTTGCTCCAGTACTCCCTGGCCGAAGCCTGCAAGGCGTTTGATTTGCTGGAGCTCGGGCACCACGCGGCGCTGATCGATCACATTTTGCGCCTTGGCTGCGGCGGCCGCACGCATGCCCTGTTGAAAGGAGAAGCGCATGAACCCCTATAAAGTGCTCGGCGTGAGCGAGACGGCGACCCAGGAGGAGATCCGGGCGGCGTATCTCAATCTCGTCAAAAAATATCATCCAGACCGGTATGCCGACGGGCCGCTCAAAGAGATGGCGGGGGAGAAGCTCAAGGAAATCAACCGGGCGTATGAACTGATAGGCAAACGGCAGGGTGAAAAACAGAGTACGACAGCTTCTTATGGAACGGAGCGGTCGGCAGGCTCTACGGCGTATGCCGGCCCGAATGCGGCAGCCTTTGCGCGCGTGCGTTCGCTGATCAGCCATAACAGCCTGGGCGCGGCGGCGGCCATCCTGGACAGCATCCGTTTCCACAATGCCGAATGGTACTATCTCTATGGCATCATCTATCTGCGCCAGGGCTGGTATGAGAAGGCGCGTGAATGTATCCAAAAGGCGTATGAGGAAGAACCGCAAAACGCCGAGTATCGCAACGCCTATACCGCGCTGCACCGCACGAGCGCCGCATATGCAAACGAAAGCAGCGAAGCGGGCGGCGCGTTTTGCGACGATTGCTCCACGCTGTTCTGCTGCAACTGCTGCGGCCGCGCGTTTTGTTGCTGCTGAACGGCAGGGCGCTTGACACGCTGCCAGCGCTGACGGGTATCTTTTGATACGAAACGGTCAAAATATCCCCCATGAGGGGAAGCAAGACGGGACTGACAAGACAACAACGAAAAAAACGGCGGCGCAAATTGCTGCGCCGCTGGTTGCTTGCGCTTTGCCTGCTCTTTGGCGCTGCCGGGGCATTTGCCGCAGCCTGGCTGTTTCAGCTGGATGCCTGGGGTGCGCTGGACATGAGCAAGATTCTCGATTTGCAGCAGTCGCTGATCCTGTATGACGCCGATGGAGACGAGATTACAACGCTGCACACCAAGGAAGACCGCATTTGGGTCGATATTGAAGAGGTGCCGCAGATCGTGCGGTACGCGTTCATCTCTGCTGAAGACGCGCGATTTTACGATCACTTTGGCGTGGACATCATTCGCATTTTTGGCGCGGCCTGGGCTGACCTGAAGGCTGGGGCCTATGTCCAGGGCGCGTCCACGATCAGCCAGCAGCTGATCAAACTCAGCCATCTGACCAGCGACAAGAAGATGGAGCGCAAGATCGACGAGGCGGTGCTGGCCTATCAGTTGGAGCAGCGGTATGACAAGGACGAGATTCTGGAAATGTATCTGAACTATGTCTACTTTGGCGGCGGCTATTATGGCATCGAGGCGGCGGCGCGCGGGTACTTTGACGTGCATGCGTCTGAGCTGACGGTGGCGCAGGCGGCGCAACTGGCCGGCATATTGAAGTCGCCCTCCAAGTATGCCCCGCATCTGGACATGGAGGCCAGCATCGGGCGGCGAAACGTCATCCTGTCTCTGATGCAGGAATACGGCTATCTGAGCGAAGAGGAGTGCACGGCGGCTTCGGCGGAACCGGTCGCGCTCAGGCACGGGCAAAACACGGAGAAACGGGGGTATTATGTCGACCTGGTGCTCACAGACGCCTGTGCCCTGCTGGATATCGACATGGACACGTTGCTATCCGGCGGATACCGCATCTATACGGCGATGGACAGCGAGCTGCAGGCGACGTGCGAAGCGATGTTCGCCGACGACAGCTATTTTCCGGACGCCGGAAACGACGGCATGGAGGCTGCGATCGTGGTAGTCGACGTGCGCACCGGCGGAGTTGCTGCACTGATGGGAGGCCGGGAGAACGAGACGGCACTCGCGTTCAACCGTGCTACGCGCATCCGCAGGCAACCCGGCTCGGTCATCAAGCCGGTCATGGTCTATGCGCCGGCACTGGAAAACGGGTACACGGCAGCGACGATGCTGCTCGACGAGGAGACGGATTTCGACGGGTACTGCCCAAGCAACTCCAGCGGCACATACTCCGGCTGGGTGACTATGCGCGAGGCGGTTACGCGTTCGCTCAACGTGCCGGCAGTGTCGGTGATGTCGCAGATCGGTGTGAATACGGGAAAACGGTTTGCAGAGAGCGTCGGCATTTCCTTTGACGCGCAGGATCAGAGCCTGGCGCTGGCGCTGGGCGGCTTTACCTATGGCGTATCTCCGTATCAGGTGGCGGGCGCGTATGCGGCGTTCGCCTCGGGCGGCGTGTATGCTGAACCGTCTCTGATTTACGCCATCTGCGACCGGGACGGCAATGTGATCTATGGGTATGCGCCGGAGCGGCGTCGCGTCATGCGCGAAGAGAACGCCTATATCCTGACCAGCATGCTCGAGAGCGCTGTGGAAACGGGGACGGGGCGCCGTCTTGGCGAGCTGGGCATTCCGCTGGCCGGCAAGACGGGGACCACGGGCGACGAGAGCGGAAACCGCGACATCTGGATGGCAGCCTACAACCCGCAATATGCAGCGAGCGTGTGGATGGGTTATGACAGCGAGACAGCCGGACGCCTGCCAGATTCCGCAACTGGCGGCACCTATCCGGCGCTGATGCTGAGGGAAGTCTTTGAAACCCTGTACCCGGATGGCAATGCACCGGACTTTGTGATGCCAGAGGGCGTGCGGGAGTACCGCCTGGACACGTATACGCTGGATACCGAGCACGTGGCCGTGCTGGCCAATTCCCTGACGCCGGAGCAGGCGTCCTATTCCGAGGTCTTTGTGGTGGGTACTGAGCCGGAAGAGTTTACGACGTATTGGATGATCCCCATCCCGCCGGCAGAGCTGCGCGTGGCGTCTGCCGGGAACTCCGTTATGGTGTATTTTGAAGCGCCCAGCCGCTTCTGCCTGTACCGGGTTTATCGGGAAAATGCCGATGGCATATCCACCATGGTGGGCGAGTTTTCCGGAGGCGAAGGCAGCGTCAGCTGTACGGACGAGGGCCTTGCAAACGGAAGATATACCTACTATGTCATCCCAGTCCACCCACAGCTGGAAATTGGCGGCGAGCGCGTGGTGGGACAGAGCTCCATTCGCGTACAAGTCACCGTGCCGGGCGGCGCATCATAAGTCTTAGGTGCACGGCAACAGTTGCACTGTGCCACGGCATGCCGCAGACATCGGCGGCATGCCGCTTTTGCCTTGGGAATAGGGTGTTGACGGAACGTCATATCGATTATATAATATATACATATCAATAGGCTTGAGGTGAAGCATGAATTACAAATCCATCGCGGAGCAGATCGGCCCTCGTACTGGTGCTACGCAGGAGTGGGTGTTCCGTGTGCTCCGGCAAGGCATTGTCAGCGGCGAACTGCCTGGCGGCACGCAGCTGAAACAGGATGAGATTTCTTCTGCACTCAACGTCAGCCATATTCCTGTGCGCGAGGCGCTGCGTCAGTTGGAAGCGCAGGGCTTGGTGCGTATCCATCCGAACCGTGGCGCTTCGGTGACACAGCTTTCGCGCAGAACGCTGCTCGACATGATGGAGGTCCGCGCCACGCTGTCCGTCACGGCGCTTCGCAACAGCGCGCCGCTGTTGACCGATGAGGACTATCGTGCGCTCGACGAGGTCATTGCGGCGCAAAAGCGTGAGACTGACCTGTATCGGACAGAGGAGCTCAACTATCGCTTTCATGAGCTGCTCAGCTACCATGCGGAAAACTCCATTTCCGATCTGCTGATGGAGATCATCCACGCCAATATCGACCGGTATCTGCGCAAGAATTTCTATGGCGGGGTCGCCACGCGCGCGCGTTCCATTGGCGAACACGAGCAGATTGTCGCCGCGTGCCGTGCGGGCGAGTATGACCGCGCGTGCGACCTGCTGCGCGATCACATCCTCAACGCCAAGGACTACATCCCCAGCGGACTGGAACCGTAAACAGACTGAGTCGATTGCGCGCTTTGACTTTTTCATGAAATGCTGGGCACCTGCACACCCTATGTTCGTGTGGGTGCTTTTTTTGTTTGCCGGTTTGCTGGCGCTCTTGTTGTTGCTGCTTGGCTCGGCCTGCCGTTTCCGCGCTACGCTGCAGTTGGAACCTGCCGGCGGGCATCTGGAGTTGCAGGCCGGCTATCTGCTGTTTTCCCAGCGCTTCCGATTTCGCGTGTCGCTTCTGAGCGCGCCATACCTGACGGTGGAGTGGCTGCGGACAGACGGGTCGGTGCGGCCGGTGTACCGGGCGTTTGAATCGCAAAAGAAACCGTCACCTTGGGCCGAGGCTGCCTGGGCGGCGTTGCACTGGGAACGCGTCGAGGCGCGCTTGGAGGTAGGAGATGCCACGGCGCCGGCGTTGTCGACGCTGGCGTATGGCGCGCTGTACCTGCTGCTGCAATATGCGCTGTGCCGGTATTTGACGCCAAAGACTATCCTGTGCGGCGCGCCCTGCGCGGATGGGGCGCTGTTCCGGTTAAAAGTGGAAGGCATAGCGAAGCTCGTGCCTGCTCAAATTATTCTTGAAAAAATACGCAAAAAGAGGCGAATACGACATGTCACATCCAATTGAAAATATGTTGACAACGACCATGGAGCAGCTGCGCAAGATCGTTGATGTCAACACGGTCGTCGGGGCACCGGTGGCCGTAGGGGACGCGATCATTCTGCCCGTGTCGCGCGTGTCGCTGGGGTTCCTGACTGGCGGCGGCGAGTATGAGTGTAAGGGGGGAGGCAGCGTACAGCGCTGTGGGCGGACGCTGGATGATGTTTCAGCACCGTACCCGTTTGCGGGCACGTCAGTGGCCGGCATGTGCCTGACGCCGACGGCGTTTCTGGCGTTGCAGGACGGACACGTGACCGTCATTCCCGCCACATGTGATACCACGCTCGACCGCCTGATCGATCGTGTGCCGCAGCTGTTTGCCGAGGCGGAACGTATGGTGAGGACGCTGGTGGAACGGAAAAAGACAGGCCAGGAAGGCGAAGACGGAAAGGACGGCAGCCGGTGAAGCGGATCGTGTCCGCGCTGTTGCTGCTGGCGGCGCTGCTACGTCCATCTGGGGCTCTTGCCGAGGCAAAAGAAGCGCCCACCATTGAAGTGGGCGGCATGGCGCTTATGGAAGTCAATTCAGGCAGGCTGCTGGCAGAACAAAATGCACATAAACGACTGCCCATGGCCAGCACGACCAAGATCATGACTGCGCTGCTGGCTATTGAACACTGTTCGCTGGACGAGATGGTGACCGTTCCCACCGAGGCCCATGGCGTGGAGGGCTCCAGCATGTATCTAAACGATGGGGAGGAGCTGCTGCTGTCCGATCTGTTGTACGGCCTGATGCTCACATCCGGCAACGACGCGGCAGTGGCCATTGCCTGTCATGTTGCCGGCAGCGTGGAGGCGTTTGCGGAACTGATGAATGCGCGCGCAAGGGAGCTTGGCTGTACGGACACCAATTTTGTGACGCCTAACGGTTTGCCAAACGACATGCACTATACGACCGCCTACGACCTGTGCCGCATTGCCGCTAAAGCGCTGCAGAACGAAACGTTCCGGCAGATCGTCGGCACCACATATCACAGGACGGAATCGGGCGACGTGACGCGGACGCTGAAGAACAAGAACAAGACGCTCTGGCAATATGAAGGCGGGAGCGGGGTCAAGACCGGCTACACAAAGGCCGCGGGGCGTTGCCTGGCATTTTCTGCGGAGCGTGACGGGACCATGCTCGTGGGAGTCGTGCTGAACTGCCCCGACATGTGGAATGATGCATTCGACCTGCTGGACTACGGTTTTGAAACGTACGGCACCCAAAAACTCGTGGAAGCCGGCGCATGCGTGGCCTATGCAGGGATAGAGGGCGGTACAAAAAAGGGTTTGGCAATTTATACAAAAGAAGCTATACTGTATCCGTTGGCACTGGACAACAGCGATGAAATCGACTGGCGGATCGAATGTGAGCAGTCGTTACAGGCGCCGGTGGCGGCCGGGCAGATGGTCGGCAGGCTGACGCTGCTGGTCAATGGCGTGGAAGCAGCGGCGGCGGAGCTGGTGACGGCGGAATCGGTGGCGGTAGCGGATCTGGCGTACTATTGGAACAGCATTCTCGACAGGTGGATCGCCTGACAGAAGACGGATGGAGGGGGTTTTTTGCGGCTACAGAAGTTCCTCGCGGATGCCGGCGTGGGCTCTCGGCGCGCCTGCGAGCGATTGATTGCGCAAGGACGCGTACGCGTCAACGGCGCGCCGGCTGCCATTGGCGCCACGGTGCTGGAGACGGATGCCGTCGAACTGGACGGGGCGCCGGTACGTCCGGCGCAGCGGCATGTGACGATCCTCTTTTACAAACCCCGCGGCGTCGTTTGCACGTCGGACGACCCGGAGGGCCGCCGCACGGTGCAGGACTATTTTGCCGAGGTGCCGGAACGGCTGTATCACGTCGGGCGGCTGGACTTGAACTCGGAAGGGCTGTTGCTCATGACGAATGACGGCGCGCTGGCGCATCGGTTGACGCATCCGCGCTTTGGGGTAGAAAAGACCTACTATGTCGTCTGCGACGGTACGGTCACGGGAGCGGAACTGGAGCGTCTCGCGAACGGGGTGGAGCTGGAAGATGGCCTGACTGCGCCTGCCCGTATTGAGCGGGTACGCACCACGCAACGCGGAGACACGTCGTTCCTCATCACCATTCATGAGGGGCGCAATCGTCAGATCCGTCGCATGGCGGAGGCAGTAGGGCACAAGACTCTCCGGCTGAAGCGGGAACGGCTGGGACCGCTGACGGTTGGAGACCTGCGGCCGGGCGAGTGGCGTTACCTGACGGGAGCTGAGCTGGCCGCGCTGCGTCGCCAGCTGGGGTTGCCATCGGAACCAGGCCGATGAGCAGCGCTGCTGAAGTGTTTGAAAAGGCCGCCCCAATGGGCGGCCTTTTCAAAGATTTTTTAGATTGGCTTCAAAAAAATATGGCTGAATCGTAAAAAAAGATTGAAAAATTATGCAGGAAAAACAGGATACAGAAAGAATAAATAGAATGTGGGTTAGGATGAGAATATTACCCTAAAACACAATTTACATCATGTTCGGAGGTTGCTGTATGGAAACCTTGCTGACGGGACTGTCAACCTTTGCATTGGGATTCGGGACCGTGTTTGTGGGCTTGATTTGCCTGATTTTGATCATCAAGCTCATGTCTGTCGTACTGGCTAAACCGGCTAAGGACAAGCAGGTCGCGCCTGCCTCACGCCAGGAGTCGGCACCTGTCGTCTCGGCGCCAGCCATGGAAAACCGCGGGCAGTTTATCGCTGCGGCGGCTGCGGCCATTGCCGCCACCATGGGGACGGATGTAACGGGACTTCGAATTCTGTCTGTCAAGAAAGTGAATCAATAATCAAATTGGGAGGGTAAAGATATGCGCAAGTTTCTCGTCAACGTCAACGGTACGTCTTATGAAATTACGGTAGAAGAGATCGATGGTAAGGCAGCGGCCGCCCAGCCTGCGCCTGCCGCCGCACCTGCACCCGCCGCCGCGCCTGCACCCGCTGCCACACCCGCCGCCGCGCCTGCACCCGCTGCCACACCTGCCGCCGCGCCTGCTGCAGGCGAAACCATGATTAAAGCGCCGATGCCGGGCAACATTCTGTCTGTGAGCGTGAAAGCCGGCGATGCAGTCAAGAAGGGCCAGATCGTCATGATTCTGGAAGCCATGAAGATGGAGAACGAGATCCTCAGCCCCGTCGACGGCACGGTTGCCAACGTATTCGTGCAGCAGGGCGCTACGGTCAACTCTGACGATGCGCTGTGCTCCATCCGCTGAGGAGGGCATAGACCATGCTGGACTTTCTGCAAACGACCGGGTTCTACCGCATTTTTGAGAACCCGCTGCAGCTCGTGATGATCGTCATCGCGTGCGTGTTGCTGTATCTTGCGATTGTAAAGAAGTTCGAGCCGTTGCTGCTCATCCCGATCGCGTTCGGTATGCTGCTGACGAATCTGCCCGGCGCGAACATGTACCACGAAGAGATCTATGCCGGCGGCAACGTCAACTGGGCGCTGTTGGGCGACCCGAAGAACTGCGGTCTGATCGACTATCTGTATCTGGGTGTCAAGCTTGGCATCTATCCGTGCCTGATCTTCCTTGGCGTCGGCGCGATGACGGACTTTGGCCCGTTGATTGCGAACCCGAAGAGCATGCTGCTGGGCGCGGCCGCCCAGTTTGGCGTGTATATTGCGTTTGCGCTCGCGCTGGTGCTTGGCTTTGGCGTCGAAGCAGCCTCTTCGATCGGCATCATCGGCGGTGCGGACGGCCCGACGGCCATCCTGGTCACGTCTAAGCTGGCGCCGCAGTACTTGGGACCCATCGCTGTAGCGGCCTATTCGTATATGGCGCTCGTTCCCGTGATTCAGCCGCCCATCATGAAGGCGCTGACCACGAGGAAAGAGCGCGGCATTGTCATGGAGCAGCTCCGGCCCGTGAGCAAGACCGAGAAGATCGTCTTCCCGATCGTGGTCACGGTCTTCGTCGCCTTCCTTGTGCCGGATGCGACGCCGCTGGTCGGCTGCCTGATGCTGGGCAACCTGTTCCGTGAGTGCGGCGTGGTGGAGCGCCTGAGCAAGACGGCGCAAAACGAGCTGTGCAACATCACGACGATTTTCCTGGGCGTTTCGGTCGGCGCGACTGCCACGGCCTCTACGTTCCTGGCGGTGGAAACCCTGCTGATTCTCTTCCTCGGCGTGCTGGCGTTTGCCGGCGGTACTGCTGGCGGCGTGCTGCTTGCCAAGCTCATGAACCTGTTCTGCAAGAAGAAGGTCAACCCGCTGATTGGCAGCGCGGGCGTGTCCGCAGTGCCGATGGCGGCGCGCGTGTCGCAGGTGGTCGGCCAGAAGGAGAACCCCGGCAACTTCCTGCTGATGCATGCCATGGGTCCGAATGTGGCTGGCGTCATCGGTTCGGCCATCGCGGCGGGCGTGTTCCTGTCCCTGTTCGGTTAATTGTTGCAAGAGGAGACGCTGGATATGACGAAATTAAATATTACCGATACCATTTTGCGCGATGCGCACCAGTCGCTGGCTGCGACGCGCATGTCCATCAAGGACATGCTACCGGCGTGTGAGGTGCTGGATAGCATCGGCTACTGGTCCCTGGAGGTGTGGGGCGGCGCGACGTTTGATGCCTGCCTCCGCTTCCTCAATGAGGACCCGTGGGACCGCCTCCGCACGCTGCGTAAGGCATTGCCCAACACCAAGTTGCAGATGCTGTTCCGCGGTCAGAACATTCTCGGCTACAAACACTATGCAGACGACGTGGTGGAACAGTTTTGCCGCAAATCCATTGAAAACGGCATCGACGTGATCCGCATTTTCGATGCGCTCAATGATCCGCGCAATCTCGAGGCCGCCATCCGCTTCACCAAGAAATACGGCGGCATCTGCGAGCCCGCCATCAGCTATACGACCAGTCCCGTGCACAACGAGGACTACTTCGTAAAACTGGCGAAAGAGCTTGTCCAGATGGGGGCGGACGTGATCTGTATCAAGGACATGGCCAACCTGCTGCTTCCTGAGGCTGCGTTTTCGCTGATTTCGCGGCTGAAGGCGGAGGTGGATGTGCCCATTCATCTGCACACCCACAACACTACGGGAACCGGCGACATGACCTACCTGCGCGCTTCGCAGGCCGGCGTCGATATCGTAGACTGCGCGCTTTCGCCTTTTGGCAACGGCACGTCCCAGCCCGCGACGGAGCCGCTTGTAGCCGCGCTTGCCGGTACGGAGCGCGATACGGGGCTCGATCTGAACCGGCTGGCCGATGCGGCCAAGATCATGCGGCCCGTGTTTGACCGCATGAAAAAAGAGGGCCTGATCAGCGACAAGTCTCTTCGCGTTGACACCAATACGTTGCTTTACCAGGTGCCGGGCGGCATGCTCAGCAACCTGATTTCGCAGCTCAAACAGGCGAACGCGGAGAACAAGTATTATGATGTGCTCGCGGAAATTCCGCGTGTGCGCAAGGACTTTGGCTATCCGCCGCTGGTCACGCCAACGAGCCAGATCGTCGGCACGCAGGCGGTGTTTAACGTGCTCACGGGGCGCTACAAGATGTTCCCGAAGGAGTCCAAGGCGCTGCTGCGCGGCGAATATGGCAAGTTGCCGGGCGAAGTCAACGAGGAAGTGCGCCATATGGCCATTGGCGATGACGAGGTCATCACCTGCCGCCCGGCCGATTTGCTCAAGCCGGAGCTGGAGCAATATCGGGAAGAGATCAAGGATCACATCCGCCAGGAGGAAGACGTGCTCAGCTATGCGCTCTTCCCGCAGGTCGCGCTAAAGTTCTTTGAAGCGCGCGAAGCGGCCGAGGCCAAGCAGGCTGCGCCGGAGGTCGCGCCCGCTGCGGCGCAACCGGCGGATGCCGTCCAGGTACTGTATGTGGAGGATCTCAGCGTCTGATGCGACAGATTCCAAACATTCTATCTGTTTTGCGGATCGTAATGGTCGGTATTTTTGCGTATCTGTTTCAGATGGGGCGGCCGCTTGCCGCCCTTTTGGTCTATGTGCTGGCGTTTCTGACAGACATTTTGGATGGCTATCTGGCCAGGAGGAATGGCTGGATTACCAATCTTGGAAAGTTGCTGGACCCGTTTGCGGACAAGCTGCTCATCGTTGTGGCGCTGGTCTGCATCTATCTTGGCAAGCAGCAGACGGCATTTCTGGTGCTGTTTATCCTGTCGGCTGTCAAGGAATTGCTCATGGTGCTTGGCGGCGCCATCATGCTTCGCCGGCACGTGGTGGTGTTTGCGGACTGGTTCGGAAAGATTGCGACCGGGCTCTTTGCGGCCGGCATTATCCTGTCGCTACTTTCGTTTGCATATCCGCAGTTTGTACCGTGGGACTTTTACGTCCTGCTGGTGGCGACGGCCTTGTCGTACCTTGCGCTCGTTCACTACGGTTTACAGGCTTTTTTCCCACATCTGAAGCGCAGGAGGTCCTTGCCGGAGGAGCACCAGGAGCAGGAATGAACTTTTCAGGGCTGTGCTGGTGCAGGATGGAAAATGTAGGTTTGTCAAACATATTGGACAGTGAGAGGAAAGAGGGAAGCGGCAAGTTT
>OLGD01000943.1_pt1 | contig 50412 bp, 45 predicted proteins | sample 1605311 | NCBI WGS metagenome assembly OLGD01 (sample SAMEA3888917, study PRJEB22519) | human gut metagenome | biome: human gut; feature: human-associated habitat; material: faeces | place: Denmark | collected 2010
GCGGAGCAATCCGTGTATCATAGGGGGCAAAATACCTTTTGACCCCAACATCATATGTTTTAGAGTATGTCTGAAATCCTGTTTTCAGACACACCTCAGGAAAGGATTTTTAGAAATGGACGACACGGACAGCGTGCCTTCGGAAAATGCAAATTATACACCAACAATTCCATATGAATAAAAAAGGCATAGCCTGTCAGCTTAAGGATGAGCAGGTTATGTCTTTTTGTACTTTAAATTACCTGTTTTCAGCAAGAAAGAGAGGATTTTATGAACAGCAACACCATATCACTAATCATCATTGCAATATGTGTCGCAATGTCTGCCTACTTTTCAGCTACGGAGACCGCATTCTCCGCACTGAATCATATCCGCATTAAAAATATGGCAGAAAAAGGGAATTCCAGGGCCGCCCTGGTCTTAAAACTATCTGCAAACTATAACAATCTGCTCTCCACCATCCTGATCGGCAATAACATTGTGAATATTGCCATGACCTCACTGACAACTGTACTCTTTGTCAGATGGATGGGCGGTGACCAGGGAGCCAGTGTAGCCACATTGGTCACAACGGTTGTTGTGCTGATTTTCGGTGAGGTATCCCCAAAAAGTATTGCCAAAGAATCTCCGGAAGCTGTAGCCATGTTTTCAGCTCCTCTGCTTCGGATTCTGATTTTTCTGCTTACGCCTTTTAACTTCCTGTTTGCGCAGTGGAAAAAGCTGCTCTCCAAGATTATTAAGTCTTCCGAAGACCGCGGTATCACGGACGAAGAACTTTTGACAATCGTAGAAGAGGCACAGCAGGAAGGCGGCATTGACGAGCAGGAAAGTAATCTGATCCGCAGAGCAATTGAATTTATGGATCTGGAAACTGTGGATATCTATACACCGCGTGTAGATATTGTTGCGATCCCTTCAGATGCCGCAAAACAAGAAATTGCCGATCTCTTTCTGGAAACCGGCTATTCCCGGCTTCCCGTATATGATGAAGATATTGACCACATTATCGGAGTCGTCAATCAAAAGGATTTTCACAATTACATCTTCAATACAAAGCAGGCGCTGAACTCCATCATCCGGCCGGTGCTCTTTATCACACCGAATATGAAGATCGGAACACTGCTTAAAAATCTTCAGGCGGGAAAATCTCACATTGCAATTATCCTGGACGAATTCGGGGGAACCGAAGGTCTTGTAACGATGGAGGATATCGTAGAAGAACTGGTTGGAGAAATCTGGGATGAACACGACGAAGTTATTCAGGAGATCCAGCCTGTCTCTCAGGATGAATACCTGGTCATGGGCAGCACCAATGTAGATAAATTATTTGAAAAACTGGGGATTGAGAAAGAATTTGAAGTTATAACCGTCAGCGGCTGGGTTATGGAGTACATGGAATGTCTCCCCAAAGAAAATGACAGTTTTATCAGCGACGGCCTGGAGGTCACAGTTCTTAAGATGAATGACCGCCGAATAGAACAGGTTCGGGTCAGAAAAATCTCTCCCTCCTCCGGCAACAGTAATGACACCACCGCTTCCTGAAACGCAATCAGTAAATTTTGACAAGACCATTGCTTTTCTGTCTCAACTATTGTACTATATATGCAATACAAAAATTCAAAGGAGGCAACTATGAAAGAACAACAGGATACACTTTTCTCTGCATTGCAGGAATGTCAGAAAAATGAAGAACTGATCTCCATCTATTGTTATGATGAAGATGACAATACTTCCGATGATTCTTACACCGGATGGGTTGTTGGTTTGGACCATGATTTGATTTTGCTTGCCTGTATATCATCGGATGCACTTTACGATGGTTTTGTGTTAAAAGAAGTCAGCGAAATTTACCGAATTGACAGGAATACTTATTATGAGAAAAAGATGGCAAAATTATACCGCCTGAAACACTCTCAGCATCCCATTTTCAAACTGGGGGCAAAGACCGATTTATTGAAAGGCTTTTTGGAGTTTGGTCAAACGCACCATCTGATTTTTACAATTACCCAGACGGATGGCTATTCCTTCAGTGGTTTTCTCAAATCCTTTGATCAAAAAACCCTGACCATTCGGGAGGTAGATTCCGCAGGCGAAGAAAACGGAACGATCCTCATACGAATCGGTGATGTATTGACTTTTGAGTTAGACGGTTATTATGAACAGTGTCTCCGTCTGCTGCAAGAAGAACTCTAATATTTTAAACATAGGGAAGGCATCAGATGTAATTCATCATTTCATCTGATGCCTTCCCTATGTTTAAATCAGACATGCATTTTTTGTATTACCGTGCTTTCAAATAGCTTTCAAAGACTTCCAATGTCCGTTCTATAATGGTGTCATCATGCATACAAGAAAGAAACATCGCCTCAAACTGCGAGGAAGCAAGGTGAATTCCATGCCCCAGCATATAAGCAAAATATTGTGCAAATACTTTCGTATCTGCGGTCTTTGCACTGGTATAGTCTGTGACGGGTTCTTTTGTAAAGAACAAGCTTCCCAAAGATCCGACATAATTCATAGAATAAGGCAGATGGTACTGCCCGATCAGTTTTTCCATGCCCCCATAAAGTTTTTCGCCCAACCGCTCCAATTCTTTGTATTTTTCCTGATTGTCATGGAGGATTTGGAGCTGAGTCATACCGGCTGCCATGGCAATCGGATTACCGCTTAAGGTTCCCGCCTGATAAACCTTTCCAGCAGGAGATACAACACTCATCACATCTTTTCTTCCCCCGTAAGCACCTACCGGCATTCCGCCCCCGATAATTTTTCCGTATGTCACCATATCCGGGCGTACGCCAAAATATTCCGCAGCGCCTCCGAAGGCAAGGCGGAATCCGGTGATTACTTCATCGAAGATCAACAATGCGCCACTTTCGTCGCAGAGCTGCCGCAGTCCCTCCAGAAATCCTGGTTTCGGAAGCACCACACCCATATTGGCTGCAACAGGTTCCACAATAATAGCAGCTACCTGGTCTTTATTAGCCTGAAGCAGATATTCCACGCTTTCCAGATCATTATACACGGCGGTCAGAGTATCCGCAGTAGCGCCTCTTGTTACACCCAGGCTATCCGGAACCCCGGCGGTCATCACTCCGGAACCTGCACTTACCAGCATGGCATCACTGTGTCCATGGTAACAGCCTGCAAATTTGATAATTTTATCCCGTTCCGTGAATCCCCGTGCAGCACGGATTGCACTCATAACTGCTTCTGTCCCGGAATTGACCATACGGATCATCTCTACATGAGGGATACTGTTACAGATAAATTTTGCAATCTGGACTTCTATTTCGGTAGCTGCCCCAAAACTCATGCCGTTCTCACAGGCATTCACCACCTGTCTCAACACTTCCTGATTGTTGTGCCCCAGAATCATGGGCCCCCAGGAGCAGATGTAATCAATATATTTATTTCCATCCACATCAAAGATATATGGGCCGTCGGCACGCTTCATAAACCGGGGCGTCATCCCTACAGAGCCATATGCACGAACCGGAGAGTTTACACCGCCCGGAATATATTGTACTGCTTCCTTAAATAAAAGTTCCGACTTCGTTTTCATCCGATTTTTCCCTCCTCCATACATTTTGCAAGCTCTTTCGCATAATAGGTCAGATAAATCTGGGCGCCGGCACGATATGCGCCCGCTGCCATTTCACACATAATTCGTTCTTCGTCAACCCAGCCATTTCTGGCGGCTGCTTTTACCATAGCGTATTCACCGCTGACACTGTACGCTGCCACTGGTACATGAACCGCATCATGCACTTTTGTTACCATATCCAGATAAGACATTGCCGGTTTCACCATAATGATATCAGCTCCTTCTTCCACATCCAGCAATGCTTCCTTTACTCCCTCACGGCTGTTGTGAAAATCCATCTGATAACTCTTACGGTCCCCAAAAGACGGAGCGGAACCCGCTGCATCCCGGAAAGGTCCGTAAAAAGCAGATGCGTATTTTACCGCATAGGACATAATCGGGATTTCTTTATGACCATGCTGATCCAATTTTTCGCGGATTGCCCGCACCCTTCCATCCATCATATCGGAAGGTGCCACCATATCAGCTCCTGCCTGCACATGAGACAATGCTGTTCGGCTCAAAAGTTCCAATGTTTGATCATTTTCCACCTCATGACCACAAAGCACACCGCAGTGACCATGGGAAGTATATTCACACATACAGACATCGGTAATATAGTACAAATCCGGAAACTGCTTTTTCGCTTCCTGCAGCGCACGCTGCACAATTCCATCTTCCGCATATGCCTGACTTCCAACTTCATCCTTCACATCTGGAATGCCAAACAGCATCACATTACTGACACCCACTTTGACAAGACGTTCCAACTCATAGGGCATACGGTCAATACTGTAACGGTACTGTCCTTCCATGGATGGGATTTCTTCTTCGATACCAATTCCTTCTTTTACAAACATCGGATAAATCAGAGAGGATTTATCCATTCTCGTCTCACGAACCATCCTGCGGATGCTTTCTCCTCCGCGCAGACGGCGCGGTCTTATCATCATATCCATCTTCTATCCTTCTTTCCTGAATTTCCAAAATGACAACTGCCTCTCTTATCAGGCTCTCAAAAAATTCCTCAATTGCCTGTATACTTGTATTGTATCATGCATCTGCCAGAAACGCAAAAAAGAGATACAAATTTCCTGCCACAGAAAATTTGCACTGCAAGCACATCATCGACGCAGTGTATAGTAAAGCTGTGCCACAACCGTAAACAGGGCACTGATCAGAAGTTGGCTATAATATCCAAGTCCCCTCGAAAGAACCATCGCCGGCAAAAGCACCGAACCGAAAACCGGAGCAAAAATTTTCAAAAACAGACTTTCACTGATGCCCATTCCTCCCGGAAGCGGAAGCATGTCCACAGAAACAGAAATCACTGCCTGTAAGAGCACCACATCCCACATGGATGTACCTGACATACCGAATGCCAGATAAACCATCCATGTCACAGTAAACAACGCCATGCGTTGTGCAAACGTAATCAAAATCACATGAAAAATTACTTTTTTATGATCCTTCAGATACGCTGCTGTCTCCCTGTAAACCTCCATGGATTCCAGAAGTTTTTTTCTGCGTGATTCTTTTTGTTTCATGAGGTGCAGTCTTTCCAGCCACTCCATCCCCTTCACCAGAATTTTTTCTGCCAAAACCGGGTGAAACACCAATACCGTCATAAAACCCACACAGAAAACATTCAACATAAGTCCCAGATAATATATGGGAAGAATCTCTTCCAGATACCGATGCAGAAAGCCTCTGCAAAAAATTAAAATCCCGAGTCCGATAATCACAAGCACCAATTTGTATGTAATTGTAACAACCATTAAAATTACCGTAGCGACCGGAATGGGGATTTTTTCTTTCTTCATATAATAGATCTGCATCGGCTGCCCGCCGCTTGCCGAAGGCGTAATACAGCTGAAGAAAAACCCAACGGAGGAAAACAAAAAGCATATTCTTCCTTTCAGATGAATCTGAAAGGAACGCATCATATACCAGATGATTACAGATTCCCCCCAGATAAAAACCACTACAAGACCAATTCCCGGAATCAACCATCGAATATCCGCATTTTTAATAGCAGCCATCATTGCGCTTAAGTCTTCCCCATGAAAAACACCATATATGGTAAGCCCGAAAACCAAAAGCAGGAAAATACCATTCCACACGACCTTCCTTTTGCTCTTCATGCACTTCCTCCTCTCTTATCTCCGAACCAGGATACGTTCTAAAGTATAACAGGGTCTCTCGGGATACTCAAGAACATTGTCCATATCTTCAAAAAATATTAAGAGTCATCCTTTCAAACCTATGTTCCTCATGGCTGCTGTACGGGATTTTCATCGTTATATTTCTATATTTCTCCAATACATGGAAACTGACAGACAATAGCAGAGAACAAAGATAATCAATACAATCAATACGCTTCCAATCTGAATTGGCATCAGACTTGTATACATCATTTGTTCCAGCGCATGTACAGAAAAATAGGACGAGATACTCATAACAATAAATGGTATTCCATAAGCCATACCCACTTCCCGTGCAACAGATTTATGCAGTATCTTACTTTCAAATCCCATTTTCTTCAATATCAGATACCGCTCCTTTTCCTCAAACGCATCATTGCATACTTTCATAAACATAATGCTTCCGCTCGCCAGAATAAATACCAGAAACATGAAAATACAGATGGAATACAGTACTTTAATCCAGTCAATATCACTGCTGTCTGGATCAATCGCTACCAGCGCGGTATAATTTTCTTCGGTATTACTGGTCAGCGTATGAAGTGCCTCCCTCGCTTCCTCAAACCGTTCAAGATCAGCAATCTGATAATTGTACGTATATAATTCCTGCCCCAGAGGAAGCAAATGTTCATACTCTTCATCATTTACCACATAAAAGCTCATGCTTTCCTGCAAATATCCAAGATAGGGAATATTCGTGTCCTTAATCTGGTTGTAACTTTTCCCGTTGATCGTGACTTCTACATGAGACCGATCCGTCATAAGCGATAAAAGATAGAGATGGGATGCCTTGATGATTTCATCTCCTGCCGGCTCCTTCAAATCGAACTCCATGCCTGTATCTTCTGCCAATCGTTTCAATCCGGAATAAGGCGCGACTGCCCCCTGTTCATACAATCCTTCGATCAAGGACGAATCCAACGTCAGAATGGGAATCTCCGAACGATACGTAACTCCCCCATATTCGTCAAGCAGCGCTCTTGCCTTTCCGTCCAATCCGGTCTGATTGTTTAAAAGCTGGAACGTATATGTGCCGCGAAAATGAACAATATTTTCATATCGGTATTTCATGGCAAATCCTGTTGCCAGTGCCGTGACGGAACACAAGGACAATACACATACCATCGCATACGTGCGATAATTCTTTTTCATCCGGAAAATCACATTATTTACCCATAAATTACGCTGCTTCCGGTATAAAAAATATTTATTCTTCGCAAGCCTCTGGAAAATCAAAGGTATCAATCCGCCGAACAGCAAATAGACACCTGCAGTGACAAGAATTACTGCTGCAAGGACATTTCCCATCACCTCCTGTCCGCCTTCTTTTACTGCCAGATAATAACCGCTGCCAAGAACGCCTACCCCCAGGATTGCTTTTATGATGAGTACTCCCATCTTCTGGCGGACATATTCATTTTGTTTTGACGCAGAAATCATATTCAACACACTGCTTCTGACAATGTTGACATAGCCTTTCAGAACAAAAACCAGGTAGATAACCAGATAGATTCCGACTGTGATTAAAATGGGTGGGATTACAAAGTGAAATCGAATTTCCACGGTAATGTCCGAGATCGCCAGTAAAATCATCTGAAACAATTGTGTCGTAATCATTCCAAATACAATTCCCAGAATAAGAGCAACCAGACCAGTCAATGCCGTCTCTATCATATACAGCTTTCCGATTTTCTGATTAGTCATTCCCATAAAGATATAGGTTCCGATTTCCTTCTTCCGCTTTGTCAGAAACACATTTGTCGAATACCAGATAAAAAAGAACATAAAACACCCGAGTACAAAAGAAATAACCTGAATCAGAATATCCACGTTTCTTTTATTCTCCGCCCCAAGCACCTCAAATGCGTCGGAATACAGGATATTCTGAAAATTCAGAAACACCAGCACGGTAAATGCCAGGGAAACAATCAACGATACATAGCTTTTAAAACTGTTCTTAAAATTTAAAAATGCCAGTTTCGTCATTCGCATGAAAAATCACCTCCCATGGAAGTCTGTACCTCAATAATTCTGTCATAAAACTCCTTCCTGCTTGTGCCCTTACTCAATTTGCACTTGATCAGTCCATCGCTTAAGATATACACATCTTTCGCATAAGAAGCAGAAAAAGGATCATGGGTAACCATCAATATGGTTGCCTGTCCGCTTTCATTGACCGCCCTCAGACACTCCAGAAGATCCTTGCTTGATTTGGAGTCCAATGCTCCGGTGGGTTCATCTGCGAATATGATTTCCGGATCTGTGATCAATGCACGGCAGGCTGCCCCTCTTTGTTTCTGACCGCCGGACAACTGATACGGATACTTTTGAAGATGTTCTCTAAGCCCGAATATACGGCTTAATTCCTCTGTCTTTTGGATACAACTCGTGCTTGAGACTCCATTCAAAGATAATGGCAGTGCAATATTATCTCCAAGAGTCATGGTATCCAGAAGATTATAGTCCTGGAACACAAACCCAATCTTATCTCTGCGCAGTTTTGAAAGCTCTTTATTGGATACCTTTGTAATATCTTTGTTATCCAGGATTACAGATCCCTGTGTGGGCTGATCAATGGTCGACAGAATATTCAGAAGAGTGGACTTTCCTGATCCTGACGGTCCCATAACTGCGATAAAATCATTCTGGTATATGGTCAGATCAATTCCTTTGAGCACCCTTGTCTGAAAATCTTTTGCTCCATAATTTTTCACCAGATTCTTGATTTCAACAACTTTTTTATCATTCACATTGATTTCCTCCTCGCTTTATTCAATCTTTTAGCTGTCCACTATTATAAAGAACTCCATTCATAAAATCCTTACATCCACATTACAAAAATACCTCCAACATTACAATACGTGTAATGTCAGAGGTTGAAATAGCTGCTATCATCCCTGAACGTAATACAAAATCTTGTGTACGCTCCATAGTTACTTTCCACATAAATTTCATGTCCCAGTCTTTCTATAATTTTTGCCACCATATATAAACCCATTCCGGTTGACTTGTATCTTCCATTGTGATAATTACTCCCCGTAAACCCCTTCTCAAAAATTCTCCGGATATCTTTGTCCTGAATCCCCTCTCCATGATCCTCCACAAAAAGCTTTGTCCTATTCTCCTTCTTTTCTGTCCAGATTCGTATTACCGGATGTTCCTTTACATATTTTAAAGCATTATTCAGTAATTGGTCCAACACATAGACCAGCCATGCCGGATCTGTATAGACATGGATATCCTCTACTCGAACTTCCAGTTCAAACCCTTTCCGAATCAGGAAAAACTGGTTATTATGGATGGACGCTTTTACACATTCCGGCAGAAATACTGCCTTAACCTGTAAATCAAAAATACTGCTTTGTAATTTACACCCAAGCAGCATGGCATTGAGCTGCTGATTGATTCGCTCCAACTGCTCCCGCATCGACTTCTTAAGCTCCATGTCTTTGATTTTTTCATCCATCAAAAGACTTGCCGCCAATGGAATCTTCACTTCATGACACCATTTTGCCACATAATCCTGCAAATCACAATTTTCCTCAAATCGTTCCTGTAATTGTGCCTCCAAAATCCGAACATCATGTTCTGCAATATCTTTATTCTCAAATTCCGGGATTTCCCGGTAAATCATACTGCCGCACTGTAAGAGCTGCTTTTTCTCCCTTTCTCTTTTTCTGTAACCATATACATCAATGCCCGTAAAAATCAATGCGGCGGCGGCTGTCAGAAAATCAAGATAAAACAGATAGCCCACGTTCCGGTCATGCATCAGAAAGATAAAATAAAGATTAAATGCCAGGAACAAAAAGACACAGAGCAGATAATATTTCCCATTCTTTTTCCAATAATTCATGATATGAAATATCCCTGCCCTTTCTTCGTGTTTATGAGCTCCTCTCCACTGGCAGCTTTCAGCTTGCCCCGCAGCCTGCAGATCACCGTAGTAAGCGTTCCATCGGATACATATTCATCCGTATTCCACAGCTCCATCATAAGCTCCTCCCTGGTTACCACATCCGGTCTGTGCTCCAATAGTTTTGTAAGAATCTTTCTTTCCGACTTTGTCAGGTCAACCTCTTTTCCATCGACAAACATGGCCTGAGAACCACATTCAAATATAAGATTTTGATTCAGGAAAATCTGTTCCTTTACTTTATATTGATAGGTCCTCCTTAAAACAGCTTCCATTTTCGCTTTCAGCAATTCCAGCCGAAACGGTTTTTCCACGTAATCGTCTCCACCCTGGGCAATCGCCATAATCTGATCCCGGTCATCATTTCGGCTGCTGATAAAAAGGATGGGCACATCCGAAATCTGCCGGATCTGACTGCACCAGTAAAATCCATCATAGTACGGCAGATTAATATCCAAAAGAATCAACTGTGGTCTATGAGCTGCAAATTCTCCAATAATATCGCTAAATTCCCTTGCAAGCACAAGCTCGTATCCCCATTTTTCAAGAAACAGACAGATTTCCTTTGCCAGTACCTCATCATCTTCTACCACCATAATTTTTACTCTTCTATCCACTGATTAATCACCTCTTATGCCATTATACGTGTCTTTTGGTTTTAAGAAAAGCCAGAATCCACAATCTTACAATTTTGTAATCATGGACTGAACAGCAACATACACTTCTTCTGTATCCGCATCCGGATTGTTCAAAACGATCTTTTGTATTTCACGGGTCAGTACCAGATCCTCTCCCAGAAAGTCTGCCAGATCCTCCCCCTTGATTCCTCTCTTCGTGTTCTTTTTGATTATTTCAATCAACTTTTTAATCTTACCTTCCTCTATTCCCTTTTCCATTCCCTTATTCATAGCCTCTTCCCGTTCCTGCTGCATATGACGCTCTTCGTTGTATTCAAATATACTCACCTTCAGCACCTCCGCTCTGTTCTTCCGCAGAAATTCCTCAAGAACCCCCTCCGCAATACACGCTGTAATAGCCTTCTCAACTGCCTGCGCAAAGCGAAGAACCTTGCTGTATTCCCGCACTTTATTAACAAAAATCATATAATCCTGCAGTGTTCTGCACTTTCCCATCAGTTCCCGGTTACAACCCGAATTAATATTCAATACATAAGTTTTTAATTCCAGACACATCTCCCCACTGCAATGCTCAAATGCATCCGAAAGTCTCAATTCAGAATATTCCGGCATTTCTTCTGTTCCATTGTAAAACACCACAAATTTCGGTTCCGGTATCTTTACCAGTCTGGTACCATAAAGATTTGCATCTTTCGTCAATTCGGAATAAATACTGGACACATACATTAAATTTCGCAACGGCATATTCGGATTCTCTGTTGACTGGTGCTCATACAATGCCAACTGGTCATATACCAAAAACGACACATGATTTTTCATCCCGAGATAGATGGCATTTTCCAGTGTTGTCACAATCAGATCCTCTGGAGTTTTATAATCCGTGCCATTCATGGCATTGTACAATTCCAGAAATTCTTTCTTCTCTTTGAAAATCATACGAAATACTCTGTCTTTGTAGTTTCTAAACGGCATATGAGTCTCTTCCACTATCCACTTATTTTCGAACCCTTTAGAATTCTCCTGTATCTCTGGTAGATTTTTCATCTTTTTGTCTTCTTTCATTCGACTCCTCCTTTAATTAATGTTTCGGGAGGATCTATCTTCACTCTTAGAATCCTCTCCGCATTTCTGTGAAAATAAGCATTGAAAATTTCTAAGATTTTTGGAACTATAAACAGAAGATAGAATGGCTGATACCATTAGAATTCTAGAAACAAATGCTTAACTGTATTATAGCACTCATTCTGTAAAATGTCATTCTTTTTCATAATGTAAAAAAACAGAGGATCTCAAATGTCCTGCGATCCCCCGTCTATTTCATAATTTTATCTTTTGATATTTTGAATTTCTCAAAGCCCCTTAAAATCGCTGCTGAACGGAGTTCCGTCCAGATCATAGGGCGTCATCTGATAAACATAATAATTCAGCCAGTTTGTATACAAATTATTGGCATGCGCTCTCCACATCAGATATGGTTTCACTGCCGGATCATCATTCTGATAGTAATTTTTAGGAATCTGAATTTCAAGTCCCTTGCCTTTATCACGCTTATACTCACCGTCCAACGTCACCCGATCATACTCCGGATGACCCATCACAAAAATTTTCCTTCCTTCATCCGCCATTCCCAGGAAAAATCCCGCTTCCTCGGACTCTGCCAGTATCGTGATATTTCCGCAGGCACGGATCTCTTCTACCGGCACTTCCGTATGGCGGGAATGCGGCGCCAAAAATACATCATCAAATCCGCGGACCAGAGGAATCTTCCGGTTTGCCACCTTATGCCAGAACAGCCCAAACATCTTCTCCGGCAGCATCTGTTTCTGTAAACCATAAAAGTGATAAAGACTTGCCTGTGCAGCCCAACACAAAAAGATCGTGGAAGTGACATGTTTTTCTGTCCAGTCCATAATCTGAACAAGTTCCTCCCAATAGTCCACTTCTTCAAAGGCAATCTGTTCCACCGGTGCTCCAGTGATAATCATACCGTCAAAATAATTATTCTTTACATCGCAAAAATGCTCATAGAACTTATTCAGATGACTTGCCTGTGTATTCTTTGATTCATGGCTGGACATCGCCATAAAGGTCACATCCACCTGCAGCGGTGTATTGGACAGCGAACGCAGAAGCTGCAGCTCCGTCTCCTCCTTCAGCGGCATCAGATTTAATATTAAAATACGGATGGGACGGATATCCTGATGAAGCGCCCTCGTCTCATCCATTACAAATATATTCTCTTTTTCCAGTATTTCTTTTGCTGGTAAATCACTTTGAATCTTAATCGGCATCGTCTAACTCTCCTTCCCTCCCGATACATCTCTTTAAAAACTATTGTACCACACTTACATCAGCGGCGCAAACAGCCGCAGCACTCTGCCCATGATCTTCATTCCGATCTTCTCTTTCCTGCACATCTCCAATGTTATCTTCCGGCATTTCTGCAACGTCTCCTGAATATCCTGCTCAATCTCCGCAATGGCAGGCACCTGATACAGATAGGCGGCACATTCAAAATGCAGATACAGACTGCGGTAATCCAGATTCACAGTTCCTACCACCGCCCGCTCATCATCACTTACAAATACTTTGGCATGAACAAACCCCGGCGTATATTCAAAAATTTTAACTCCTGCCCGGATCAACCCGGGATAATACGTCTTCGCCAGAGCAAAGGCATACTTCTTATCCGGAATATGGGGCATAATAATCGTCACATCCACACCGCGCTTTGCCGCAAAGGTCAGGGCGGTAATCATCTCCTGATCCAGAATCAGATATGGCGTCATGATATGTACATAATTGACTGCCCTGTTTATGATATCAAGATAAATATTCTCCGCCAGATTCTCATTGTCAACAGGGCTGTCTCCATACGGCATGACATATCCACAGCCCGAAGCCGCTTTTGTACGAATCTCCACATCCAGATACTTACCGTAATCCTCTTCTTCCCGCTCCGTAATATTCCACATCTGAAGAAACATCATCGTAAAACTTCTTACCGCTTCTCCTTCCACCATGACAGCGGTATCTTTCCAGTGTCCAAAGCGGACTTTCCGGTTAATATACTCATCCGCCAGATTCACACCCCCGGTAAATGCCACCTGACCATCGATCACCAGAATCTTTCTGTGATCCCGGTTGTTCTGCATGGTAGACAATGCCGGCCGGATCGGTGAAAACATCTTACACCGAATTCCCAGTTTTTCCAACTGACCGGGATATCGGTATGGAAGCAGCACCAGACTGCACATGCCGTCATACATCATGCGCACCTCCACTCCCTGCTGTGCTTTCCGCTGAAGAACTTCCAGAATCCGCCCCCACATATATCCTTCCTGTACAATAAAATATTCCAAAAAGATGAAATGCTCTGCCTTTTCCAGTTGCATCAACATTTCCTCGAACTTTTTCTCGCCAAGTGGAAAATATGTGACAGAAGTCCGGTCATATACCGGAAAGTCCCCGATATCAAATCCATACTGTGCCAATCGCTCTTCTGCCGGATTCTTCTCTTTCAGCTCCTGCAAGACTTCCGGTCTTTGTTTTGCAAACTTTCTGGTCTCTTCAATCAGCACGGACAACCTCTGGTGCAGAATCCGGTATCCCACCTGACTTTGCACAAACAGATAACATAATCCGCCGAAGAACGGAACCAGAAGCACCGGAACCAGCCAGGCAATCTGGAATCCCTGATTATCCTCTCTGTTGATAATAATAATCGCAATAAACAGTGCGAACAGTGAATACCCGCCAAAAACATATACCAAATGCTGCCGCAGCGCTCCAAACCCCAGAAAAAGCACCAGCATCTGCAGAAGAATCGACAGGATCACAATCCCGGTTCTTCCAAATACGATATGCATGAATCCCCGCTTTCCCTTCTGCAATGTAATAACCTTTGCTCTTGCCGGGTCTCTTTTTTCTGTATTGTATTTCTCCGGCTCCAAACCATTCCTTTTCTTTGGACAGCCAATCATCTTTCTCACCTTACCTTATCGTAAAAACTGTAATTTTTCCTAATGTACTGGATTATTGATGCCTTTCTCAATCTACTGCAGCATCTGCAAAAAATCTTCCTCAGAAAGAATCGGGATGTCTAATGCTTTCGCTTTCTTATTCTTAGAAGAATTGGATGCCGTATCATTATTGATCAGATAATTTGTTTTGGAGGTTACACTTCCGGTCACTTTGCCGCCCTGAGTTTCGATCACATTCTTCAATTCACTGCGGTTTGCAAAGTGCTCCACACTCCCGGTAATTACAAACGTCATCCCTTTCAGCTTCTGTTCTTCTGCCTGTGCGGCTGCCTCAAATTCCAGGTACTGCAGTACATGCTCCAGTCTGCGCATATTTTCCTCTCTACGGAAAAATTCCGCCACACTCCCGGCAATCACTTCACCGATCCCGTCAATTGCACTGAGTTCTTCCAAATCCGCGCTGCGAATACGTTCCAGATCCTGATCGAACTCCCGGCAGATCATCTTTGCATTCGCCACTCCGATGTTCGGTATTCCCAGACCATAAATCAATCTGGGCAGCGTCGTCTTTCTGGCATTCTGTATGGCCTGCCATAACTTCTGCCAGGATTTTTCACCGAAACCATCCATCGCTTTAATCTCTTCCTCATAACGGTTCAATTCAAAGATATCGCCCAATTCATGAATCATTCCATGAGCCATGAACTTTTCAAGGGTTGCTTCCGACATCCCATCGATATTGAGTGCATCACGGCTGGCAAACAGGGTAAATGACTTCATCTGCTTCGCCGGACATTCCGGGTTTGCGCAGGAAAGCGTCTCCACGTCATTTACACTGGAGATTTCCGCAGGACCGCCGCACGCCGGACAATGCTTCGGAATCTCTTTTACTCCGCTTTTCGTCAGATTTTCCGCAATCTGCGGTATAATCATATTTGCTTTATAGACCAGAATTCTGTCACCGATTCCAAGCTCCAGTTCCTTCATAATGCTTACATTGTGAACACTGGCCCTTGAAACGGTAGTTCCCTCCAATTCCACCGGCTCGAAAATCGCCACAGGATTAATTAAGCCTGTACGCGATGGACTCCACTCGATTTCCTTCAATATCGTCTCCCTTTGCTCATCCGCCCACTTAAAAGCATAGGCATTCCGCGGGAATTTTGCCGTACTCCCCAGAGATTCCCCATAGGCAATATCATCATAAATGGCAACAAGACCATCCGAAGGAAAATCATTCTCTGTAATCCTGGTACTGAAATACTCCATCGCCTTATCCAGAGTCTGCGCTGTCACCAACCGTTCTTCTACAGTTTCAAAGCCCTGCTCCTTCAACCATTCCATCTGGCAGGCTCTGGAATTCTGAAAATCCACTCCCTCTGCACGCACCAGTGAAAATGCAAAAAAGCGCACCTGACGTTTGGCTGTAATCTCATTATTCAGCTGGCGTACCGATCCGCTGCACAGATTTCTGGGGTTCTTATATTTCGCATCCACATCTTCAATCCCGGCATTGATTTTCTCAAAATCAGAGTACGTAATAATTGCTTCGCCCCTGAGAATCACTTCTCCTTCATAAGGAATCTTCAGAGGAATATTCTGGAACACCCTGGCATTATTCGTCACAACCTCTCCGATCACTCCGTTTCCCCGGGTAACCGCCTTAACCAAATGTCCTCCCTGGTAAGTCAGGACTACGGTAAGTCCGTCCATCTTCCACGAAAGCAATGTTTTCTTATCTCCGATAAACGTCCGAAGCGCCTCCACATCCTTCGTCTTGTCCAGAGAAAGCATGGGAGACTCATGACGCTCTTTCGGCAGTTCATCTACTGCCTCATATCCAACTTCCTGAGTCGGGGAATTGGCAAGGACCATACCTGTCTCCTGCTCCAATGCTTCCAGTTCCTCATATAACTTATCATATTCCAGGTTACTCATGATTTCCCTGTCTTCCGCATAATACGCTTTTCTTGCCTCATTCAGCTGGGCCACAAGACTTTTGATTCTCTCTGTCTTATTCATCCTTCATTCCTCTTTCACTTTTGCCGGTCAGCACCTTTAGTTCTGCCAGTTCTTTCCCACTCAACGCCCGATATACTCCCGGTTTCAAATCTCCCAACAGGATATTCATCACGCGGATTCGTTTCAGGGCAGTTACATGATAACCCAAAACTTCACACATTCTCCGAATCTGACGGTTCAATCCCTGTGTTAAAATAATATGGAATTCCCGGGACCCCGTCTTCTCCACCTTACATGCCCTGGTTTTTACCCCCAACTCCTTAAGATAGATTCCGCCAGCCATCCTTTTCAGAAACCGCTCATCCACCTCTTTGTCGACCTGAACCACATATTCCTTCTCATGGTAATTTCTGGCGCGCATCATCTGATTGATCATTTCCCCATCATTCGTCAGGATCAGAAGCCCTTCTGACTCTTTATCCAGCCGCCCCGCATACGTCACACGCTCCGGATAGGAAAATGCCCTGAAAAGGTTATGCTTTTCCTTTTTCTCGAATGTACACACAATTCCCCTGGGTTTATAATACGCCAGGTAAATCCGTCCCACGCCGCTTTTCACCTCTCTGCCGTCGACCATCACACATGCCTGTTCTGAAATCTGTATTCCAACTTCTGCATTCCGGCCATTGACCATCACCCTGCCGGCTTCTATCATCCGGTCAGCTTCACGTCTGGAACAGACACCGGCATCACTTAAGTATTTGTTTAAACGTATCATATCATACACCTATTCCCAAATATACACTGTAAACGGACAGGGGTTGTAACAGTAAAATCCCCCGGATTTTACAATAACAACCCCTTTCTTATACAAATTATTCGATTCAAACGGACATATCTGCTAACGCAGACATCACCATACAGGAAAGTCAGATGCTCTCTGATAAGGAACTGTAGAAAAATAACAGGCAAGTCAAGATGCATGAGCTATTTTCCTACAGTTCCTAAATATTTATTCACCTGCTACGCTGGTAATCAGTGCATCCAGTTTTGCATCCGATGCTCTTGCCGCCTCGTACGCTTCCTGTGTATCCGCAATCAGCTGCTTCACTTCCGGCTGTTTGAGAATATCGCTCATATAATTATTCACTGCTTCATCTTCCACTTCTGCAGCAATTACCAGTTTTCCCTCCGTATTAGTATAAACATACATCTGACATAAACCTGGTGCCATCGTACTGATATCTCTGTATTTACACTGAAAGCTTGCAATTACGACATAAGTTCCTTCCTGCTGACCGTTAAATGTATACGCCGCAATGTTCTGATATCCTTCGATATTCGTCTCTGCCGCAATCTGCGCTTGCTCATCCTCTGAAAGATGATCTACAACCGTTTGCAGCACCTCCATGTTCTTGCCGCCCAAAGCTGTATAATATGTATTCATAAGAGCCGTGATTTCTTCATTCCCATCTCTGGTCAAAGTAGTCACCTCTTCTTCCGAAGAAGACTGAGATGCCTCATCCTCCGGCTTTTTTTCCGGCTCCGGTGATGGTGTGACAGATTCCTCTTCTTCCCTGCTGTCACTGCTAGTCTGACTGATGCTCTTGCTGTTATCAGAACCTTCCATAACAGAAGTCAGCGATCTGATACCAAAGAAAATCAGCACTGCTGCTATAAGAATTCCCAGTCCTAACAAAATATATCTAAGATTATCTGAAAGCCATTCTCTGAATCTGTCTTTCCACGACATATGTACTCTCCTCTTTTCCTCCATTTATGAAAAAGCCGGATAAATGTAACATTTATCCGGTTTCCCTCATACGCATCTGGAGGGATTCGAACCCCCGGCACACGGTACCGGAAACCGTTGCTCTATCCCCTGAGCTACAGATGCAAGCTGTTTATTAAATACAGCGCTATTATCATATCACGCTAACCGCCAAATGTCAATATTCAGGTAAATCTTTTTCCAACGCTTTTTTATTGACATTTCGTTCCAAAATAGATATGATATATCTATATCTACCTATCATCTAGACGGACATGTCTGTTGACGCAGACATTACTATACATGAAAGTCGATTGCTCTGCCATTCATGCTCCCGCAATTGCCGTCTCTCTTAATTATTCAGAACTATCTTTTTAGTTTTCCCATTATTATGATATGATACAAGCGTCAAAAGGTCATGCGTTTCATGCTTGCATGAAAAAGCATGACTTTGGGACGGGAAAAACACCGAAAAGTAGCCATTTTTCGTAGAAAAATGAGCGAATTTGAGGTGTTTTAGGATTGCGGAAGCATGAAATGCGGAGTAATCCGTGTATCATAGGGGGCAAAATACCTTTTGACCCCAACATCTTATTATTTAAGTTTTTAGCGTTGTCAGATTTCAGGATCCCGCCTGCCTTCTTTTTGATACGTTAAAATAAAAGTACAACACCAGAGTCAATAGGTTATGCGCTTCATACTTGCATGAAAAGTATAACTTCAGGGTCCTGGCAAAAAATGCCCATTACTTATTATAATAAAAAAAGGAAAGGTATCTATTTATGAATTATGAAATGTTTCAAGAAGCCCTCGTTGCAGAAGTAAAACGTCTGACTGATTCAGGCACCCAGATAAGCATTCAGCATATGCAGAAAAATAACTGTGTCATACTTGATGCACTATGCATCTGCCAGAAGAATGATGAGATGGCTCCGCTGATCTATCTCGATGGGTTTTACCGCCGCCACCGCCAGGGCGTTCCAATCTCACATCTTGCCAAACTGTTGCTTTCCCAGTACCATGATATTCCTAAAATTCCCCCGGAAGCCATGGACTCCTTCCGCGACTTTTCAAAGGCTCAAAATCACATCTATTGCCGTATCGTAAACTATGACTTAAATGCCAGACAATTAGACCCCATTCCACATAAGCGTTTCCTGGATCTGGCTATCACCTGTTATTTCCAGGTGGATAACGAAACCCTCAGGGATGCCACCATAACCATCACAGAAAACCACTGCAGTCTCTGGGGCATCTCCCCAAATCGACTTCACCAGATCGCATGGAACAACACAATAAATCAACTCCCCTCTCAACTTCAGAACATGGAAGAAACCTTGGGGGAAATCCTGTCTGAAGAAGAGTCGCTGATCCTGGAAGATGTATCCACTGCCTCTTTCAGTCCCGTTCCCATGTATATACTGACCAATTCCAGACGCTGCCTCGGCGCCATCTGTATGATGTATCCCGGAATCCTCGCGAAAGCCGCCGAATCTTTCCAGTCTAATCTTTATATCCTGCCAAGCAGCATCCACGAATGCATCCTGATCCCTGAATCAAAAGCATTCCCAAAAGAGGAACTCGAGGATATGGTAGAACATATCAATACAACGCAGCTAGAGCCTCAGGAACTCCTCTCCAATCACGTATATTTCTACGACTGGAAAGAAGACAGTATCCATCTTTAATCATGACTCCCCCTTCTGTGCCGGGCACGATTGCGAAGCAATATTCTCCACACAGATGAGTCGCATCACCCGGAGAGTTTTATCCTATAGGATAAAAACAGAGAGAACCTGACAGGCCTTCGCCCGAAAGGTTCTCTCCTCTTATTTATCTGTTCTCCAAGACGCTTCTCTATATCCGCAATTATACACGGCTCAGATATTCACCAGTACGTGTATCAATCTTAATTACATCACCTTCATTAACAAACAGCGGTACATTTACCTGTGCTCCTGTTTCAACAGTTGCCGGTTTCGTAGCACCCTGTGCTGTATCACCCTTGAAGCCTGGTTCTGTCTCCGTGATTGCAAGTTCCACAAAAAGCGGAGGCTCGATTGCAAATACATTCCCATTATAAGAACATACCTTTACCATCTCATTTTCTTTCACAAATTTCAGAGCATCACCAATTGTCTCTTCATTCAGTGCAATCTGATCATATGTTTCTACGTTCATGAAATTGTATAAGTCACCGTCACTGTACAGATACTGCATGTCCACACGATCAATACGGGCCTGCGGGAATTTCTCTGTCGGACGGAACGTTTTCTCAACTACACCGCCGTTAATGACATTTTTCAACTTTGTTCTAACGAATGCAGCGCCTTTTCCTGGTTTTACATGCTGAAATTCCAAAATCTGAACGACATTCCCGTCGATTTCAAGTGTAATACCGTTTCTAAAATCACCTGCTGATATCATCCTGATATTCCTCCTTAACATATATATGTTGCGATCTTAGAACGCAACATGGCTATTCTATATATTATAATAATTTTCGGGATTTTTCAACTATTTTTCAGATGTTTTTTATAGAAATATAATACAATCCGCTCCAGCCTTCGCTTTAAAACAATCTGAATCTCTTCCTTTGGGTGAATCGGTTTTACGAGAATATTCCGCATGCCGCAGCGTCTGGCGCCGTAGACATCTGTAAAAAGCTGATCTCCGATAAAAATCGTAGTTTCTCTGGATGTGCCCATCCGGCTGCATGCCTCCAGATAATTCCTGATAGACGGTTTATGGGCATTCTCAATAAAGAATGCCTGCACCGCCTCCGCAAATGGTTTTACCCGCCAAAGCTGATTGTTGGACAACAGGCAGCAGGAAAATCCCAGTTCATGCAGATACCGGAAGAGTTCCACTGCCCGTTCATCCGCGGGCGCTCCATGAGGTACCAGCGTATTGTCAATATCAAAAATTAATCCGCGGTAACCTTCCCGATACAAACATTCAAAATCAATCCCGTAGGTGGAATCCTCCCACTGATCCGGATAAAAAGTGTGAAATAGTCCTTTCTGACTCATACAATCCTCACTCAATCCATCCGCTCATGCAGCGGAACATATATTTCTTTTTCCTTCACTGCCTTGTATGCAGGACGGATAATCTTATCTGCATTGATCAGTTCTTCCATACGGTGCGCACTCCAGCCCACGATACGCGCAATCGCAAACATCGGTGTATACAACTCTGTCGGAAGATCCAGCATACTATACACAAATCCGCTGTAAAAGTCCACATTCGCACTGACACCTTTATAGATATGACGCTCCTCGGCAATAATCTGCGGTGCCATCCGCTCAACCAATGCATATAATCTGTAATCTTTCTCTCTTCCCTTTTCCTTCGCCAGCTTCTCAACAAACCCTTTAAAGATATTTGCTCTCGGATCAGAAATGGAATATACCGCATGACCCATACCATAAATCAGACCACGCCCATCAAATGCCTCTTTATGAAGCAGTTTTCTCAGATAATTTCCAACCTCTTCTTCGTCATCCCAGTCATGTACCTGCTTCTTCATATCTTCAAACATGTCAACAACTTTGATATTGGCACCGCCGTGTTTTGGTCCTTTCAGAGAACCAAGGGCTGCTGCGATTGCAGAATACGTATCGGTACCGGAAGAAGATACAACATGAGTCGTAAATGTAGAGTTGTTACCTCCGCCGTGCTCCATATGCAGTACCAGCGCAAGATCCAGAATTGTAGCTTCCAGTGGTGTATACTTTTTATCTGCCCGCAGCATACGAAGAATGTTTTCTGCCGTTGACAATTTTTTATCCGGATTATGAATATACAAACTTTTTCCCTTAATATAATGATTATATGCCTGATAACCGTATACTGATAACATTGGAAATACAGAAATCAATGTCAGACACTGTCTTAAAACATTCGGCAGTGAGATATCATCCGCCTGAGGATCGTAAGCATACAATGTCAATACGCTTCTGGAAAGTGTATTCATCATATCTTTGCTCGGTGCTTTCATCACAACATCACGTACAAAATTTTTGGGAAGTGACTGCTGCGCGCGCAGGATCGTCTGAAAATGCTTTAACTGAGACTCTGTAGGCAGACTTCCGAACAACAGCAGATACGTTGTCTCCTCAAATCCCATCCGCTTCTCACTCAAAAATCCCTTTGTCAACTCCTGCACATTGATACCGCGGTAGTACAGTTCCCCTTCACAGGGTACTTTCTCCCCATCAATATTCTTAAATGAAACAATCTCTGAAATCTCCGTCAATCCTGCCAGAACACCGCTTCCGTTCACATCACGAAGTCCCCGCTTTACCTCATACTTTCCATAGAGGCTTGTATCAATTTGGGAATTCTGCTTACAGATTTCTGTCAATGTTTCAATTTCCGGTGTTACTTTGTTCTTAAATGCCATATATTCTTTCCCCTTTCTGCTCCTTGCCTGCAACTGCTCTATGCACGCTTAAACTGCCTCTGCGGCATCAATTCTTTCCGCCCTTTCTTCCTGTTTACTTCTGCTTAACTGCCTTTCGCTCCAGACGCTGATTTACTTCCTTCTTAAACAATGCATAAATCACGGAAGTCAGCGGAATAAATACCAGCATACCAAGAATACCAAAAAGGCTGCCTCCAAGCGAAACTGCTGCCAGTACCCATATCGGCGGAAGTCCGATAGATCCTCCGACCACTCTCGGATAAATCAGGTTTCCCTCTAACTGCTGTACAACCAAAAATACACAGATAAATGCCAGTGCACGTACAGGGCTTTCGGTAAATACCAGAAATGCACCCAGGACACAACCAATAAATGCACCAAAAATTGGAATTAATGCCAGAAAGGCAATCATTACGGAGATCAGAAGCGCATATGGAAATCTGCCAATCGAAAGTACAATAAAAAACATAAGTCCCAATACACATGCTTCCAGACATTGACCTGCAATAAATTTCGAAAAAATCCGCTGGCAAAGTGAAGCAATTTCCAAAATCCTGCTCACTGCCCGCTCGGGCAGAAATGCTGTCATCGCCTTTTCACACTGCCTGCCTAACGTTTCTTTCTGAATCAAAATGTAACAGGCAAAAATAAATGAAATCACAAAAGATGATACATAACTGACAATCGTACCTGCCACCTGTGTAGCCGCAAATACCGTATTTCCAAGAAAGTTGCTTCCTCCGTTTTTCAGAAAATTCGTGATGGTATCCATAATGGAATTCCAGTCCGGATTCGCAGTAAGATAAGGTTCCAGAACCTCTTTAATCTTAGGATACCGCTTCAAAATATCTGTCAGCCAGCCCTGAAGTTCCGGAACAAACGTCTGAATATCATTGGACAGTTTTGCGACTGCCACTCCCAACTGTGGGATCACAACAAAACAGATAATACACATCAGACCAAGAATACACAAAATCGCCAGAATCAGGCTGGATGGACGCCTGATCTTCATAATCATCCTTTTGTCCCGCAGATATCTGCTTCCAAAAACCTTCTCTTCTAAAAACCGCATTAATACATTGATGACAAATGCCATCGCAGCCCCTAAAAGAAACGGAGACAACAGAGTAATAACATGTTGAACTCCTGCCATTACGGAATCAATTTTAAAACAAATCACAATTACCATGACAGTAAACACAATCAGCCACTGTATGTTACGCATTGTTTTTTTGTCAAGCTTCATCGTCTCACCTCACGATATCTTATTTGGCGGAATCCTGCCTTTCGCCGCTTATTCTCCATGATTCTGTCTGTGAAAACATATATCTGTATTATAACATTTTTCTGACAATTCGTATAGCTTTCAATTCTAAAAAAAGAATGAACAAATGTTACTTCTGTCTGTAATGAGACAGGAAATCAGCCAATTTTCCCGTTGCCGATTCCAGGGTACGCAGATCCGGAAGATACACTACACGGAAATGATCCGGCTCCTTCCAGTTAAAACCGCCTCCATGCACCAGAAGTACACGCTTTTCCCTCAGAAAATCATAGGCAAACTGCTCATCGTTGGTAATATGGAACTTTTCCGTATCCAGTTTCGGGAAAATGTAGAATGCTGCCTTAGGCTTTACCACAGAAATGCCCGGGATATCCTTAAGTGCATGATAGACAAATTCCCTCTGTTCATAAATTCTTCCGCCCGGACGAATGTATTCATTGACACTTTGATACCCCCCTAAGGCGGTCTGAATGATGGTCTGTGCCGGAACATTGGAACAAAGTCTCATATTGGACAGCATATTCAGCCCTTCAATATAATCTTTTCCTTTTTCCTTCGCGCCGCTTAACACCATCCAACCCACACGGAATCCTGCTATCATATGAGATTTTGACAGTCCTGAAAAGGTGACACAGAACAGATCCGGTGCAAGGGATGCGATAGATATATGCTCTAATCCATCCATCACTAAGCGATCATAGATTTCATCGGAAAAAATCATCAATTCATGTTCTCTGGCAATCTGAACGATCTGCTCCAGAATTTCTTTTGGATACAGCGCTCCGGTAGGATTGTTCGGATTGATAATTACAATAGCTTTCGTCCTGTCCGTGATTTTCTTCCTGATGTCTTCAATATCCGGATTCCATTCCGACTGTTCATCACAGATATAATGAACAACCTTTCCGCCGGAAAGTGTTGCACAAGCAGTCCAAAGCGGATAATCCGGTGACGGAATTAAAATCTCATCGCCGTTATCCAGAAGTGCCTGCATCGCCAGATTAATCAGTTCACTGACACCGTTTCCGGTGTAAATGGTATCCATGGAAACGTTCGGTATATTTTTGATCTGGCAATACTGCATAATTGCTTTTCTGGCTGCAAATATACCGTGTGATTCGGAATATCCCTGACTGTTCCGGACATTCTGCATCATGTCCGCGATCACCTCTTCCGGTGCCGAAAACCCAAACGGTGCAGGGTTTCCGATATTCAGCTTCAGAATATGCTTTCCTTCCTCTTCCATCCTGTTTGCCTCGGCTACAACTGGACCGCGCACATCATATAACACATTATCTAATTTTGATGATTTTAAAAACGTTCTCATGTTCTCCTACTCCTCTCCTGCTATCAATTCATTCTTTCGTCAACTCTGACTTTCCTGCTTTCCGAAAGCAATGCCTGCCATGCATGCATTCCTGGTGCAGCATTGCATTAATGCTTGAATGCTGCACTAGATTTCAAAGAGCATGTCTGAAAATTCATCGCTCTCTCCAATATATTCTTATAAGTTTATCATTTTATGCCCTAAAATGCAAGTTCCGAAACAGCAAAGTCCCAAGTAGTCTCCTATGGAACCAAAAAACGGCATCCTCCAGACATTGTTCTGTCTGTAAGACGCCGTTCCAGCCGATTTTCAAGCCAACATCATTCTGTCATTTGCGAATTCCTCGCCGGATACCTGCTCAAATTTTGCCAGCAGGTCAGAAACTTTCAGGTTTTTCTTTTCTTCTCCGGATACATCATAGATGACTCGTCCCTCATGCATCATAATCAGCCGATTTCCAAGACGGATCGCATCCTTCATATTATGTGTGATCATAATCGCCGTCAAATGATTCTCCGCAATGATTTTCTCCGTAAGATCCAGAACCTTCGCCGCAGTCTTCGGATCAAGTGCTGCCGTATGCTCATCAAGGAGCAGAAGTTCGGGCTTCCGAAGTGTAGCCATCAGCAAAGTCAACGCCTGACGCTGCCCGCCGGAGAGCAGCCCCACCTTACTGGTCATACGATTTTCCAATCCCAAATCCAGTTCCTGCAGCGCTTTCTGATATTTTGCCTTCTCTTCCCTGGTCACCGCCCAATTTAAGCCCCGCTTCATTCCTCTTCGATATGCCAGTGCCAGATTTTCTATAATTTCCATATTGGCAGCCGTACCACGCATCGGGTCCTGAAATACACGTCCCAGAAACTTTGCCCGCTTGTGCTCCGGCCACTGGGAAATATTCTCGCCATTTAAGATGATTTTCCCTTTATCAATCGGATACACCCCGGCAATCATATTCAGCATTGTGGATTTTCCTGCACCGTTTCCGCCGATGACAGTAACAAAATCACCGTCTTTCAATGTCAGATCCACACCTGTCAAAGCTTTCTTTTCGTTAATTGTGCCTTTGTTAAAGGTCTTCTCCACATTGCTCAGTATCAACATTACAGGTTTCCTCCTTCCGTATAGGCACGTTTGATCTTCCATTTCTCCCATAAGACCGGAATTGCCAGGAAAATCGCTACCACTATGGCAGACAACAGCTTCAGGTCATTGGAATTCAGTCCCAGCCACAATACAATCTGAAGCACCATGTAATATATAATTGCCCCCAAAGCAACTGACAGCAATCTCAAAGCAAAATTACCGCTGATCCGTCCAAAGACAACCTGTCCGATAATAACTGCGGCCAAACCGATAACAATTGCACCTCGCCCGGCATTGACATCCGCAAATCCCTGATACTGGGCATATAATCCGCTTGCCAGTGCCACAATGCCGTTTGACAGCATCAGCCCCAGAATCTTACAGAAATTCGTATTGATTCCCTGTGCACGTGCCATATCGGCATTCGAACCGGTAGAACGAACAGAGCATCCAAGTTCTGTTCCGAAAAACCAATATAAGATTCCAACCAGCACAACAATAAAAATTGCTGCTACAAACAAGGTATTCTTATAAAAAGGAACTCCCTTCACATAACGAAGAGATACCAGCAGATCATACTTATCTACACTGATTGCCTGATTGGATTTCCCATCCATAATCCGCAGATTGACAGAATATAAGCCTAATTGAGTCAGAATTCCTGCCAGAATCGCCGGTATTCCCATAGTTGTGTGAAGAACTCCGGTGACCAGTCCCGCCAACATTCCGGCGGCAAAAGCACAGAGCAATGAAAAGCCAACCGAATGACCGTTCAGCATCATCATAATACAGACGGCTCCTCCGGTACACATTGTACCATCCACCGTCAGATCTGCAAGATCCAGAATTTTGTATGTTATATACACACCAATTGCCATAAGGCCCCAGATCAGCCCCTGTGCACATGCACCCGGCATGGCATTTAAAAGTTTTACAACATCCACGTTTTATCCTCCTGTTTCCTATACGATAAAAAATATCAGGAAGGGCGGCAAAGAAGTTTCCTCCTTTTGCCGCCCCTTCCGGCAGTTCCCTGCTGCTTATTTGCTGCAGCCTGGAAATGAATATACCGCTGCAACTATTTTTCGATTGCTACATAACCTTCCGGAATTGTAATATTCAGTTCTTTGCAGCGATCCGCATCGTATTTCTTTGTAACATTTTCTGCGGTTGCAATTTCCATTTTTGTAATATCGGCGCCATTTACAAGAATCTCATATCCCATCTCTCCTGCTTTGTATCCGATGTCATAATAATCGATGGATAATGTTGCAACACCGCATCCTGCACAAATTCCTTCTTCACCTGCAATAATCGGCACGCCTGCCGGCTGGCAGATGTTGTTGATCACTTCTGCATTGGAAGCTGCTGTGTTATCAGTCGGAACATAGATAACGTCACTGTCCGCTGCCGCACTTGTCGCAACAGATGCGATATCGTTGGAATCTGCAAATGTATAGGTCTGACAGGTATACCCGAATTCTTCCAAAGACTTCTGAATCGTCTCTGCCTGATAAGCAGAATTCGCTTCTGCAGAACAGTACAACAGTCCTACGTTCTTTGCATCCGGAAACAGTTCATGCAGCATCGCCGCCTGCTCTGACAATGGTGCAAGATCAGAAGTTCCGGATATATTCTTCCCTGTCAGCCCGGTCCAGTTGTCAATCTCCAGAGCAGTTGCATAATCGGTAACAGAGGTTCCCAGAATCGGAATCGTATCGGTGCCTGCTGCAGCTGCCTGCAAAGATGCAGTTGCATTCGCCAGAATCAGGTCCACATCAGAGGATACAAATTGATTGATGATGGTAGCACAGGTTGCAGAATCACCGGAAGCATTCTGCTCATCAAATTTGACACCATCTTCACCAAGCTTTTCCACAAGTGCATCTTTAAATCCCTGTGTTGCCGCATCCAATGCATCGTGCTGTACCAACTGGCAGATACCAACTTCGTAGACTGTTCCGTCTGAAGACGGAGCACTGCTTTCGCTTTTTGACCCGCTTGCTGCATCATTATTTGATTTTTCAGAGCCGCATGCTGCCATAGATGCCGTAAGCGTCAATGCTGTCATAACTGCAATTATCTTTTTCATACCTTTTACCTCGCTTATCTTTTTCCTAACACTTTAACGCGTTAAATTACTATGCGTTGTTAAAATTGTATCTCAAAACCTGTTCTTTGTCAAATAATTTCAGCTATTTTTCTAAACCATATTAAAAAATTCATTTTCTGATCTGTATAGCCTGATTTGATATCTTCCAAAGTTTTACTTCAGCATTTTCTTCAATTCATCCATAAAAGTATTTACATCTTTAAATTCTCTATAAATAGATGCAAAACGTACATAAGCCACTGCATCCAGCTCCTTCATCCGGTTCATCACCATTTCACCGATCACCGTACTGGGTACCTCCCGCTCTTCCATATTAAAAATCTCATTCTCCACAGAATCCACAAGTTCCTTAATCTGCTGTATCGCAATCGGACGCTTATGACACGCACGCAAAACTCCGGCCTCTATTTTCTGCCGGTCATACTGCTCCCGGTTCTGATCTTTTTTGATAACAATCAAAGGAATCGTTTCCACCTTTTCATAAGTGGTAAATCGTTTGCCGCAGGCATCACACATCCGCCGCCTGCGAATTGCATTGCTCTCCTCCACCGGCCGGGAATCCACAACCCTTGTATTGTCCTGGTTACAAAAAGGACACCTCATCCTATATTCTCCTCGCTTTCCTGATCTGGTGTACTGACACGTTCAAAATTTATCCGCTTTTATAAAAGTACAGAATTTTCCGTATATAATGATGTTGGGGTCAAAAAGTATTTTTTCCCCATGATACCTACGGATTGCTACGCCTCCCTCATTTGAGACAAATCTCCCACAAACCGGGACGCACATCTCACGGAAAGCAATTTTCAGTATAAGTTCTAATCCCTTCGCTGTCAACATATACTGCTAAAAAGGCTTTCTGACATGCGTGTTTTAGATTTGCGTCAAAAAGAGGTCATCAATGTCTGCGACTGTAAATCCCTGGGCTGCCCGATTGATCTTGAGTTCAACCCAGTGACAGGAGTTGTTACAGCACTGATTATACCCGGACCAGGAAAATTCTGCGGATTTCTTGGCAGGGAAAAAGATCTGATCATCCCCTGGGAATGTATCTGTCAGATCGGTGATGACATTATCCTGGTGAATCTTCCAAAAAAACCTCCTCCACCGCCTAAACCGTGCTGAAAATCCCAAAAATTCTATCGTAAAAGAGCCCGGATACTGCCGGGCCCTTTTACAAATATACATCCGGATAGACGATTGCGAAACATCAATCTTCCAGTATTTCTTCCACAATTCTCGCCGCATCCTGAATACAACCGTCGCAGCTTCTGAGCATTTTTCCGGTTTCCACACCTTTCAGTTCCTTACAGACTACGCTGCCGTTTTTCCCGGCAAACTTTCTCATCACCTCTTTGGCAACCTGATATGTTGCAGCTTTGCTGGTGGGATCTGCACATCCTTTACTTTTTCTCATACCAATCAATGCCTGGGCGCCGGACACTGCCCCACAAGTGCCCTGCATACATCCCATACCAAGACCAAATCCTTCCATGATTTTGAACATCGTATCTTCATCAACACCCACCAGATCACAATAGGTACAGGCAACCGCCTGCGCACAATTATATCCCTTTGCATGAAGTTCCAGTGTTTTCTCTACTCTCGATTCCATCTTTTTCTCCTCCATATTTCTCTCTTTCCCATCATTTTACCACAATATTGAAAAAATGTTGATAGATTTCTTCTTTTTTAATCCGCTTTCTTTACAGGCAGAAGGCGGATTTCACATCCGTTAACCTCCCAACATCTTCCTAAGCTTCTTCATACAAAACAGGTGTGCCGGAATCAAAAATGCATCCGCACAGATCCATGCAAGAGGATTCGCAAAACATACCGCATCGAATCCAAAGATGGGTACCAGTAAAAATCCGGCGAAAGCTCTTGCGGCCATCTCACAGACACCTGCCAATATGGCAAATGTACTAAAGCCCATTCCCTGAATACAAAATCTTACAATATTCACCAGGGCAAGGGGAATATAAAATAAACTGTTGATAATCAGGAAGTGCTGTACCCTGCCCAGAATCTGAACTTCATCCGCTTTCATGAACAAAAGTGCAATTGTTCTTCCAAAACAGATCAATACAATACATGCCAGTACGGAATAAACAGCACCAATCACGACAGAAGCTTTCATCCCCTGATTGATCCGTTTCATTTTCCTTGCACCTACATTCTGCCCTGCGTAGGTTGCCATTGTTCCGCCCAAAGCGTCAAACATACAGCAGAAAAACATAGCCACCTTGGAACCTGCTGTGACAGCTGCAACGGCCATAGATCCCAAAGAATTCACCGCTGTCTGCAAAATAACACTGCCCACAGCCGTTATCGAATACTGCAGACCCATCGGTACTCCCATATTGCACAAGGTAACAATATAACGCCCTTCGATTCTCCACTCTTCTTTTCGGATTCTCAAAATTTCAAAATGCTTCATCATATAGAACAGGCATAAACCCCCGGACACCCCTTGAGAAATAACCGTTGCCCAGGCGGGTCCTTCCACTCCCATATGTAAAACACCGATAGATGCCACATCCAACACAATATTCAGAATTGATGAAAGCACCAAAAAAAAGACCGGCGTTTTGCTGTCTCCTAAGGAACGTAAAATTCCGGACAGCAGATTATATAAAAATATAACGGGTATTCCAAAAAAAATAACAATGATATATTCATATGCTTCCTCTATGATATCGGAAGGCGTGTTCATCCAACGCAGAATATTCATGCAAAGCGCACACACCACAACCGTCATAACAGCCGCAAAAACCGCAGAAATCCAGACACTGTTCGCCACAAACTTTCTGAGTGCCGTATAATCTCCCGCCCCGAACTTCTGTGCCACCGGTATGGCAAACCCACTGCAGACTCCAACACAAAAACCGATGACCATAAAGTTGATTGATCCGGTGGAACCTACGGCGGCCAATGAATTTACCCCCAGCCATCTTCCGACAATAATCGTATCCACCATGCTGTAAAACTGCTGAAACAAAAGCCCCAGCAACATCGGAAATGCAAAACCCAATATCAATTTCATTGGGGAACCCGACGTCATATCCTTTGTCGCATTCTTTGCCATAAAAGTCCACGCTCCTCCTCTGTGAATTTCTGAGCCCTATCTTATAAAAGACAAAATCAAATGTCAATATGAATCTTTTAAATCTGATGAATTCATGACTCTGACTAAAACGTGGGCGTTTCACCCTAAAATCTTTGTGAACTTATTTTTATCCAAAAATACACCCGATTTTTTGTGAATTTATTTTTATGCAAAGCCGCAACTTATTTTTCAAAAAAAGGGTTGACAAGCACATAGCTTTTTGGTAAAATTTCTACTTGTAGCGAACACAAAACGCTTCGAACAAAAAGGCTGATGTGGCACAGGTGGTAGCGCACCTCATTGGTAGTGAGGAGGTCACGGGTCCGAGTCCCGTCATCAGCTTTTAAGAGCTCTGGTAGATGCCAGAGCTTTTTTATTCATATTTTTCGCTTTTTGACCCATGATTCCTACGGATTGCCACGCACTGTGTGCTCCCACAATTCTAAAAACCTTCGAAATCCGCCCTATCCGGTCTACTTTCTCATGTTTTACGGGTCCAAAAGTCATGCTTGCATAAAACATATAACCTTTTGACCCTGGTATCATAATATAAAGAAAAAGGGAATTTAAAATGGCAAGAGACATTTCTCAATTACACCCGGAATTACAGAACAAAATCACAAAATTAACAGAGCTTTGTAAAGGAGAAGGACTTCCCCTCGGAATCGGCGAATGCTTCCGCTCTGTTCAGGAACAAGATGAACTTTATGCACAGGGTCGTACAAAGCCCGGCTCAATCATCACAAATGCACCCGGAAGTTCCTATTCCAGCCAGCATCAGTGGGGCATCGCATTTGATTTTTATAAAAACGTGGCTGGTCACGCATACGATGATGATACTTTCTTTTCACGCGTTGCAGCTCTTGCAAAGGGCATCGGCCTTGCGTGGGGCGGAGACTGGACCTCGTTTGTGGACCGTCCCCATCTGTATCTGCCTTCCTGGGGAAGTACCACAACACGCCTGAAACAGGAATACGGAACCTTCAACACCTTCAAAGCAACCTGGGACAGCAGCAGCGAAGGTGATGCCGGAGATTCCAATCAAACATTTCACGCAATTGGTACTGCAACCTGCACAGGAAATGGTGTTCGGGTAAGAATCACACCAAATGGAACTCCTATCGGCAAACTCTATAAAGGAAACCGGTTTGAGGTAAATGGTGTAGTCAATAATGGCTGGCACCAAATTCGTGTGGTACTTAACAGTGTTCCTTATATCGGATGGATTTCCGGCGATTACGTAAAGCCGGATGCTTCAAACGCTGCTTCCTCTGGCTGGATTGCAACCGGGACGGCCACAAGTACAGGAAATGACGTCCGCGTCCGCAGTACCCCGGATGCCACGGTAAACAATAATATTCTTCTGACTTTAAATAAAGGAAATCGATTTGAAATCGACGGTCAGACGCAAAATGGCTTTTATCATATAAAAGTAAAGGATACAATCGGCTGGATTTCCGGATTGTATGTAAAAGAAGATTAACAAAAAATACTCCGACAAGCAGATAAGAGCGTGTCTGATTTTTTTCAGACACGCTCCAACGTTTCCCTTACTTTTCTCCGTATTCTCTGTAATGCGTTATCTATGGATTTTGGAGATCGATCCATCTTTTCGCTGATCCGGATATAATCATCTCCCTCCAGATACAATTCCAGCACCTGCCTCTCAAAAGGGCTTAAAGCCGCATCAATTCTACGATTGAGATGTGCACTTTGTTCCTGCTCCAGCAAAATTTTTTCCGGACTATCCTCTGTAATCAAATTCCAGGTCTTATCTTCCTCCAGCTCATTCAAAGACAGAGAATTATTCAGCAGCTGATGCTTCTGTCTCTGATAAGAAGTCACCGCCTTATACATCTGATTCGTGATACAAGAACTTGCAAACGTATAAAAGCCTGCCTCTTTGTCAGGCTTGTATTCCCGCACTGCTTTAAAAAGCCCCAGCATTCCTTCCTGAATCAGATCTTCATGATCTCCGCCTGCCAGGTACAGGGCGCGGGCTTTCCTGCGGACCAGGTTCTTATATTTGTCCACCAGATAGTCTGCAATTTCCCGTTCCCCCTCCCGCAGCATCCCGATTAATTGATCATCTGAATATCCACCATAATTTTTCATCTTATCCCCGCTGTCTTACAATCTCATAGGCAAGCACCCCTGCTGCCACAGATGCATTGAGAGAATCAATATCACCCTTCATGGGAATGGATGCGATAAAATCGCATTTTTCCCGTACAAGACGGCTGACACCTTCCCCTTCATTTCCGATTACCAGACCGATCGGCCCTTTCAGATCCAGATCATACATCCGGGTTCCTCCCATATCGGCACATGCAAACCACAGCCCCTCTTTCTTGAGCTGGTCGATCGTCATACCAAGATTGGTCACTTTGGCAACCGGTGTATAATTGATGGCTCCTGCGGAAGTCTTTGCCACAGTTGCCGTCAGCCCCACTGCCCTGTGTTTTGGAATAATAACTCCATGAGCCCCTGCCAGATTGGCTGTTCTGAGGATTGCACCAAGATTGTGGGGATCTTCAATTCCATCCAACAGAAATATAAACGGCGGTTCCCCCTTTTCTTTTGCTTTTTCAAGAATCTCCTCCACCGAAGCATATCCATAAGACGCTGCAATGGCGATAACTCCCTGATGGTTCCCCGTCTCAGAAATCTGATTCAACCGTTCTTTCGATACATAACTGATGATTGTATCATGCTTCTTAGCTTCCCTGAGAATCGACTGGATCGGACCGTCATGAGCCCCCATCAACACATAAATTTTATCCACACTGCGGCCGGAACGAAGCGCCTCCAGCACTGCATTCCTTCCCTCTATTTTGTTCTCTGTAAAAATTTCTTTCTTACCGTTTTCCATCCTTTTCCTCTTTCCCGGGCTCCAGACCCAGTTTAACCAAATCTATCATTCTGTGATACTTTCCGGTCAGATACAGGTATCCCATTACTGCTTCAAATCCTGTGGCTCTCCGGTAATCCGCAATACTTGCATTCTTGGCACTGGTAAATGATTTTGCATTCCTGCCTCTCTTATAAATCTGTTCTTCCTCTTTTGTAAAATGGAGTTCCAGAATCTCAATCATCTGAGACTGCTTTTCCGCCTTTACCAGACTGCTGGCACGCTTATGCAGTTTATTGACTTGTGTGTTTCCCTTTTCCACCAGCAGGGTGCGGATCAGCAAATCATAGATGGCATCACCGATATAAGCCAGTGTCAGGGGCGAATAGGTCCTGATGTCCACATCCTCCCGGTGGAATTGTTCATTTAGATAAGTGATTAAGCTCTCTTCCATTTTACTCCTTCACGGGTATCTTCCAGAATGATTCCCTTCGCCAGCAGTTCATCACGAATCGCATCTGCTCTTGCAAAATCTCTTGCTTTCCTTGCTGCCTGACGCTGCGCGATCAACGCTTCAATCTCTTCATCCAACGTCTCCGCTTTGCGTTCCACCAGCAGACCCAGAATATCGGACAATGACACAATTTCTTCTTTTACTGCCTCTGCAAATGCTTTGGAACTTCCCTCATGCACTTCTGTATTTGCAAATTTAACCAGTTCAAAAATTGCTGCGATCGCATCCGAAGTGTTCAGATCATCTTCCATGGCAGTTTCAAATTTTATACGATATTCCTTCATACACTGCAGCCTTTCCTGCTCTTTTGCAGAAAGCTCCTGCGTTGATCCGGTTTCTGCCACATGTTTGCAGTTATCGACTGCCGTCACAATACGTTCCAGGGCGTTCTTGGAAGATTCCATAATATCCGCACTGAAATTCAGCGGACTTCTGTAATGTGCGGACAGCATGAAGAATCGAAGGACCTGAAGATCATACTTCTCACCAATCTCACGGACAGTGAAAAAGTTCCCCAGAGATTTACTCATCTTACGGTTGTCAATATTCAAAAAAGCATTATGCAGCCAATAACGGGCAAATGGCTTTCCGTTACAGCACTCGCTCTGTGCGATTTCATTTTCATGATGGGGGAAAATCAGATCCTCTCCGCCGGCATGAATATCAATTTCCTCTCCCAGATACTTTTTAGACATTACAGAACACTCGATATGCCATCCCGGACGTCCTTCGCTCCACGGGGATTTCCATGCGGGTTCGCCTTCTTTCTTTGGCTTCCAGAGTACGAAATCCAACGGATCTTCCTTCTGGTTCTCTCCGGTCACCAGCAGAGAACGGTTGCCGGAACGCAGGTCATCCAGATTTTTATGAGACAATTTTCCATATTCTTTAAACTTTCTGGTACGGAAATATACGGTTCCATTCACATTATAAGCATAGCCCTTATCCATCAAAGTCTGGATCATCTCAAGCATCCCCGGAATCTCCTGTGTTGCCAATGGATGTGTGGTCGCAGGGCGCACATTCATATCCGCCATATCCTTTTTGCATTCAGCGATATAGCGCTGGGAAACCTCTTCCGCAGATATGCCCTCCTCGATTGCCTTTGCGATAATTTTATCATCCACATCCGTAAAATTCGATACATAATTCACTTCGAATCCTTTGTATTCCATATAACGGCGTGCCGTGTCAAATACAATCATCGGACGTGCATTACCGATATGAATAAAGTTATATACGGTAGGACCGCACACATACATGCTGATTTTGCCTTCTTTCAACGGAACAAATTCTTCTTTTTTCTTTGTCAGGGTATTGTAAAACTTCATATTTTTCTCCTCTTCTCTTTTTATTCTGCTGCACTGTTTTTTTCAATATCTTTCAGACGTTTTTCCAACTCCAGAACCCGGTTTATAAGTTCCGTGTTTTCACACTGCAAAACCCGAATATCATCCAACACCGGATCCGGCAGATGGCACTGATCCATGGTTTCTCTCGGAACTCTGACATTTTCCCGTTTTACTACACGTCCGGGAACACCAACCACCGTACAATTGGGCGGTACTGCCTCAAGAACTACGCTTCCCGCCCCGATCTTGGAGTTTTCTCCTATTGTAAAGGAACCGATAATCTTTGCACCCGCGCTGACCATCACATTGTCCTCCAGTGTTGGGTGGCGCTTTCCTGTTTCCTTTCCTGTACCACCCAATGTGACACCCTGGTATAACGTAACATTATCCCCGATGACTGCTGTCTCTCCGATAATAACGCCTGCTCCATGATCGATGAACAGACCTTTGCCGATTGTTGCACCCGGATGAATCTCAATTCCCGTCTTTCTTGCTGCACGCTGAGAAATCCATCTTGCCCGGAAATAGTGCCCTCTCAGATATTGCTTATGCGCCTTCCGGTACTTCAGCATAACCCGGAAGCTCGGATACAGTAAAACTTCCCAGGGCGATTTGATCGCCGGATCACGCTCTTTGATGACCGCAAATTCTTCTTTTACATGCGCTATAAATCCCAACTTTGATACCTCCTAAACGGACATGTCTGCTAACGCAGACATCACTATTCATGAAAGTCGATTGCTCCGCACTTTGTGCTCCCGCAATCGCCGCCAGTATTCGTAATCCGGGCTGTCGCCCTCCTTACTCATACCGGCTTACCCGTCCAATATCCATGATCCTGCGCGTGCAAGCACACTCCTCATGCCCGCTGTACGGGACTTTCATAGTAAACGGACATGTCTGCTGGCGCAGACATCACCATTCATGAAAGTCAGATGCTCCGTGCTGTGCACTCCCGCATCTGCCGCCAGTATTCGTAATCCGGGCTATCGCCCTCCTTACTCATACCGGCTTGCCCCTCCAATGTCCATGACTCACTGCATGCAAGCATGCGCTCCTCATGGCCGCTGTCCGGGACTTTCATAGCAAACTATAACAAAAAAGAGAATCCCATCTGATAAAGACGAAATTCTCCGTGGTTCCACTTTATTTTCAAAATCCTGCCTCTATTAACATTCAGCCAGACACCACTACAAACCTGTGTATTCCACACCCGGCTTTAATATCAGCTCAGGATTCTGCTCCCTGGCCTGTAACGTCTGCCATACGTACCTGACTACTCTTTCGTTCACCCGGTCAGCTCCCGGAAGCACTTCACAGATTCCGTTATCGGACTGCTCTCAGCCAGTGACAGTCCTTCTCTGGAAATCCGGTCAATCTGCTACTCTTTCCGTTCCAAGCCTTTATCAGATTCATCTATGCTATAGTCTATGCAATAACAAGAAATTTGTCAAGTAAAATCTCCGGCAGCTATTCAAAATCACTATTTTGCGACGCAGGACAATTCCCGCAGCATCTTCCGGTCATTCCCATCCTGTCATCCGCCATACCATCAAGTGCCGGACTAATCGAACAGATCGCATGTGCAGAGATTCCTTCCATGCTGCCGGTAAACCCCAGTCCCTCTTCCGTTGTCGCCTTGATATTGACCTGATTCTCCTGAAGGCGAAGAGTTCTGGCAACATTTCTGATCATTTCATCCATATATGGTCTCAGCTTTGGCTTCTGTGCAATGATCGTTGCATCGATATTTTCAATCAAATACAATTTTTCTTCCAGCAACTCTCCTACCCGCTCCAAAAGCTTTAGACTGGAGGCACCTTTATATGCAGGATCTGTATCGGGAAAATGATACCCGATATCTTTCAGCGCCGCAGCACCAAGCAGCGCATCCATGATAGCATGTACAACTACATCTGCATCAGAGTGTCCCAGAAGACCAAGCTCAAATGGAATCTCTACACCTCCCAAAATCAACTTTCTGCCCTCTGTCAGTCTGTGTACATCATATCCCATTCCAACTCTCATACAAATCCCTCCATCTTCATCCTTCCATCCAACTCTTTTCTGTCTGGATTTCTAACTATCCTATGATCAATACTCCAACATCTTCGAAATACGGTTAAAACTCAGACGATTTCTCACATAAGGTGACAACCGAAGGGACTGTAAAACCAGGCCTTCCGTCAAACCAATCTGATCCATACGATAACAACATCCTGCTGCCTTTAATAAATGTTCCAGTTTTTTCACAGAAGGAATTTCATCAAGAATCTCTGCAATCTGCGGCAGAAGCTTTTCCAGCTTTTCGGCATCCACTTCCGCCATCGGATCCGGCGTATTCTCAAGAACTGTGGATTCATAAAGTCCTTTTTTACCAAATGTATCCTTCAAAAGCTCCTCTTCTATCCCTTCATACGTATGTACCCGGCATCTTCCCTTCCGGATTGCCCCGGAAACAGCTTCATACTTTTTCCGCACCTGAACCATACCCACAGAAACCTTTTCTCCGTGGAGGGCATCTATGTGTTCATTGATTACCTCCATCTCCCAGAGATGGGACATATGGTGCTCCGCACAAGATGCCGGCCTGGAATTTCCGATCATCTGCATAGCAAGACCGGATAACAAAAGGGCATACATCAGTTTTTCGTATGCCTCACTGTCCTCCCGCGCCAGATCATCTATACAGGAAACCACCTCTTTCAGAGCATCATATTCTAATTTCATAGTCTCTTTGCAGATATATTCATCAGTTACCAGATGTGCAATCTTCCAGTCTGCCAGAGCAATATATTTTCCCAACAGATCTGATATTCCGGAAGCTGTCAGACGATAGGGCGCCGCTTTAAAAATGTTTGTATCCGCAAACACATAAAGCGGAGCCGCTGCCGGTACCGTTTTCTTCATTCCATTCCAGGTCATGGCAGCAACTGTAGACACAAATCCATCCACACTGGCTGCCGTCGGAACCGATATAAAAGGAATTCTGCGCTCATACGCTACATAACGGCAGAGATCATGAATCGTTCCGCTGCCCACCGCAAGAATCAGATCTGTCTCTTCCGGAAGATTCTCTTCCAAAATCTCAACACCCTGATTATTGGCATGGAGATTTTCACTTTCCAGGCAGATATCTTCCAGACAGATATCTTCCACATCTTCCAATGCCTCTTCTGCTGCCTCCTTGGTATTATCATCCCACACAATGACCGGTGCAATAAACTCTCCCAGTTCTTCCTCCTCTGTCAGCATCTGGTACAGGCGCTTCACTGCGCCCTCCTCAATCCAGATACCCTGAACGGAAATCTCATGAACATGCCCGCAGGAACATGGTTTTCGGAACTGTTCTAAATCAATCTGCATAGTGCTGTCTTATCCTCCAATCAATTAAATCCATATAGTTTTTGTACAATTCTGTAACCTGTGACAGACATCTTCCGTCCGCCCTTTCCCGGAAGATTCATGGCCCCTCCGGTAATTCCATGTCTTATCTTAAGATATGCCACACGATCCTGCTTTTTCAGATAATTCCAGAGTTCCTTCTTTTTCTCAAGAGACTCCTCGGTATCCGCCCGAATCAGCATAATGGAAGAAACCGTCATGATAATTCCCAGAGCATGAAGCATAAACGACCGCTGCTGCTTATTGAGATTTTTCTGTTTTCCCAGATACTCGATCATCTCATTGTTCACACGCAATTGCTGATCCACTCTCCCGATCATCACCTGCTCATTGACCGACTGATCTGCACGCCCGATATAATACCGATAAAAGTTCACATCCAGATAATATAACGTCTTTACATAAGGGAACGGTATGAACGCAAACAGATTATCCACATAAAAGGTATGCTCAGGAAGTTTCAAGCCACATTCCCTAAGAAGGGATGTCCGGAAAATCAACGAATGCATCAGTACATAATGCGTAGGCCTCAGCTTTTTCATATCCTTCCATCCGAAAATCCGGTTTTCCGGAAATTCATGGGGATACCGCATGACACGTTTTCTCTTTGCTCCCTCTTTTTCATATACATAATTTGAAATCAGAACATCCAAAGTCTGGGAACCGCGGATCTGTGTCTCCAATACCTCAAGAATCTTCCGGTATGCCTCTTCATTTACCCAGTCATCACTGTCCACCACTTTGAAATAAAGACCGGTAGCCGCTTCCAAACCGGTATTAACCGCACCTCCATGCCCCTTATTCTCCTGATGAATCGCCCGGACAATTGTAGGGTACTTCTCTGCATATTCATCTGCAATTTCAGCAGTGTTATCTTTTGTGGAACCATCATCCACAATCAAGATTTCTACATCTTCTCCACCGGTCAATAATGAATCTATACATTTACGCATATAGGCGGAAGAATTATAACATGGTACTGTGATACTTAATAGCTTCATTTTTTATTTCCTCATATTCCTAAATTCTGCAACTGCCAACATCGTGAACAGTTATCCTATTTTCAATTATGCGAAGAATATCCTTCTACGCTTCTTCATACTTTTCCTGTCCAAGCCGCAGATTCATATATCCGGCATATGCCCCATAAGCAGCAGGCACCGGATAATTCTGCTCGGCATGCGCGGTTTCCACAAACATCATATCCGTACTTCCACTCTTTTCCAATTCTGCCACCCGAACTGCATATCCAATCATATGCCACTCAACATGTGAAAAAATATGTTTGGAATCCGGAAGCTTTTGAATTCTTAAAGGTGTCAGTCCATAGGATTCCACCTGCGCCAGAACCTCATCTTCCGTCAGATGGCCTTTCAGGTTTGGAAATTCATAAAGTCCCGCAAGCAATCCCTTGGCAGGACGCTTCCGTATGGCCACACAGGCTCCATCCAGAATCAGTAAAATGGTACGATCCTCCACTTTTCTTGCCTTAGCTTTGGTCTTTACCGGATATTCCATCACCCGGTCTGCGCTTCTGGCTTTGCAGTATCCTGCCACCGGACATTCCTCACAATGTGCCATGCCGTTTGGCACACATACGGTGGCCCCAAGCTCCATCAATGCCTGGTTGAATGTTCCCGGATCGTCCTGCGGCATCACTGCCAGAAGATCGGCTTCCACCTGATTCCGCACAGACTGCTTCATGATATCCCTGTCATCTTCACGAATTCTGGCAATAACTCTCAAAACATTGCCGTCAACTGCCGGAACCGGAATTCCGTAAGCAATTGATGCGATTGCCCCTGCCGTATAATTCCCAATTCCCGGAAGACTTTTCAGTGCCTCATAGTCTGCCGGGAGCTTTCCGCGGTATACTTCCATCACTTTCAGAGCGGCTTTCTGCATGTTACGCACCCGATTATAATAGCCCAGTCCTTCCCATAACTTTAAGAGCCGGTCCTCCGGACAAACTGCCAGATCTTCAATTCCCGGCAATGCTTCGGTGAAACGCCTGAAAAACGGTTTCACGGCTTCCACCCGGGTCTGCTGCAGCATAATTTCCGAAATCCAGATATAGTAAGGATTTTTATTTTCCCTCCATGGCAAAACCCGCTTGTTCTTATCATACCACAACATCAATGGTTGTACAATTTTTTCTAACATTCTCTCTCCCCGAATAATACTTCTGCTCTTTCTCTCTTATCTTGCCACAAAACATCAAAAAAAGCAAAATAAACATTGAATTTCCATGAATTTCTTATTACAATAATACTAAGATATCAGGGTCAAAAGGTTATGCGTTTCATGCTTGCATGAAAAAGCATGACTTTGGGACCCGTAAAACATGAGAAAGCAGCCCGAATAGGGCGGATTTCGAATGTTTTTAGGATTGTGGGAGCCATGACATGTAAAGGAGAAGACAGGTGATTGATAGTATAATTTTTGATGTAGACGGCACACTCTGGGATTCCACTGACATTGTTGCCAAAGCATGGAATCAGGTAATTTCACAAAAGACAAATCGACCGGCAAACCTTACCGGCAAAGATCTAAAAAAATTATTCGGCCGCCTTCTGGAAGATATCGCCGCAGTTATCTTTGCCAATGAGCCGAAAGAACGGCAATTGGAATTGATTGACCTGTGCTGCCAGGAAGAACACCGTGTCCTGCTTGACACCCCGGCCCCGGTTTACGATGGTTTGGAGGATGCTTTAAAAATTCTTTCCAGAAAATACCGTCTCTTTATTGTCAGCAACTGTCAGGCCGGATATATCGAAGTTTTCTTAGCGGCTACCGGCCTTGCCGGATATTTTGAAGCACATCTCTGCCCCGGCGATACCGGTAAGGCAAAGGCTGCCAATATCAAGACCATTGTAGATACCTATCACTTAAAATCTGCGGTCTATGTGGGTGATACAGCCGGTGATTTTCAGGCCACGAAGGAAGCCGGACTGCCTTTTATCTTTGCCTCCTATGGTTTCGGACAGGTAACACAGCCTGACGCCGTCATCTCCTCTTTACAGGAGCTGCCTGAAGTAACAGCAATTTTGTAACATTCAAATGCTTGCCTGAAATCGTTTTATACAGACGACTTCAGGCTTAAGTCTTCCAATGCCGGATTATTCAACAACTTCCCATTCCTGTCAAATCTCGATCCATGACATGGACACTCATAGACCTCCTCATCGGGATTCCACTCCAACTCACATCCCAGATGCGTACAACGTTTTTTCTCTTGATAATCCAGTAATCCCTTTCCCAGATTTTTTGCCGAAAGCATCCCGTCTTCCAGAAAGTTTCCAACAGCCTCTGCCGTGATACTTCTCTGCGGTGAGAAAAGTTCTTCATATGGACTAATTTGGTGTGTAATGAGATCGGCTAAAAGATGAGCGCTCACCATAGAACTGCTCATTCCCCACTTTCCAAATCCTGTTGCCACATACCAATGTTCTGTCTCTTCCGAAAACCTTCCGATGTAGGGGATCCCATCCAATGTCATGCAGTCCTGTGCAGACCAGCATGCTGCCTTTTTACAGCCGCTCCAATATTGCCGGATCTGCTCCCACAATTTTTCATATCTTCCGCCTTCCTGGTTTTCCCCGGTTCTATGCTGCCCTCCGCCCGCTAACAGAAGCTTTCCTGCATTTCGAAAGGACAGTCCTTCCTCATCAATTCCATAATACATCCCATCCAATTGCTGTGCCTGTTTGACTGCCACTACATAACTTCGTTCCTGATGCATTCTGGCAAAATAGTAACCCGGTATATTGACAAACGGAAAATGGCAGGCAAAAATAATGTTTCCAGCTTCTACTGTCCCTCCTGTGGTTTGCAGCACATTCCCTTCAACCTTAAAAACCTTCGTCTGTTCATAGATATCCAACTCTTCAGAAACCGCTTTCAAAAACTTCAGTGGATGAAACTGTGCCTGTCCCCGGAATTTAACCGCCCCCTCTACCGGAAATGGAAGAGCCGTCTTTGTTGTAAATTCTGCATCGATACCAGCCTGCCTGGCGGCCTCCGCCTCCTGCTGCAGACATTCCCTCTCAACCTGTGAGTAAAGATATGCCGGACACCGCTGGAATTCACAGTCGATGTTTCCCTCCTCTATGATCTGTTCATAGGCTTGTATGGCTTCTTCATTTGCCTTTGCATACTGTCTGGCTTTTACAATTCCCGATTTCTGAATCATATTTTCATAACACATCCCATGCTGGGATGTAATCTTTGCGGTCGTGTTTCCGGTCTGTCCGCTTCCAATCCTCTTTGCCTCCAGAATCACACATGGTTTTCCCCTTCTTCGTAATTCATAAGCAGTAAGAACTCCTGCCATCCCCGCACCGATAATGACTGTTTCTACGGATATATTTTCTTTCAGCGGCTTCCTTGGGGGAATCCATACTTCCCCGTTCCAAATCGACTCCATAATTTCCTCCAATATAATGATATCAGGGTCAAAAGGTTATGCGTTTCATGCTTGCATGAAAAAGCATGACTTTGGGACCCGTGTATCAGCAGATTCCTTTAACATCCTTAATGTTCCTTTCTACGGGGATTCCTATGCATATATAAAACAAAAAACTGCTGCTCCACAGATGCTTCTACATCCATTTTGCAACAGCCTTTCTCACTCATGCGCCATTACTCTTTTTAAATCGTTATCTGCTTTCCAGATTCTCCAGAATAATCGTAAAGGGTCCGTCGTTCACAAGAGAAACCTTCATATCAGCGCCGAATCTTCCAGTCTTGACTACCGGAACTGTTTCTCTTGTTTTCTGAATGATATACTCATACAATGCCTCTGCCTTCTGCGGTTCCCCTGCGTCGATAAAACTGGGACGATTTCCTTTCTTACAATTGGCATACAGCGTAAACTGGGATACCAGAAGAAGCTCTCCGTTCACATCTGCCAACGACAGATTCGTCTTTCCCTGTTCATCCTCAAAGATCCGAAGTCCCAGCAGCTTCTTCACATACTGATCTGCAATTTCTTTTGTATCATGCTCTCCCACACCAATCAATACCAAAAAACCTTTCCCAATCTGGCCGATGATTTCACCGTCTACCTCTACGGATGCTTCCGTCACTCGCTGTATCACCAACTTCATGGGTTTTGATCCTCCAAAAGTTGTTTTCTCCACTCCGCTTCCTTGAACCCGGTGAGAACGTAATCCTCTCCGACTACCATCGGACGTTTTACCAACATCCCATCTGTGGAAAGCAGCTGAATCTGTTCCTCCTCCGACATATCCGGTAACTTGTCTTTTAGCTTCATTTCCTTATAAACCAGACCGCTGGTATTAAAGAAGCGTTTTAGAGAAAGCCCGCTTTTCCCATACCACTCCTTCAATTCCTCTGCGGACGGATTCTGCTCCTTAATCGGGCGAACTTCATATGCAATCCCCTGTTCCTCCAGCCATGCAAGAGCCTTCTTACAGGTTGTACATTTACTGTAACATAATACAACTGGTTTCATTCTATATTCTCCTCTCTTTTATTCATGCCGCAAAGCATCAATCGGATTTAAGTTTGCCGCCTTAATAGACGGCAGCAGTCCGAAAATAATGCCAATCACCATAGAGAATATTACCGATGCAATAATTGCAGGTACCGATATTGCAACCAATGTCTGTGAAATTTTAGAAATTACCTCAGCTAGGATGATTCCTGCTATGACTCCGATGATTCCTCCAATGCTGGTAAGCACCGCTGCCTCGGTCAAAAACTGTGACAGAATCCTGCGCTTTCTGGCACCGATCGCTTTTTTCAGACCGATCTCACTGGTACGCTCCGTCACGGATACCAACATAATATTCATAACACCAATTCCGCCTACCAACAGCGAAATACTTGCCACCCAGAGCAGCAGATTATTGGTGCTTGCGCTGAGTTCCTGAAGATTCTTGGCCCGCTCCAGGAGATCCTCTGCTTTATACTGCAGATCACTGTCTGACTGAAGGATTGCCCCATTCATTAATTCTGCCGCATCTTTTCCGACAGAACTCATGTCCTCCGTACTTTTTGCCATAACAACTGCATTCTGGGGCTCGTCAAACCCGAAAACAATCGGCCAGCAGACATCCGGTATCAGTACGGTTCCATAATCCTGCTGATAATACATTTGATATTCTTCCATGGAATTGATGACCGGCTGAAAAGAGTCCGCTTTCTTAATCAATCCCACCACCGTAAACGGCTCTCCCCGGATTTCAATGGTTTTCCCCAGCGCGGATTCTTCCTGAAACAATGCAGAAGCTGCTGTCGTATCCAACAGCACGACCTTCCGAAATCCCTGATAATCACCGTCGATAAAGCCGCGTCCTGCACTGACTACATATCCGCAGGTGTCCAGATACTGCTGATCGATCCCGTATGCCTTACCGCTGTCCAATCTGGTGTCTCCGTTACTGATTCCATCCACATACGTTCTGCTGTTAAAGAAAGAGGCATTTTCTACATGATCCAGTGCACGAATTCCCTCTTTTATATCATCCGACAAGGGAATCACACCCTCCGGAGTTCCACTGTCCATCCAGTATTCTCCGTCGCCCTGATTCAGGGTAATGGTAACATTGTTATTGCCTGCACCGATCAGATTCTGCTTAATCTGTTCATTCGTTCCTTTAATCGTTGATACAATGGCGATAATGGATGCAATTCCAATAATAACACCCAGCATTGTCAGGAAGGAACGCATCTTGTGAGACCAGATTCCCTGAAAGGATAATCGAATATTCTCTAACATGTTTTCCCTCCTTAATATCCATATAGCTGATTTATCGTGCCCTCTTTTGTCCTGGCACCTTCTTTTACGTTCTTTCCATAAGGAAATGCAATCCAGTCTTCACTGGTGATACCGCTCTTGATCTCATAGGTATCTCCCCAGAAAATCCGCCCTGTCCGGATTTCCTGCCGCTTTAACCGTCCGTCTTCCCCTCTTAAAAATACATATTTCACACCATCTTCCTCACGGATAAATGCTTTGCTTAAAGATATGGTATCCTGACCCTGCATCATTTCATCTTCTCCCGGCTGCTGATTCATCGTAATCTGTACGTATTCATTGTTCTGCAGCTCATCTCCGCCGCTGGCAATATAGGCAGTAAACGGATAACCTGACACATTGGCATTACTGTAATCATAGTAATTATCTGCCGGATAAGGAGAAATATCCTTGATCGTAGCCTCGCACATGATGCCGCTTTCATAAGACATAATATCCACCTTATCTCCTTCTTTGACAGAATCCAGTTTCAACTCACTGACGGTGCCCTTCACATACAATCCTTCCGAACCAGATACTACAAGAAACGGAGAACCATCTTTCGGAGGATTCTTTGGATCACCGACAGTCTTCACAACACCATCGATTTTCGCCACTACCTGACCGCCCTCTACTGCTTTCTGATTGGCCCGCAGTTTGATATCCTCTTCTCTCAGATCCAATTCCAGTCCCTTGATTTCTGCCTCTTTGTCCTTGATCGCCTTTGCCAGTTCCTCCTTTGTATACGTCATCTCCGAGGAAGAGTCTCCGGAAGAAATCCGATTTGCCCCGGTACTTGAAGCGGTATCCGTAAAAATAAACTTCTCTGTTCCTTTCATTGTAAGATTCAAGGCAGCATTCTCATTCCCGCCGGCTGCTCTTGTCAAAGTCCTCCTGTTCCCAAAAAACATTCGGAGTGCAGACTCCGGCGTACTTGTCGGATCCGGCATAGAAGTTGGATCCGGTGCAGGGGTGGGCGTTACAATCTCCTTTTTCGACAAATCTAATACAGCCGCCCAATCCTCGGAATAAGGATGATCTATCAGTGAGCCATCCTGCAGCCAGGCTTTCATCAGCGGTCCATCTGCTTTGTCACCCTTCCGGACTTCCAATCGGAAAAAATATCCCCTTTCTGTTCTGTCGCCCATATTTCCACCCTCATCATAGGTATAACCCATCAAAGCGTTTAAGAAGGATGCCTGAACCACGGTCATGTCCTGGCAAAGAAAACAATAAGGATCTTCCTTCGTACCTGCACCTTTATAATACTTCTGCTCTGTAAATGCCCGATAATCCAACGGATGATTGGTTCCATTAAATACTTCCGCATCTTCATAAGAGGGCGTTGGTACAGGAGTTTCTGTGGGCTCCTCTGTCGGATCGGGAGCTATTGGTTCTGTAGGTTCCGGTTCTATAACTCCCCAATCATCTCCCGGCAGATCACCCGTACCAAAATCATCACCTCCCGGCAACTCACCGCCGGATGCCTGATTCGACACCGGTTTCGTCTTTTTCAGCTTTTTCAGATCATTCCGTGCCACCTGAAGTCTCAACTCCGCCTGATCACGGCCCAATTTCTGCATTTCCAGATTGAGATTTGTCAGTGTCATATCATACTTCAGCAGTACATCACCTTCCCTGACTGTATCTCCCTCTTTCACCAATACCTGCTCAACGCTCTGTGTATCTGTTAAATATACATTCTGTGAGGCGTCAGAAGCCACCATACCTTCCATGGTAGAACTGTCTCCCCAGTACCCTCCGTTATTAAGGTCACTGACCGGCACTACCATAACTTCAGATTTTTGCGCTCCCCTGACAGCGAATGTCACACCGGCACCTGCCACACACACACCTGCTACAGAAAGAAGAATCGTAACAATTTTTTTCTTCGTTGTCATACGCCTGTCACCTCCTGCTTCAGTATACCGTCACGGATTTCCACCTTGCGGCCTGCGAAGGATGCGATCTCTGCATCATGTGTAATCATCAAAATGCTGACCCCTTCATCATTCAGGCTTTGAAACAATTCCATAACCTGCTCCCCCGATCTGGAATCCAACGCTCCTGTGGGTTCATCCGCAAGCAAAATCTTCGGCCGGTTTACAATCGCTCTGGCTATCGCCACTCTCTGCTTCTGTCCTCCGGAAAGCTGTGTTGGTTTAAACTCCATCCTGTCTGCCAGTCCGACACGCCCCAATGCCTCAGCCGCCCGCTCCCTTCTCTCCTTTTTTGGAATCCCGGCATATGTTAAAGGAAGTGCCACATTCTCCAATGCCGACTGTCTTGGCAAAAGCTGAAAGCTCTGAAATACAAACCCAATCTTCTGAAGCCGGATATCCGACATATGATTATCCGTACACTTTCCCACATCTTCACTGTCCAGAATATAGGTACCGCTGGTTGCCTGGTCCAGACAGCCGATAATATTCATCAACGTCGTTTTTCCGGAACCGGAAGGGCCCATAATCGCCACATACTCGCCTTCCTCCATTGCGAAACAGACATTCTTTAATACAGGAACTACCATCTTTCCCTGTATATAGTCCTTGCATATATCTTTCAATTCCAGAATCACTGCACATCCCCCTCTCCCTGGGAAATGCCTCCGTCTTCTGCACCTATACCGTCTTCTCCCATCGTATCGTCAATACCGCCTGTGATTCCATCCGTTCCATCTCCCATACTGTCATCTGTCATTCCGTCCATTCCATCTTCCACACTGTCTTCTATCATTCCGTTCATGCTATCGTCTGTCATCCCGTCCATTCCGTCTTCCATTTCGTCCATTCCTGCGGGATTACTCTGCCCCATCATGCCGTCTTCGCTGATTGCAGTTTCCATTCCCTCCTCAAGTCCCGGCTCCGGAAATGTAACAGCATCTTCTTTCGTAAGTCCTTCTGCAATCTCGTACTGCATCAGATTCTCATCGTATTGTCCCAAGGTCACATAACGTTTCTCCAGCTTTCCTTTTCCATTGTCCGCCCATACGAATGGCTCAGAATCCAGATCGTTGATAAAATAGTCTTCCAGCCAGACTCCGGCTTTCGGACCAGCCTCCTGGCCGTTATCCAATTCTATGTAGACATGCTGTCCCAACATCAGATCCTCACTGCTCTCCAGTGTCACATAAAATGGATAAGAGCTTGTCTGTGCCATACTGTCAGAGGAGGAATACATATTGTTATTATTTGCCTCGGCATTCTCTCTGTCAATGGTTGTAATCGTGCCTCTCCATGTCACAGAACTATCCACCCGGGAACGGATAATAACCGGAGAATTTTCTGTGAGAGAACCGATATTCAACTCATTGATTTTTCCTTTTACCCGGTAATCCCCGGTCGCCAGAATCGTCATAAATGATGTATCACTGTTCCCATACATATCCGTCTCACCGGAGCCGCTGTTGTTAATCGATTTCACGACACCTGCAATCTCACTGGTCACTGTGGCATTATTAATATTTTCATTCAGCTTGTCTATCTCAACCTGCTTACTCTTGCCTTCATATTCTTTCTGCCTTACCTGCAGCTCTGCTTCCTGAATCTGCAGCTGCAGACCTGCACGGTCTTCTTTTGGTGCAGATTTCTTGTCCTTATAAAGCTGGGTAATATTGTCATTCATACTGTCAACTTCATTATAGATCCGCTCCAGATCCAATTTTGCCTGCTCCAGATCAGACTGAAACTTATCTGTATCATAATTAAAAAGCGGAGTTCCTACCTGCACTTCCTGACCTTCCTCCACCAGAATATCCTTGACTACTTTTTCTGCATTTTGCTGCACCTTCCAGGTATCCTGAGATTCCACAACTCCCGGAAAACGATTCATCAAACCATTACCGCTCCCGAGACTCATTAACTTTTCCACCGTACTGACATATACTACATTGTCATCCTTCGAACTGCTTTCTCTTCCCCATACAAACCAGCCGACACCGCCGATTACCAGGGCTGCTGCCACGCAGGCACATGTAATGATGATCGATTTTTTCTTCATATATACCCTCCACTCCATAATCGTATAAACATTTACTATGAAAGTCCCGGACAGCGGCCATGAAGAGCGCATGCTTGCATGCGGCGAGTCATGGACATTGGACGGGCAAGCCGGTATGA
>OLGD01000954.1_pt1 | contig 50034 bp, 40 predicted proteins | sample 1605311 | NCBI WGS metagenome assembly OLGD01 (sample SAMEA3888917, study PRJEB22519) | human gut metagenome | biome: human gut; feature: human-associated habitat; material: faeces | place: Denmark | collected 2010
TACATTAGTACGTGACCAGTGGCGGCTTTCCCCGAAACGGAGCTATTCGCCAAAAGCATTCGCCAAATCAGAGGTCGGAATATTCTGAGATGGATTTTACGTTTAGGGACTTGTCAATTCTGCGCACCATTCCGGCGAGCACTCCGCCGGGACCGCATTCGTAGAACTGGTCTATGCCGAGTTTTGCGGCGTTGCGAACGCAATCCTCCCAGCGGACAGTGCTTACGACCTGCTTTACAAGGTTCTTTTTGATTTCGGACGGGTCGAATACCGCGTCTCCCGTGACGTTCGTAAAGACGGGTATGCGCGGGCTCTTGAATTCGATTCCCTCGAGATATTCGGCGAACGCCTTGCGGGCGGGCTCCATGAGGCGGCTGTGGTACGCGCCGGCGACTTTAAGCGGGACGACCATCTTGAACGCCTTGCGCTCCTTTGCAGCCTCGACGGCGGCGGCAACCTTCGCCTCTTCGCCCGATATGACGACCTGCCCCGGGCAGTTGACGTTCGACATGTCCACGTCGAATTCCCTGCAATATGCGGCGACATCTTCGGGGCTTCCTCCGATAAAGCTCGCCATGGCGCCTTTTGAGGCGTCGCAGGCCTCCTGCATCAGCCTGCCGCGCTCTGCGACGATTTTGAGGCCCGTTTCAAAGCTGAACGTACCCGCGAATGCGTGGGCGGTGAGCTCGCCGAGCGAGAGGCCGAGAGCCGTGGAAGGCTCGCCGAGAATCCCCTTTTGGCGCATGGCCTCGACGGCGGCAAATCCGTGCAAAAAGAGCGCCGGCTGGCAGACGCTCGTTTTCGTCAATTCCGACGACGGCCCCTCGAAGCAATATTTGGATAGCTTCATAGAGAGGGCGTCGTCGGCTCTGTCGAAGAGCTCTCTTACCGCCCCGCAGTTTTCGTACAGCGACTTTGCCATTCCGACGCTTTGCGCGCCCTGACCCGAGAATAGTAATCCTGTTTTCATATTGTATAGTTGTGGGTTAAAGTCTGGAAAGTTCGGCGGATATCTGCGCGGAAAGCCTGCCGACGAGTTCGTTGACAGCGCTTGCGTAGCCCGCGTATCCGTCTTTTGAGGAAACTTCAAAGTTGAAATTTTTTACGACGCTCTTCGCCCCCCCGGGGAGGTCTATCTGCCACTTGCCTTGGAGGCGGACTTTTCCGCCGATTTCTCCCAGACATTCGTAGACGAATATTTTTAGCGAACAAGCCTTTTCGGGATTGGGGGAAACCGCCGGATACACGAAAACCGACGCCGCTGCGGAGGACTCTATGTTGACCGCCACCGCGCGCTCGATCCCGCTGTCCGGAAGCTCCGCCCACCTGTCGAATTCGGATATTTCGAGCGCGCCTCCGGAGCCCGCCGAGACGATCTGCGCGCGCGACATATACTGAGGCAGCTGTATCGGGAGCAAATTGACGTCTAACTTCCCCGCTGCGGCCTTTTGCATCGGAACGGGAGATATGATATGGAACACCGTCGGATCCGTCGAAGGCGCGAGGAGGTCGGAGATGCATCCCGAGAGCGAGGCGGCGCACGCGAGCGCGGAGGCCGCAAGAGCTGTTCTTAAAAGTTTCATGGCGTGTTTTCCCTAATTGTTTTATTTGCGTTTGGAGTTGTCCTTGCCCCTAAGCAGCGAGTTCGGGTTGCGCTGGAGATAGTCAGTAAAATTGGAGATATAGCTCATAGACTCGTTCATTGTCTTTAAGAGGACGGCGATCTGATATCTGAACGGCGACTGCGGCGCGACGACGGAGTTGACGTTGCGCAAAACCTCGTCGAGGCGCGCCACAATGGATGTTCCGGAGGCGGAAAACTTTTTGAGTTCCGCGCGGGCGTCGTTCACAAGGGCGTCGGAATCCGAAAGAAGCGCGTCGAGCTTCTTTATCGACTCCGCCACATCCTTGTTGCGCGCGAGCTCGTCCACGCCCTTTAATGCGGAGACCGCGCTGTCGCTTATCGCCTTGGCGTCGATGCCGTCGAGTTTTTCGTTGACCTTCACGATTGCCGAATGGACGTTTTGCCCGATGGCGGCAAAGTCTATCTTTGCGACGTCCGCCATCGTCTTTTCAAACCCTTTGGCGAGCTCGGAAAGCCCCGACTTCGCGGTGGGAATTTCCTTGAAGCGCGTGCCGCCGTATTTGAGGTCGTACTTTTCCCCCTTGTCCGCGATGAAATCGAGCTCTATGTAGAGCATTCCGGTGACAATGCTCTGGTAGTTGAGCTTGGCGCGCAGGCCCTCGGCGATCTGCTCGTCCATCCAGTCGCTGTAATCCTTGAAGTCGGTGCCGGTCTTGCGCCTGAGCTGGTCGATGTCTATGGAGTACACCACCGATACCGAGCTCTCCTTGATATTCTTGGAGGAGCTTATGAATATGCCCTCCACCTTGCCGATTTTCACGCCCTTGTATTTCAGTGGGGCGCCGACGTCGAGGCCGTTGACGCTCTCCGAAAAGAACGATATGAAGTTCTCCGTCCTCGAGAAAAACTTGGCCGCACCGAAAACCATTACTGCCGCGACCGCGATGATGGAGGCGGCCATCACGAACATTCCGATCGCCGCCGGGCTGATTTTATTTTTCATAAGCGTCCTTATTTTCAAGCGGGTCGACGCCGCGGTTGAGGAACACGCGCACGTCTTTGGGGCCGCGTTCGAGAAGTTCGCGCGGGGAGCCTATCGCCCCCTGCGTCTTGGATTTCGCGTCGAGAAACACCACGCGGTCGGCTATCGCGAAAATGCTCGCAAGCTCGTGCGAGACCACGACGACCGTCGCGCCGAGAGAGTCGCGCATTTGAAGTATCAGCCGGTCGAGGCGGTGCGAGGACACCGGGTCGAGCCCCGCGCTCGGCTCGTCGAAAAACAGCACGAGCGGGTCGAGGGCGATGGCGCGCGCGAGCCCCGCGCGCTTGGCCATGCCGCCGCTGATTTCCGACGGATAAAAGCCGCCGAAGCCGTTGAGCCCGACGAGCGCGAGCTTCAAATCCGCTATTTCAGCGGCCGCCCGCTCGGAGATTCCGGAAAATTCAGTCAGCGGAAGGGCGATGTTTTCGGAGAGCGTCATGCTGCTCCAAAGCGCGCCGCCCTGGTAGAGAATGCCGAACTCGCGCAGAATTTCGAGCCTTCGCTCCTCGGTCGCGCCGGAAAAGTCCTCGCCGCGGTAGAGAATCCTGCCCGCCGCCGGCTTGGCGAGCCCTATCATATGGCGCAAAAGGGTGCTCTTGCCGCAGCCGCTGCCGCCTATTATGAAAAATATCTCGCCGCGCTTTACGGAAAAGTCGAGGTCGCGCATTACGACGTAGTCGCCGTACGCCATCGTCAAAGACTCTATCTTGAACACGTCGCCGCCGCCGTCGGGCGCGGGAGAGGTTCCGGCGTTTTTGGGAATGGCTGTTTCGCTGCGGCTCATATGTCGAAAATCGTGAATATTACGGCGAAAACCGCGTCGGCAACTATAATCCATGTCACGCTCTGCACGACCGCCGAAGTCGTTGCGAGCCCCACTCCGGAAGAGCTCTTCTCGCACGCGAGCCCCTGCCGGCAGCCTATGACGCCCACTATCAGGCCGAAAACTATGCTCTTGCCTATGCCCGTGGAAAGCTGGACGAGGTTGAGGGCGGCGACCGAGCGGTTGGCGTACTGCTCGTAGGATATGTCGAACATTCCCACGCCTATGGCGAGCCCGCCCATCATGCCTATGACGTCCGCGAATATCGTGAGCAGCGGAAACACGAGAACAAGCGCGAGTATGCGCGGAAACACGAGAAATTCCATCGGGGATATTCCGAAAGTCCTGAACGCGGAGATTTCCTCGTTCACTTTCATCGAGCCAAGCTCCGCCGCGAAAGCCGCCCCCGTGCGGCCGCTCATCACAATTCCGACCATTATCGCGCCCATTTCGCGCACCATTGCGATTCCCACGAGGTCTGCGACAAAGATTTCCGAGCCGTATTTGGCGAGCTGTATCGCGCCCACGAACGCGAGTATTAGCCCCACGAGAAAGCTTATGAGCGCCACTATCGGCAGCGCCTCGGGCCCCGAGCGCTGGACGAGCAGCGCGAGATCCTTGCCCCTGAACCGCGCGCGACCGGCCACGGCGAGCGCAAACGATATTGCGACTTCGCCGACAAATTCCGAAATGGAGTTGAAAGAGCTCAAAACCCCTATCGCGCGAGATCCGACCTTCCCGAAAATCCCACCCTGCTTTGCCGCGGACTTTCTCGACGCCTCGTCGGCCTCCGGAACTGCGGTTGCGAGCCTCAAGAGAGCTCGCGGCCCCTCGGGGAGAGATTCGGCGTCGAAATTTATGGAGAGCTTGGAGCACAGCTCCCAGACGCGCAGGAGAAACGCCGAGAGCGCGGAGTCGTACTCTCCGAGCCCCCCCGCGTCGACTTTTAGCGAGGAAACATTCCCGCGCGACGAGAGCTCTCCCCCGATTTTTTCGAAGGGAGTGCGTCCGTTTTTCAAAAGCCAATCCCCCGAGACGCGCAGCACGAGAGCGTCTCCGTCGCCGGAAATGGAGGCTGTCGCCGAAATTCCCGTTTCCTCCGATTTCGGCTTTTTGAAAATACTTGAGAAAAATCCCGTCACAATATTTCTATTCAGAGGACAAAATAGAAAAACACCGGCATTTGTAAAGAGCTAATGAATGCGCGGATTTCGCGTTGACACCCCGCTGCGGGGCGCTTTAATATTTGCCAATCTCCGGCATAATATGCGATTTAAAACCTTTTTTTTAATCCTGCCGCTGCTTGCGCTGCAGTTTATGGGGCGCCTCGCCGCCGGAGGGGAAGGACTGTCGGGATTTTCCGAATTGGCGTTCATAAAGCGCAACGCCTTCGACCCAAACCACTATTATACGGAGTTCATAAACAGCTCGTGGCGGCCGGGCGGCGGAATTTTCATTCTGAATTTGAAAGACGGAAGCCAGCGCGAATTGTTTCCGACGATGTCCGGCGGCGTATTCGGGAGGTTCGACATCTCTTTCGACGCGAAACGCATAGTGTTTTCATACAAAAAATCCGCCGGAGAGGGATTCAGGATTTACTCCGCAAAAATCGACGGCTCCGGCCTCAAACAGCTGACTTTTCCCGAGCCGAGCGAAGCCGAAACCGCAAAGAAGTTCAGGCGCGGCGGATACCACAGCGGAACCGACGACATGGATCCGTGCTGGCTGCCCGACGGCGGCATAGCGTTCGTGTCTACGCGCCCGAGATACGGCGTGCTATGCGACCCTTCCGACGACCTCACTGTCGCGACAATGTACAGAATGGAGGCGGACGGCTCGGGCATGAAGCGGCTGTCCTACGGCGCGCTCAGCGAGAACTCCCCGTGCGTCCTGCCGGACGGCAGAATAATGTACACGCGGTGGGAATACGTGGACAAAGGGGCGTCCGCCGTAAAATGCCTGTGGGCCATGCGCCCCGACGGGACGGGATCCGCGGAAATTTACGGCAACGACATCGCCCTGCCCGTCACAATGATATTCGGGCGGCCAATGCCCGGCGGAAGGGGAAAGTATGTTTTCATCGGCGCCCCGCACTATCCGCAGGGGCCGAACGGGACGGTGATGACAGCCGACACATCAAAAGGAACCCGCTCGGAATCCGCGATGCGCCATATCACGCCCGACGTGGAAATACGCGACGAAAGCGGCTACCATTTTAAAAAGGGCGGAAACTGGAAATTCGACCCGTCGGGAAAGTCGGGCAGGCTCTTCCGCGACCCCTATCCTATTTCGGACGGAGAATTTCTCGTGGCGATGAAGCCCGAGGGATACGCGTGGAACGACGCTGGCGGATACGAACTCGCGCTCCTCTCCTCCGACGGCTCCGCGCGGAGAATATACAGGGACGAAAAGTATTCCGCCTTCCAGCCCGTCCCGATAGCCCCGCGCCCGCTTCCGCCGGTTCTTCCGTCCGCCCCCGACGAAGGCCTTGAACGCAGAAACCTCGCCGCCCTTCTGATAACCGACGTCTACGCAGGCCTCGAAAACGTCCCGCGCGGCGCGGCCAAATACGTCCGCGTCCTCGAGCAAATCGCGCGGCCGTGGGGCGCAAACAGAATAGCTATGGGCGGCGAAAAGACCGAAGACGCCCACGGGCAGCAGCACGCCGCGGTAAGCCGGTACACGCACTTGGGGCTGAAAGTCCAGCGCGGCGTGGCGGAAATCGAGCCCGACGGCAGCGCGTATTTTTTGGTTCCCGCCAACCGCAACATATTTTTGCAGGTTTTGGACGAAAATTACATGGCGCTGCAAACCGAGCGTACTTTTGTAAACTACATGCCCGGGGAAATCAGGGGCTGCATCGGGTGCCACGAGGGCTCCTCCGAAACCCCGCAGCTGGCGAAATCCGCGCGGGTTCTCGCGCTGCGCAAGCCGCCTCAAAAACTGAAACCCCAGCGAGGGGAGGCGTCTGCCGAAAAGCTTTTCGACTACGCCGCGCAAATACAGCCGATTTTCGACGGGCGCTGCGTCTCATGCCACGGGCAAAACCGGCGCGAAAAGGGGCTCGACCTGCGCGGAACCCCGACGAAATTTTTCAGCGTCTCGTACGAATCGCTCGTCCCCGACTACGTTTGGCACGCGGGACTTCCAAAGGAGTGCGCCTTTGAAAGGGAGCGCGTCGGAATGACAAACATGTCTAAAAAAGACTACGCGAGGCTCGACCGGAGGCTGCTCGGCAAAATCATATCCGAAATATTCCAAAAGGACAACAACGTCGAGTATCTGCCCGCTGGAAGCCTTGGGGCGCGAACGAGCGTTTTGATAGGCGCGTTCGCTCCCGAAGCCGCGGACATAAGGGACGCGCGCGACGCCGCGCGCGCGCGGGAGCTCGCAAAAATCCACAAAAACATAAGGCTTTCCGACGCCGAAATTCTCGCGCTATCCAACTGGATAGACGCCAACTGCCAGTTCCATCCGTCCTATTGGGGCGCGAAAAATCTGAAATACAAAAACGCCCCGCAATTCAGGCCGAAACTCGGTTTCGACGAGGCTATTTCCGAAACACCCCCGAAAGGGCTGGAATTTTCGCCCGCGCGAACCGTAAAACTTAAATAGGCCCGCGCGAAAAACGGCGCGGCGGCACGACGGGCGACGGGAAACCGGATTTCTACGCCGCGGAACGCCTGAAAAAAAGCCCCCTCCCTATGGGGCGAGGCGCGAAATTTCCCAAACCGCCGAGCCGTCGGGGGAGGACTTTTTCGCGTACTCGAACCTGTCGTGCAGGCGGTTTTTTCTGCCCTGCCAAAATTCAAAACTCTCGGGGACAATTCTGTACCCTCCCCAGAAATCGGGCAGCGGAACGTCGCCGTTTTTGAATTTCTCCTTCATCTTTTCAAACTGCATTTCGAGCAGGCCGCGCGACGAAATCACGCTGCTCTGGCGCGACACCCACGCCCCGAGACGGCTCCCGAACGGCCGCGACAAAAAGTAGCGCAGCGACTCCGCCGCCGACACCTTCTCCGCCCTGCCTCCTATGCGCAGCTGCCGCTCCAGGTCAAGCCACGCGAAAATCGCGCACACCTTGTCGTTGCCGGCGATTTCGCGCGCCTTGCGGCTCGAATAATTGGTGTAAAACACGAAGCCGTTTTCGTCCCACGACTTCAAAAGCACCACGCGCGACGACGGCGCGCCGTCCGCCCCCACCGTGGAAACCACCATGGCGTTGGGCTCCGCAACGTCGCATTCGCACGCGTGGTTAAACCATTTTTCGAACTGCTTGAACGGGTTGGGATCCAGATCGGAGCGCGACAACCCGCCTTTAAGGTATTCGTTTCTGAACTCGAAAATATCCATTATATTATGTCCCTTATAGTCTTGGACGACGCCGGAAGGCGCGAATATTCGCCGAAAGATTCGAGAGCCGCGGCAACCGCGGGCTCGTTGTGCGAAAGCAGCTCGGGCTTGTCGCCTTCGCTAAGGCCCAGCTGCTTGAAAAATTGCGCGAGCGTCACGGATTCCGGCGGAACGGCGGGCTTGAACCCTGCGGCGTCGCGGGAATCGCCGAGAAGCACGCCGCACACCAGCCCCTTTGAAACGAGGATGTCGAGAGACGCCAATATGGCGCCGGCGGGAAGTTTGAGCTTGGCGGTGAGCGTCTCCGCCGTCGGCGTGCCGTCGCGCAGGCAAAACTCGCGCGAGACTTCGGCGAACGCCGCAAGAGCGCACAGCGCGCGCATTCCGGGCCCCATGAGGCCCCATGCGTCTTCGTCGGAGAGGAAGTACATGTATTGGACGGCGTAGGTAATCTGGCTGCCTATGAGTATCACCAGCCAGAATACATAGAGGCTGAACATCGCCACCGCCACTATCGCCAAATACCCGTACAGGCTCTGCTGTTTAACGATATAGCCTATATATATGAACGAAAGCTTGTTGTTCAGCATCAGCAAAAGCATTATGATAAATCCCCCCGCAAACGCCGCTTTCCACTTCACGCGCGCGCACGGAAAAAATTTGTAGAAGCACGCCAGCACCGCCGTCATTACCCCCATGCCCACCAGATACGTTATCCACGAGGCGTAGTCGGAAATTATCGGAATCCCGCCTACGAACGCCGACAGCTGGGAGGTCGCCAGAAAAGTCATTCCGAAAATCGTGCCGACCGACCCGAAGAAAATCATCGCAAAATAGAACACAATGCGGTCAACCCATTTGCGGCCCTTGCGCGCTCCCCATATCAGGTTGATGGCGCTCTCCATATTTTTGCAAAGCAAGAGGCACGTGACGAGCATTGTCGCCACCCCTATCGCGCCTCCGGAGACGCTCGCCTTGGAGATTTTCGTGATGAATTTGAAGACGGCCGGGTTTATCTTCGCCTTCTCCCCTCCGTCCGCGCCGCCGGAAGCCGACATCATTTCGGAGACCGCCGGCATCACGAAAGTTGCGGCGTCCATTATTTTGCCGTATATGAACTGCTCGCCCTTGTCCCTGAAAAACATTCCCGAAAATAGTATTGTGATGGCGAGTATCGGGCCTATCGCAAGCAGCGTTGCGTACGAGAGCGACGACGCCTGGACGAACACCCGGTTTTTGAGTATGCCGTTTGCCGTCGTAAGCAGTATTCTGAGCAGCAGTACGCCGACGCCCGCAAGCCCCCTTTTGCCCGAGTATTTCGGGTCCCAAATTCCGTTTGCGAGGAAGTTTTTAACCGCCGCCGCGGGCGAGATTTTTTTCTGAGAATCCATTTTATTAAAAAACGTTAAGAAAAGAAAACCGAGTAAAACCAAAGCGACGACGCAAGCGCCGCAGCCCCCGCCGCCGCCGACAGCGCGGGGACGAGCCTGAGCGTGCACGCCCCGAGCGCGGTGGAGGCCGCGCAATACGCCCACGCCTGAGCAGAGGCGTCCGGAATGGAATAGGCGACGACCGCCGCGGCCCCCGCGCAAGCCCACGCCTTGAAGCGCAGGATTCCCCACACGGGAAGGCCGAACGCGAAAAACACGAGCATGAGCGCGTCTGCGGAAACCGAAACGCCCAGCGGAGTGTCCGAAAGCCTCCTCAAAAGCTGAAAAGTGTCCCCCGCCGCAAAAACCGCCACATTGCACGATAGCGCCAAAACCGCCGAGGCGTATGAAATGCGGTAGGCGGCGCGCGCGCGGGCGAAATCCCTGCGCAACGCCTCGGAATCGACTTCCGGCTTCCCCCCGCGCGCTGCGGCGGATTTTTTTGCGCCGCCGCTCATTGCCTCAAATGCCTCGGGTCCTCGGCCCAGCCGAGCTTGGAGCGCAGTATGCTGAAATGCGAGTGCCCGCGCAGGCGCGAAAATTTCACTGTTTTTGACGATATGAAAACTTCCGCCTGCGAGCCGCGCGGGAAATCCGACACTATCCTGCCGTCTGATACGAACACGCAGTCTCCGGAGAGGCACGATATCCCGATTTTCGCGGAGGCGTCGTACACGAGGCTCCGGTTTGAGAGCGTATGAGGGCATACAGGGGTCATGACAAACACCTTCGCCTTGGGATGGACGAGCGGCCCGCCCGCCGACAGATTGTACGCCGTGGACCCCGTGGGGGTGGAAAACACGAGCCCGTCGCCCACATAGTTGGCTATAAATTCCCCGTCTGCGCTTATGCCCAACCCCGAAACCGCCGCCGCGCCGGAACTCTTCACCGCGAAATCGTTGAGGGCTACAAACGCGCGCCCGCCTATGCGCGCCTCGAGGAGCTCCCTCTCCAGAATCCTGCCCTCTCCCGCCGCGAGGGTCAGGAAGGAGGCGTCGTCTATCGAGTCGCTGTAATGCGCCAGGAACCCGAGCTTGCCGAGGTTTATCCCGAATATCGGGATTCCGAAGTCGGCGGCGGCGCGCACGCAAGAGAGAATTGTTCCGTCGCCGCCGACGACGCAGCAAATGTCTGCGCCCTTAAAAGCGGAGTCCGGCACGGGGAAATCGCCGCATATTTCCACATCCATTCCGGCGCCGCGCGCCGCGCGCGCGAGCCTGTCCGCTATCCGCTGCGCCTCGGGCTTGGTCCTGTTTACGACGAAAAGAATTTTTCTCATTTTGGGATATTGTCCGCCAACGGATATTTTTTGCAACTTTTTTTGCTCCGCGCCGAAAATCAGGAGCCCGCCAGCACGGGATATACCGCCTTGAAGAACGCTATCCCCGCCAGGCACGAGACGGACGACGCCGCGAGCACGCCCAGCGCCCACCCCGCCGAGCGGCGCTTGTAGGCGTAGACGCAGAGGGCGGCGGAGGCAAGAAATATTAGCGGGTGGAGGAACGACGCGCCGCACAGAAAGTACGCCGCGTACTGGAGGTCGCCGGAGGCCGCTTTTTTTGCGCCGCCATCTCCGGCGGACGCGGCGGAAAAGTCAAAGTCTTTCAGCAGCGTCCATCCGCTTTCGCCGTCAGCGCGTATTTCGTGCAAAAGCCCGATTTTGCCCGTCTCGAACATTCCGCGTATTTCCTCGCCGGAGAACGGGCCGCTCTCCCTGCCCTTCCACTTTACGAAAAAGTTCGGCATCTACTCTCCCGCCGCCTCGGAAAGAATCTTCGCGCTCGACGCGGTCTCGGAAAACAGGGGGCTCAGCGGCAATGCCGCCCCCGGGGAGGCGATACGCCCGAAACCTTTTTGAGAAACCCCCCAAAGCGCCCCCTTGGGGTCTTTAAAGAAGCGCGGCTTTCCGTTTTCAAGCACTACCCCTACGAGCTCCATCGGCGAAGACTCGGCTATCTCGACGGCTTTCGCGCGGACTTTTGCCTCTTCCTCAAAATCCGGCAGCAGCTTGGAGTAGAGCTCGGATTTCAGGAATTTGAGCTTGGAATCCTTTTCAAAAATCCAAGAGTAGTCGAACATTCCGGAAGTGTTTTTGAGAACCTTTTCGGCGTGTTCGCGCGCGCTCGGCGAGAACGCGAATCCCGTCGCCACGGGGTCGGCCTTCAGCTTACCGATTATCACGCGCTCAAGATACGCCTTGAACGCGGGGTTGACGTTGGAGTTCGCGACCATTCCGAGCGCCGAAAGGAGCGACTTTGAGGCGGCGGTCTTGAAAACCTCCGCCCCTATGAGCGACTCCGGAGAAAGCGCACCCCCCACGAGCAGGTCGCCCTGCGGGTCGCGCCCGCGCGTCTGGCTCTTCATGTAGCGCGTGGAAGACACATTGCCGCCGAAGGACAGCTCGCTGGCCTCCTGCACGGTGGTGTAGCCGCCGTTCCACCTCTGCGTGCGCTCCGATACCGGCGCAATCGTGTAGACGGGCGTTCCGGACTCCGTGGAATATTTATAGAGGCTGGTAAGCGCCTTGCTCTCGGGGAGAGCGGCCTTTTCGGAGGAGAACGCGTCGCCGAGCCGCGCTATCGCGTCGAGATCGGCGAACTCCGCCGCCTGCCCCGCCTTGATATTCCGGACGCTTGACGATATGGGCGCGAGCTTTCTGGCGAACTCCGCGGGCACCGCCCCGTCGGCGGCGAGCATTTCCACCGCGGCGATATAGTCGTAGGAGTTCCTCGCCGCAAGAAGCGCGTCGCGCAATATTCCGAATTTTTCGTATCTGGAGCGCGCCACGGAGATTTTCGCCGTTATCTCGTCGAACCTGTCGGAATCTATTTTGTGCGGCTTGAAGTTTTCGGACACGTCGCCGAGTATCGGCCTCAAAGCCTTCAATACACTTTCCTCGCGCGCCGCAAGCTTCGGGAGCTCCGAGGCGAAATTTTCGTAGTCGGCGAGAACCGCCTCGTACTCTTCGAGCAGCTCCCTTGTGCGGTCGGCAAGCGCGATTTTCCGGCTTTCGGTGGCGTCTTTTAGCTTTTTTGACAGCGCGTCGAGCTTCTCCCTGAGCTCCGTGCGCTTGGCGGGCGGAAGAACCGCGATGTCGGGCGCGAGCGACGACAGCGAAGCGGAAGCGTCGTCAAACGCCGACGACGGGGCGGTTTTGAAATCGGTCTCCTCCACGGAGCGCAGGGCGCGGGATATTCTCGAAATCTCCGCCATTTCCGCGCCCGCGGCCTCCCTTATTTTGGCGAGCCTCGCCGAATACCTCGGGGAATCCTTCAAATCCGGATTTGCCGCCTCGAATTTTTCAACGGCCCCAAGCCTCGCGTCGGAGGCCTCGAGCCGCTCTATCGACGCCAAAAGCGCATCAGCCTCCGCGAGCCGCCTGTTTTCCTCCCACGACGAATACGCCCACGCGGAAATCCCCGCGGCGAGCGCGAGCGCGGCTGCCGCCGAAACTCCGGCAACAATGCGGTTTCTCGCGGCGGCGCGGCGGAGGGAGGCTATGCGCGCGTCGAGCTTCCTGGCGAGCTCGTCGTCCATGCGGCCGAGAGCGTCGGCTTTCAGCGCGCGGAGCCTGCGCAGGCCCGCCGCCGCCGATCCTCCGGACGGGTGTTCGAGCTCGATGGAAATGAGGTTTCTGGCGCGCGCGGCCTTTTCGGAGGCGAGCTTTTCCGCGTGCATTTTGGCGGACTCGGCGGAGCACCTGTCCACGACGGCCTTTTCGGAGGCGCTCAAATCGCCCTCGTTGGAAAATATGCTCAGTTCCGAAAGCAGGGTTATCGCCTCCTCCCAGTCGCGCGACGGGTCGATTTCCGAAAGCTTTGCGATTATCTCGGACTTTCTCTCCGCGGCGCGGTTTTCCTCGAGGCGCTTCCTGATTTCCTGCGCGCGCGCCCAAACCGAATTGCCCGCCAGAGCGTCGGCGTCGGGGTCGAGGCGCGCGCACAGAGAGAGGATTTTTTCGGAATCGCCGGCGTCGAGCGCCGCCGAGAGCGCGGGCAGAGTTCCGAGCGCGACTTTCCTGCGCAGCTTTTCGCATTCGCGCGCGGCCTCGGCGTCGTAGGAGTTTATCTTGACGATAGTCCTGATAACCGACAGCGCCGCGGGATAGTCGCGCAGGCGCATCGCGCGGCGGAAATCCCTGTAAAGCGGGTGGGTTTGCGTGATTCCCTTCGAGTAGAGCGACTGCACAAGCCCTATGCGCTCCTCGTCGAAGGGAGGCGGGACGGGATAGTCCTCCGACGCGCAAAGATCCCTCCACTGGGAGAGCTCCGGAAACACGAGCGCGTTGAGCGAATCCAGAAGCGCGCTCGACTCCGCCACCTGCAGCGCGGGATATTCCCTGCCGGCGCGTATAAGCGCCACTACCCTTTCGAGGTGCTCGTTGGCGTCCGAGCACATGCGGCAATACTCCGCCGCGAGCGCGCGCTTCTGCTGTTCCCCCGCGGACGACGATCCGCCGAGAATCGACTGTATCTTTACGATTAAAAGCTGTGGAGTCATTTACTTCCTGATTTTTTCGTTTAAAGATTTCCAAGTTTTCATGCGCTCGTCAAGGCGCGGGACGCCCGGCACGTCGAGCGCCCGCCGCGCTTTGAAAACGTTTTCTATGGCTATTGAATAATCCTCCTGCGAAGCCGACGGCAGCGAGAATACCCGCGACGAAAAGTCCATCAGCGAATCCGCCCGATAGCCGATGTCGCTCAAAATCTTCTTGCGGTACGACGGGTCGTTTTTTGCGTGCTCGGATCCGTCCCAAAGAGCGACCGCCCTCTGGAATTCGCACCTCTCGATTTCGCCTCTGACGGCGTCGCGCGCCTCCGACAGTGTCATGCCGGAGCCGCCCGAGCGCGGCGCGGAGGGCGCGGTATTGGAAGCGGCGGGAGCCTCGAGCGCAACCCCGCCAACATCCGTTTCGCCTCCCGTGCCAAAGAATGCGAAAACCGCCGCAACCCCCGCCGCCGCGACCGCGCACGAGGCGGCTATCATCGGCTTCCACGCCGCTGCGGAAGCGCGCTTCGGAGCGTCTACGACCTTGAATTTCCGCCTGCCCAAGTCCGGGCCCGAAACTTTCAAATTGAACTTTTCCCTGTTGTTCATCTCCCCCGTGCGCGCGTACTCCGCCGCCCTGCCATCCGGAGCCGGAGGGCATTTGCGCGACACGAGGTCTACGCCGCCCGAAAACTCGTCGGAGTCCGACGCGCGCCATAGGAAGTCGCGCGGGTTTTCGGAGGCGTTGAAATGCGTGGTGAAAGAGATCTCCCAAGAGCGCGCGGGATCCGTGAAGAGCTGGAGGCTCTCGGAATAGAGTTTTAGAAGCCCGCCCGCATCGGAGGCGCGCGCTCGGACTTTCGCGGGGGCGGGTCCCAAAAGCGCGGCCTTGCCCGCGTCGCCGAAAATGGACTCCCACTCCCGCGCGGGCAGGCTCCTCGAATTTCGGATTTCCCCTATCCCCTCGGGGCCGCCCACAAACCGCGGCACGCCGTCCCAAGAGTCAAGCCAACCGCTCCATCCGCCGAGAATCTCCGCGGCGTTGGCGCGCATCGACGCCGCCTCGGACTCGGACAATACTATGTGGTGGGCGATGAAGTTGTTGCGGTTGGTGTAGTCGGTTCCCGCGTCCCTTATGCGCGAGAGCAAATGCCACTTCTGCGTGCCTACCCCCAAAATCCTGTGCGAATACACGGCTCCCGACGGAATTTCGTAGACGCTGCACCTCTCGACCGCCGCCGCGAGCTTTTCGGGCATGTCGGAAGTGCGCGCGACCGTCGAAAAACCCGTGCGCCCCGTCGTGAGTGAGACGGGGGAGCTCGTGAATATCAGTTGGCAGGCCATGTCAGCGCGTCGGTATCAGATTCGTCGTCTGCGAGAGCGCCCAAACCGTCGGGATTTCAACGTCTATCGGGTTGAGCTTTTCCGGAATCGGGGCGATTTTTCCGGCGCACTCGCCGAGGGTGAGCATTTCGGGAGAGTGCCCGAGCGCGCTTAGCGCAAAATACCTGACGTTGGAGGATATCGTCTGCGCGCCCGAGGGGATTGAAGGATCTATGGACAGCATGAACCTGCGCAGCTTCTCGCTGTTTGAATCGACAACCGACAGGTCGAGGCAGCCGTCGCGGATCGGGTTTTCGAGCGGCTCCGGCAGGAGGTCGCCCCAGATGTCGCACTTGCCGATTATTATCGCGATCGGAGTGTCTATGCGCTTGGAGGGCTCTATCGAAAGAATCCTCTTTATGCGAACCTCCATTTCGGAAAGAATGGTGTCCTGCTGGTCTATGCGCCCGCCGATGCTCAGCTGCGGGTCCGGCCGGTTGCCGATCAGCCGCTTGAAGCTGCGGTTGGATACGGGGTCGAAGAGGAAGAATATCGCCGAAGAGCTCGCAACGTGCATCGCCCCGGGAGACTCCTCTATGTCGAGCCCGGGCTCGAAGTGCTCGCCGGCATTGTCGTAGAAAATTATAGAGGTCTCCGCCATTCCGTCTGCCGACAGCGAATACGTCATAGGCTTGGGCAGCGCGACCATTTTGCCGAAGCGCGGGTAGCGCTCGTACATCGCGCCCTCGAGCGCGGTTTTTGCGAGAATCGCGTCTTCCGGCCTCTTTGCGGAAAAGAGCCGGTTTTTCATTTGCGTCAGCAGCATGTTTCCGGACGGGTCGAGGTCTTTGAGCGTTATCCCGAAATTCCGGTAAAGAGAGCCTTGAAGCTCTTTTATAAGGACGCTCAAATAATAGGACTTCCCCGCGCTCGGGGCGCCGACTATGGAAAATATCTTGCTGTCGAGCTCGAGGTAGCCGGGCGGCAGGCGCCTGCGGCAGTGCGGGCACGCGATGTCGGGCGCGGGCATTCCGGCGGGGTCGAGCGGCACGCCGTCCTCGTTGAAGGAAGTCGGCAGGAACCTGAGCATTTCGTCGGGGCCGAGGACGGGATCGCCCCTCAGGCTCTCGTGCACGGCGATGCTCATGGCGTCGCCAACGTCGAATTTCAGCCAGCACAGCGGGCAGGTCACCGCCTGCGCGGACTCCGGCAGGAGCGGAACGGAAACGTTTTCCCCCGCCCCGCCCGTCTTGAACACCGAGGAGAACATGAACCCCGTCTCAAACCCCTTCGGGCAAATCGCTATCCCCGTGCCGTCGAGACCCCTGTTGAGCACGGACGGCTTGATTCTGCCGAACGGAACCTCGTCCTCTATGCGCCCGTTTTCGGCGTAGAACACTAGCCACCTCGAAACGTCCATGTGCTTGGCGCGCTCGAACGCCTCCCTGTCCGAAATGAGATAGAAGAGCCTCTCCCCTATTTGGAGCGTCGCGACGCCCCCGAGCTCAAACCCCTCCCCGGGCTCGACCCCGTTTACGAGGAAATCCCCCCTCTGCGCCACTTTCGCCTCGAGAACGCCGGTTTTGGAGGGCGAAACTTCAAACTCGAAATCCGCGCCGTCTATTTTGAGGGCGCAATCGTCATCGCCGCCCACTTTGGCGGGAAATTTGGAGGTTTCGGCAAAGGACGCGTCGGAACAGTCGACAAGCGCGAGAAAATTTTTTGAAGGCCTGGCAAATTTAAACATATTTACTTTCGTGCTTTTCGTTTATTTCAGCGCAAAAACGGGCGTTAGGCAAACATTTTTTGAAAAAATCAAGCGCCCGAGCGGCGCGATTGTCTCAAAAAAATGAGAAAAACACTCTCAAATTCCTCAATCCGATAAAAAAGCTTGAAAAAGGCTAATTTTTTACGATATATAATTATTAAGCACAAAACGACTTGCAATGCGGAATTCAAAACCTTGCGGGCATAAAAAAAATAACTTGCGAATATTTGAACCAAATACCGAACGTATGTGTCTAAATTAAAATTAACAATCATATTATAAAAAGAAAGGCGGGCATATGAATGCCGCAATAGAAACCTCCAATCCCGACAAGCTGCTGACGAAATTAAAGAACGGCGACGACTGCGCCTTCAGCGAGCTGGTTGAAACCCATTGGGAGAAAATATACAACCGCGCAAACAGTCTTCTCAGCAACCATCAGGACGCCGAAGAGGTAGCCCAGGACACCTTTCTGAGAGCCAGAAAAAGCATAGGCAAATTCAGGGGCGACTGCTCCATATCCACTTGGCTCTACCACATAGCCACAAATCTTGCCAGAAACAAACACTGGTACTGGTGGCGCAGAAAGCGCTCGGAATCCGTGTCGCTCGACTCCCCCGTCGGCGAAAGCGAAGACATGAGGCTTTGCGACGTCATCGCCGGAGACGGCGACACTCCCGCCGAGGAGGCCGAATCCAACGAATTCGCCAGAACCCTCCCCGACGCAATCGCCGCGCTTCCGAAAAAATACTCCGACGTAATCAGATTGCGCGCGGCGCGCGATTTGAGCTACGACGAAATCTCCGCAGAATTGCAGATAAGCGTCGGAACGGTTAAAAGCAGGCTCTCCCGCGCAAGGGAATTTCTCCGGGCAGAGCTCGAAAAACGGGCGTAAGCGCCCCTTTTCGCGGCCCCGTGAAGATTTCCAGAAAAAAATTCGAGGAGCTCGTTTCCGTCTATCTGGACAACGAGGCAACACCCGGGGAAAAGTGTTTGCTGTCGAAGTGCGTGCTCCGCGACCGCGAAATGGCGCGCATATTCCACCGCGAATGCAAAATCCACGCCGCCGCCTGCAAAATATACGGGCGCCTGCCGCGCCTTGCCCCCCTCAGGGGCATTCCCGACCCGCTGGTGCCGCCGGAAAAATATCTCGACCCGTCGGCGAAAGCGGAATGGGCGTCGGTTGCGATGCTGTCTGCGGCGGCAATCGCCCTGTTCACCTATGGAATGGCGGCAATATTCTCAAATACCTGGAATGGCTCCGAGCCCGCAAAGCGCGAAATCCCGACGCCGGCGGCGCATCCGGATATCCCGAAATATTTTACGGGCGAAATAAAAATCGACGACGCCCCCGACGGCTCCGCTGTGGGGATACTGGCATACAGGCGCTGAAGCTATCCGGAAACGGCGGCAACCGAACGGCGGCACAACTGCGCCTCAGCGCGAATCCGCCTTGCGGGAAAATTTTCAGCGGCAATTTACGGGAAAAACCGCCGCAATAAAACTCCCGCAAATACGCGCGGGCGTCATTCCGGCGGGGCAAAACCCTCCGCAATCTCCGAAACGCGCGCTCCGAATTTGCGCAGATGCGCCCGCGAAAGCGCTATCCCCGCCAATCCCCCGCGAAAGAGCGCCCATGCCAGCGCCGCAACCCGAAAATCCGGCTCTTCCCGTCCGGATACGGCGGCGAAAACAGACTTGCGGATTTTCCGGCAGGAGCGGGCGTCGGCGACTTTCAGGATCTCCCTCCCGAAAAAGACGAACTGCCTCGCAGGCGCCAGCGCCGACTTTTCGAGCAATTCGCCTATGCAAACGCGCTCGAGCTCCGGCGCAATTTTTTCGAGCTCCCGCGCGGCGTCCGGCAGAGCCGCGCGCCTTGCGGCGGCGGAGGCGGACTTTTCAAACGCCCTCCCGCAAGGTTCGCCGGCTTTCGCGAGCCGGACCTTCCCCGCGAAAGCCGAAAACATTCCGCCCATAGAAAGGTCAGCGGCTGCGGCCGCCGCATAAGCGCGCGCAAGAGCCCCGTCCGGAGCCTCCGCCGCCGCAAAGCTTCTGTCGGAAAGCGCCAACAAAATTACCTTTTCGAGGGTGGAATACATCCGCCCTTGTTCGCCCGCGGCGGGACGTTTGTCAAGAATTTTGAAAAAAAGGCGACAAAGAGCTTGCATAAAAAATTTTTTGGAAGATAAATTTCAGAATCGCAATTTTTTTGGCGCAGCCGAAAAATAAGGCTTGCATGCGGGCAAAATAGGCGTTTATTTGTTCGCTTTTTGACAATTTTAACACAATGAAAGCTACAATTAAAATACAGGGAAAACAGCTCACAGTAAAAGAGGGCGACATTCTTTTCGTGAACCGTTTTGCGGGCACGAACGCCGGCGACACAGTCGAAATCAAGGACGTGCTGATGGTCGGCGAAGGCGAAAACGCCAAGTTCGGCGCGCCCCTCGTCGAGGGAGCGAGCGTTTCCGCCAAGATCCTCGAAAACAAGCGCGGGAAGAAAGTGGTAATCATAAAAAAGCACCGCAGGAAGCGCTACGAGCGCAAGCGCGGCCATCGCCAGGAGCTTTCCGTAATAAAAATTGAAGCCATCAAGGCGTAATAGAAAGGATCCGTACAAATGGCACATAAAAAGGGACAGGGAACTTCGAGAAACGGGCGCGACTCCAACGCGCAGCGCCGCGGCGTCAAGAAATACGGCGGCGAATACGTCTTGGCCGGCAACATAATCCTGCGCCAGTGCGGCACGAAAATCCACCCCGGACAGAATGTCGGCATGGGCAGAGACTACACCCTCTTCGCCCTTGCGGACGGCATAGTAAAGTGGGACGGCGCGCACAGAAAGGTCTCCGTGACCGTTTCCGAATAGGAAAAAACATACGGCAGCAAAAAAACCCGCCCGGGCAAAACGGACGGGTTTATTTTTTCCCAAAATTGGCCGCGCAAGCCCCGCATTGCATTTCAGCCAATCGGCCCGCCTAAAATCCAAAGATGAAGCCGGGCGTTTTGCGCATTATTTGCCTATTGCGAAAGTTGCGCAAAGGCGGTCGGATACAAAACTGCCTTGGGCTTTCGGTTCCAAAATTGCAAGCCTATGTAAAAAAGAAAGCGGCCGTTGGCAGCGCGATGCCCTAAATTTTTCTCCGGCGCGGATTGCCCGTAAATCAAGCAAAACGGACATCCGGTAAAATGGGAAATAAATACGCACCGCGCGCCGCGATTACCCGCCCCAAAATAGCCGATAGCAAAAGCTTTCCCAGGATGTTATTGCGGCAAAGCGGAGCTTGAGGGCGCGCTTCCACAGAAAGGAATGCGAGGCTCGCCCTCGCGCTTAGAAGCCCCCGCCTATCGAGCCGCCCGCCTGAATGGGCGTCAACTGGCCTTCGGGGATAGACATCGGGTCGGAATATCTCGCGCGCAAATCGAGGTGGACAACATTCGTAATGTCGCCGTTCTTTATAACTTCGGCGAGATAGTCGTGCATGGCTTTTCTAAGAGCTATTTGGTATTCCATTTCGTCGCGGTATATCGGATAAAACGAATCCGCATTCGGGTATTGGGATATTTCGCGGCGCATGGCGTACATTATGTCGAGCATGTATTTTTTATAGTTGCGCTCATACGAAATTCTATCCATTCGCTCGCTCGTAAACGCCCTGCGGTAGCGCTCCGCAATCTGCCCGAGCCTGCGCGAGCGCAGCATGTCGCCGTACAGGTTGCGCTTGAAAAACATCAGGAAGTCGTTGTTGTCGTCGGTGAATCTTCTAAGCTCGGTCTTCTGCCGCGCGGCAACCTCCGGATCCAAGGGGATCCAATCGCCGAGGGCCGTCATGCGGATAAATTGTATCGAGCTGTCGGGCGATTCCGCAAATTTCGTCGCGCCGTCGAATTGGCGGATAAAAGTGTTCACGTCGGGAATGGCCATCTTTTCCCCGCCAACAATGGAACCCGTTTTCCCCGTCCACGAAAGCACTCCGGGATTGTACTTTCTGAACGCCATTGAAACGATCTTCCTGGTGTCGGGATCTAACACAATCGAGTTTCCGCCGGCATCAACAGTGATTTTCGTCGAGAATAAAAACTTGTCGCCCCTCCTGTCGAGACGCTTGATATCCGAAGACTTTGTGATTTTCGGGGCGGTGTCGCTCGTGAGGTTCAGGTATTTCTGATCCTCCGAAAACACGCGCACGCCGATTTCCGCAAACCCAGCCCCCGCTGGCGCAATCATCGACAGGGTTTTCCCTATGACGGACGGCATGTCGGACGGCTCGACCACTTCGTATGGGACAAAGGAGTCCGGAACCGAGTCGGGGACGAGCATGATCAGCGGGTAGTCGCGCGATATGAAAGCGCGCGAGCACTTTATTTCTCCCATGCTGTTGCCTATCGTGCACGGGACTTCGCCGCCGAAAAATTCCTTTGAACACAAAACGACCTCCTTGCCGTTCATCTTCGCCAACACCGCAGTCGCGATTTTTCCGTCGAGCCCCCTCGTGGTGAAAATGGAAAACCTCGACTTGTCGGGTTTCTGCGGGCGGGGCTTTGCCTTTTCCGCCTCTCTCTTTTTCTCCGCCGCCGCAAGGAGGCGCTCTCCCTCTATGATTTTCCCCAACTCTTCAAGCTGCCTTTCAAAATCGGCCGGATGCGATTTCTCCGCCTCCGAAAAAGCGGCTTTGACGGCATTGCCCGCGCCGTCAAGCTCGGATGATATGCGGCGCTTTGCCGTCTGCTGGCGCCCGAACCACCGGGCCGCGGACGAATAGCCGTCTTTAAAGATATCGGTGGCGATGCGCTCCTTTATGCGCTCCGTTTCCGCGGGGGAAAATATGTTGGAGCTCGATGCCACGGAATTGTAGAGGCCGCCCCAGTTGCGCAGCTCTTTCGCCTGCGCGACATAGTCGCCCGGATAGAGCGCCCGCGCTATGCGCGATGAAAACTCAAAAGCGTCGCGCTTCATAGACTTTCCTATGGACTCAACGCGCTTGTAGCCGTCTATCTGCGCGAGAATCCGCCTGTGCACGACGTTCCAGTCGCCGGAATTTGCGGAAACCGCGCCGTTTTTTATCCCCCCGAAAACCTGTATCGGAATGTCCGGCACGATGGCGTTTATCGCGTCGTAGGCCTTAAGCTGCCCGTCTATCCACGAACGCTTCGCGGCGGCGTCCGCACCCTTGAAGTACTTTTCCGCGAGGGCGTTTACATTGCGCAAAACATCCGCCGGGTATTCGCGCGCGGGGGGCTGCGGCGCGGCGGGCTCGCCCTTCTTAAAATAGTCGCAAGCGCAAAGGGCAAACGCAGCGGCAAAAGGCAGGATAAAACGGAAACGATAAGGCGATTTAAACATGGGAAAATAAAAATTACAGAACATTGAGTAAATAAAGAGGCAAATAGGGTCAAGCAAAATAGTGTGCTTAAATTAAAATTGATATAATATAAAAATTTAAATTTAACCTTCCCTCCCCGCCCCCGCCGCCGCGCGGCAAGCCGCAATCCGCTTATGGGAGGCAAGCCTTAAAGCGGCCTTCAAACGGCTTGCAGCCGCTCCTAACGTCCCTTGCAATGCCTTTCCCCAAAGCCCCAAAATATAAAAAGCCTCCACAAACGCTCGATTTTTCCCCAAAAACCTTGATATGCGGCATACATTTTTATACAGAATCCAATAATGCCCCAAAAGGCAAAAATACATTGGCCGGAACTGAATTATTCTCTATTGAACCGCCTCAAAATTGGAGCCGCGCAAAATGTCCGCACAGATTTGCGGAACCTATGCGGCATTTTGCAATGGCGCGGCGCGGACTATTGCTCTCCGAACGCCAACTATGGCAATTCTTTTTGAACCTACGCCGTTACATATTGTAATACCAAACGCCTTTTCAACTGCTATGTGTTCGAATAGCACATTTTCATGTCCAACCCCTCAAAAATGCAAAATCTCCCCCGCGGCGCCTCACCGCCGTATTTTAATTATCAATTAACAATGCGCCATTACCCGATGGCAAACTCTGTAAAACGCCGTCCGGCATCGCCCGAAGCATTGGCGCAACTTGCCCTTCCGCATGTCTTTTCTTTCAATCCCCCAACCAATTTGCCCTCATATCTGAAAAATCACCTTATCCCATTCCCATCATCCGCCGTTTCAAGAATACCGCGTAATTATCCGCGCTTTCCCAAGGGTTTGTTTTTTCGTTCCCATAAATATCCTCTCAAATATTTGCATGGCGAAATTTAAAAAGGAAGACTTCTCGCTCGGCGGCAAACTTTTTCTCCACCCGATTTTCAACGGAAACCATTCAATGCGATTGCGCTGCAACGCCGCAATCGGTTTGCAACCAGATTCAATTGCGCTTGCGGAGAGCGCAGCAAAGCCTTCATCAATTTCTTAAACATTTCACGGAAATGCTATTTCATCAAAAGTTCCCCCCGCCAAGAATTTTGGAAACGATTGGCGCGCCATTCCATATTCATGCTCAAATCAAATTTCGGCAAAAAATTTAATTTCACGCCTCCATGCCATGGGGTATTCTGCATAACCATCTTTCCCAAACTTCCAAATATCCTCAAATATTTTAGATTCCCTCCCTCCATATTTCCCTTCTCAAAGAAAATAAAAAAGTTGCCAAAAGCGGCAAAATTGCATTTAGAATACGTACTTTAAATGGAGAGATGGCAGAGCGGCCGATTGCGGCGGTCTTGAAAACCGTTGAGCCCGCAAGGGTTCCGGGGGTTCAAATCCCTCTCTCTCCGCGTTTATAACTTTCGCACTGCAAGGGTGTTAGACAGTTTTAGTTTAAAAGCTGCAATGCGCTAAAAACGGGGTCTACTCCAAAGCTTGTGGGATAAGGATTACCAGGAAGCGGGTTTTCATATCCTCCCTCAGTATTCTACGAGTACCCCGAGGCTGCAGTTTTCAAAATTCCGGTTCGCAAGCCCGCCTTTTGATTAATTTATCTTGCGGCGGAATCCCTCCGCTATTCCGTTATTCTTACTAAACCTCTATGTCTTTATTATCGGCGCAATCCGTTCCTTATCCCTTCCGCCAGCTTTTCAAACTCTATCGGAGCCTTCTGGCTCGTTGTCCTCATCATATCCTTTAACTGCCTATCTTCCCCATGCATTTCTTTATATGCCATATCTTTTGCCAATGCGAATCGTAGTAAACGAAGCCTCTGGGGACTGCGAACACATCTTCGCTGTTCTCTACATGTTCCACAATTGCGGAATAACCCAATTTACTTACACTTAATGAATTTCATATCTTGTATGAATCAAATAACGCGCTGGGCATTATAAGGGTTTTCTCTTTTTCGCCCTCTGTTTCGCCAATTTAAATATAGACAAATATCCCGTCGTGTTCTGGCGGTCAAAACCTAAAACAACATAAAATTTTTGGATAAAGAAAAAAAATAGAACTTCGAAATTAATAGTTTGAAGAGTCGTGCCCTGTATGTTATCGTACTTCCATGCGCCCTACAAATAAACAAATCGACGAAGAACTGTCCCGCATTGAATCTTCATGCCTGAAAGAAAAACGCGGCGGCCCATTTGGGGCTTTTGTATTTGATAAAAACGGAAATATTATAGCTTCCGCCCAAAACGCGGTAATCGCTAAAAACGACCCAACCGCCCATGCCGAAATAGAGGCAATCCGCGCGGCATGCGCCAAGCTTGGAACATACGACCTATCCGGATATTCAATTTACGCGAGCGGTTATCCATGCCCCATGTGCATGTCGGCTATACTTTGGAGCAGGATTGATACGCTATTCTATTCCGCAACTTACGCAGACGCGGAAAAAATCGGATTCAGGGACGATTTTATAAGAGCCGTTCTTGGCGGAAATGAAAATCCAATCCCGCCAGAGCTTCTAAAAATCGAACGGATACAATCCGACCGCCTTGAAGAGATATATGAATCTTACGCAAAAACCGGAGAAATATACTAATGCCCTCCGGACAAATTTCAGAGGCGCAATCCTAATTACAGGCGCCGCGACGCGATAGACAGCCAAAGAATCCCCCTTAGCGAACTTTCCGGCTGGCTAAAAGCCGGCACTTCGTTTAAAAAACGAAAGGAGTCGGCGCTTGAACAGCGCTTGAAAATTCATTGCAAGACATGCCACTTTAAAGCTTTGGAATAGCCATTGGGCAAAAATGACAAACTCTTTTGAAAATTTCCGGATTTTCATATTGAGCGGCATTTCATTGCATATAGCGGATTGTACGCTCCGGCAAGATCCACCTGCCGCGCCTGAAAAAAATCAACGCAAAAAAAATCTGAAAAGTTTTTTAAATTCCAAAAGGAATTTGGGAAATCATATAATAATTCGCCCTGATCCCCAAAACGCCAAACGATGCTCAAAACTGTTGAATTTTTGGCGGAGAGTTTTTTATTTGGGGGAATGGAAGCAATGGACGAGTTGCGCCTTACGGAGGCGCTTAAAAAGTATTTCTCCCACGAGCGTTTTAGAAAGCCGCAGGGCGAAATCGTCGCGTCCATCGTTTCGGGAAAAGATACGCTGGCAATAATGCCCACCGGAGGCGGCAAGAGCCTTTGCTACCAGCTGCCGGCCATGCTGCTGGACGGGGTCACCATCGTGATATCGCCGCTCATCGCGCTGATGAAAGACCAGGTTGACGCCCTAAGGGCGCGCGGGATTCCGGCGGACATGATAAACAGCTCGCAGTCTTGGGCGAGGCAGTCGGAGGCGTTGGAGGCCCTTGCCGCGGGAAGGCTGAAGCTCGCGTACATCGCGCCGGAACGGTTTAGGGCCAGGTCGTTCGCGCGGGCGCTCTCGGGCGTCAAAATATCCCTGTTTGCGGTGGACGAAGCCCACTGCATAAGCCAATGGGGGCACGATTTCCGCCCCGACTACATGCGCCTCGGGGAGGTTCTCGAAAGCCTCGGGCGCCCCGTCTGCGCGGCATTTACCGCGACCGCCACGCCGGAGGTTCGGGAGGACATCTCCAAACAGCTAATGCTCCGCGACCCAGCAGTCTACGTCTCGGGATTCGCGAGGCCCAATCTCTCGTTCAACGTCCGCGAAGTTTCGAGCAAGGCGGAAAAGGTTTCGAGAATCTGCGAGCTCGCCGCGGGCGGCGGTGCGGGCATCGTCTATTGCGCCACGCGAAAGAGCGCGGAGTTTCTGTCGGAACAGCTCGCGGGGCGCGGGATAGCCCATACGCTATACCACGGGGCGATGTCGCCGCAGGAGCGGGAGAAATCGCAGGAAGACTTCATAAGCGGAAGAAAAAACATTGCGGTCGCCACAAATGCGTTCGGCATGGGCATCGACAGGCCCGACATAAGATTCGTCTGCCACTACGAGCTGCCCGGGAGCGTCGAGGCTCTCTACCAGGAGTCCGGACGCGCCGGACGCGACGGGCAGGAATCGCGCTGCGAGATGCTTATGATGTATTCCGACAAGCGGGTTCAGGAATTTTTTATCGAGGGCTCCAACCCTTCGCCGGATTTTATAAGAAGCGTGTACCGCGCGATAAAAAACAACGCGGACGAGTCGGCGTCGTGCCTTCTGGACATTGAAACGATAGCGGACATTATAGCCGGAAAATTTTCCCGCCGGACGGGCGCAAAACGCCCGATGCGCGCGGGAGGGGCGAACCCCATGGCGGTTTCGAGCGCGATATCCATATTGAGAAAACGCGGGCTCGTCGAGCGGTTCGACGTCGCCGGCTCGAGGGTCAGGGGCACGCGGCTGCCCGATCCCGACATCGAGCCCGAAGACATCGTTTTCCCGCCCGGAATGCTGGAAGAAAAGCGGAGGCGCGACGAAGCCAAGCTGCGCGACGTCATCGCATACGCCTACGCAAAAGACTGCCGCCAGCGCTGGATTTTAAACTACTTTGGCGAAAAAGGCGCCGAGTGTTGCGGGAAATGCGACAACTGCGCGGCGGCAACCGGAACTTCGGACGCCCCAACGCGCGAACTGTCGCCCATGGAACTCACCGTCGTGAGAAAGGCGCTCAGCGGGGTGGCGAGGCTTTCGAGACGCGCCGGGCCGCGGACGTGGCTGCCGCGCTTCGGCAGGGGAATGATAGTGAAGTCGCTGCTCGGAAGCTCCGACGCCAGAATCCGCCAGCTCGGGCTGGATAAAATTTCCACGCACGCAATCCTGAAAGTTTTCGGAAAAAAATTCGTCAACAGCCTGTTCGACGCGCTCGCCGACGCGGGTCTCGTGGAAACGGCGCTCGACGGCGAATACCCGCTGCTTGGCATAACCGACGCGGGCGTGGACGTTTTGCTCGATTCCAAAACAACTGTCAGAATGCATTACCCGAGGGTTTCCCCCTCCCCCGCTCCGGATAAGCGCAAAAAGCGCGCGGAAGACCCCGCTTTTGAAGGCGGAAAGGCCCCCGAAAAGCCGCGCGGCAAAAAGGCGGCCGAAGAGCTCGATTCCTCCGACGGAAGGCTCTATGAAATCATGGCGAAAGAGCGCATGCGCCTTGCCGCCGCGCGCAAGGTAAAGCCGTACCAGATTTTTTCAAACGCCACCCTCGCGGAATTCGCACGCCTCCGCCCCCGCACGCTGGAAGAGGCCGCGCGCATCAAGGGCGTAGGCGAGGTGAAACTGCGCTCGACTGCGCCGGCGTTCGTCAGAATAATCGAAGAATACGGCGGATGACGCGGGCGCAAGCCCCGTCAGCAATGTCCGTGGCGGCAGTCGCCGCCGCAGCAGGAATGTTCGCCGCCTCCATCGTGGCAGCCGCAATGGAAATCGGGGTCGGATTCAAGCTTTCCCGCGAGGTAGTCCTCGGCGCACTTGCGGACGTCTCCCGAAGCCCCGCCTGCAACTTTTATGCCAAGTTCCGACAAGGCGGCTACCGCGCCAGCCCCTATGCCCCCGCATATCAGCACGTCAATCTTTTTATCGCCTAATAAGCCCGCGAGCGCCCCGTGTCCGGAGCCGCCGCAGGAAATAACTTCCGCACCCGTAATTTTTCCGTCTTCCGCGTCGAATACCGCGAATTCGGGAGCGCGTCCAAAGTGCTGGAATACCGAGCCGTTTTGAGATGTCACCGCTATTTTCATACCTTTTGGAATAATGAAAGCATTTTGAAATGCACCTGAGAAAAAATCAAGCCTTCGCGGCTCCCGCAGATTTATGCGCCCTCGCGGCCGTGCAAAGAGACTCCGCGCGCGGCGGGCGAACCTCCGTCCCCGCGCATCGCGCACCATCTCCGTCCCCGCGCGCAGTACAATTTTATTGAAGCGCGCGCGGAAATTTTGTACTTTTTACGAATGAAAAAACTACTGGCATTCGGCGCGTGCGCCCTTTTCGGAACCTGCGCCGGCGCGGGCGAAAACGGGGCGTCGTGGATTTGGTACCCGGGAGATTTCGAGAATTTTTTAAGCGCCCAATTCTCTTCAAAAATAACCTACAAGGGGGCGTTGTCGCCCGCCGACTGGAAAATTTCCGGGCACTACCCCTGCGTATACTTTTTTAAAGACTACGACATAAAGAAGCCCGAAACCGTTAAAATCGCCTCGCAGGGAAAATTTGCAGCGTCAGTAGACCGAAAAATATTTTTCGCGGGAGAGCCGCCGGAGATAACTCTCCCCGTAGGAAGGCACACCCTCAAAATAGCGGTGTTCAACTACGAAAAAATCCCCGCAATCCGAGTGGATGGCCCGAGCGTAAAATCCGACAGGTCGTGGCGCGTAAAGATAGACAGGGCAAACGCCGAATTTGAAGAAGTCGAGAGGGCGCGGGGCCTCCCGATTACGCGCGCGGCGACCGACTACGGGTTTTGCCGCCCCGACAATCCGCCCGCGAAATTCGAGCTCCCGAGGAGGGAAATAAAGCCGGCAAAAACGGAAAAGTCGCCCGGGAAAATTTTTTCGGATTTCGGGGAAGAGACTTTCGGGTTTGTAAAGTTCAAGGGTTTGCGCGGCAAGGGAACCGTCGCTGTGTACTACGGGGAATCACCGGAGGAGGCGAACTCCGACGAGCACTGCGAAGTGTTTGGGAAATACTCCTTCGACCTCGAAAAGCCGGCGGATGTCGCCCTGCCCGACGCCCAGGGGTTTCGGTATGCGCGCGCGGTGTTCAGCGGCGGGCTCGCGGCGGACGAAATGCTCATGGACTTCGAATACGCCGACATCGCAAAGCGCGGCAGCTTCAAGTCCTCGGACGGGCTGCTCAACAGGATTTGGGACGTCTCCTACCGCACGCTCTTTTTGACCGCGCGCGAATTTTTCGTCGACGGCGTAAAGCGCGACAGGTGGGTTTGGGCGGGAGACGCCGCGCAGAGCTACCTTATGAACTATTACAGCTTTTTCGACCTTCCCACGGCGCGCCGCACGCTGTGGGCGAACAGGGGCAAGGAGCCGGACACCAAGCACGTCAACCGAATAATGGACTACTCCTTCTACTGGCTGGACTCCGTGCGCGAATACTACCTCTATACGGGGGACTCGACCTTCGTCAAAGACATATACCCCCGCATGAAAACGCTCGCCGACTTTTGCATTTCGCGCGCGGACGAAAACGGATTCGCCGTCGGGCGCAAAGACGACTGGGTGTTTCTCGACTGGGCGCCCATGCCGAAAAGCGGGATACTGTGCGCCGAGCAAATACTGTTCGCGCGCGCCCTCGACTCGCTCTCCGAGTGCGCGAAAATAGCGGGCGAAAGCGAAGACTGCGAAAAATTCGCCGCGATGTCGCGCGGGCTCAAGGAAAAAACCCTCAAACTCTTCTGGGACGACGCGCGCGGAACGCTGCGCCACAGCTATGAAAACGGAAATTTTTCCGAAAAGACCACGCGCTACGCTGGAATGTTCGCCGTGCTATTCGGTTTTCTCGACGCGCAAAAGGCGGAGAAAATCAGGGACAACATTCTGCTAAACGACTCCGTGCAAAAAATCACCACCCCTTACATGCGATTCTACGAGCTCGCCGCCCTCTGCGAAATCGGCAAACACGACTACGTTTTGGACGAGATAAAGAGCTATTGGGGTGGAATGCTCAAAGAGGGGGCTACCTCCTTTTGGGAGGTCTACAATCCCGACGAGAAGGGCGCGCAGCACACCGCAATGTACGGCAGGCCTTTCGGCCGCAGCTTCTGCCACTCGTGGGGGGCGAGCCCGCTGTTCCTGCTCGGAAGGTATTTTGCCGGCGTGAGGCCGACAAAGGCCGGATACTCCGAGTACGAGGCGGCGCCCGAGCTCTCCAAACTCGGCTGGTTCAAGGCGTCCGTTCCGACGCCCTTCGGGGAGATAAAAATTTCGATGGACAAAAATTCGGTCGAGATAAAATCCGACGGCGGAATCGGAACGCTCAGGCTCAAATCGGCGGCAGAACCGTTCTGCCCGGGGCTCAAATTCAAATCCGACGGCGGCGGAAAATACTCTGCGCGCATCGAGCCGAAAAAAACCTACCGCATACGGTACGAAAAAATCTGAACCAAAAGGCCGGATCCGCCGAATTTCCACGCAAAATTTTTTTGCGCGCCGCCTTCAAAGCGTTTCAATTAAAAAGCATGAAAGTATTGGGAAAACAGAGAAACAGCAGAATGTGCTTTATCTGCGGCATGGAAAACCCGGTGGGTCTGAAATCGCAGTTCTACAACATGGAGGACGGAAGCGCGCTGACGCTGTTCACCTACCTTCCGGCGCACCAGAGCTTCCCGCAAAGGGTTCACGGGGGGCTAATCGCCACGATGCTCGACGAGCTCACCCTCAGGGGATACTGGGTTTTGGACGAGGCGATGCTCGGCGTCACGACGTCGATGAGCGTAAAATTCCGCAAGCCCGTTCCGTACGGCGTGGAGCTCGTCGGGAGGGGGATGGTGGCGCGCGAGACTTCGAGGTATTTTGTCACCCGCACCGCGATTACCGACAGGGATGGCACGATACTCGCCGAGGCCGAATCAAACTATATAAAACTGCCCGCCGAAAAAATCGCGGACGGCGCGAACTACCACGACGAAATGCGCTATCTCATCGAAGACGGCGTGACGGAAATCGACGTCGAAAAATTTTAACCCCCTCCCTCCGCCCCCCGCAATTCGCAAAATTTTAATCTTCCTCACGCGCAAATGGACAACCCACCGCTCTCCACACCGCAGGCGAAAAAAATAACGGCGGCATATTTCAGCCCCACTGGAACGTCAAAACGGATCGCCCGGGCGATAGCCGGCGCAATGGCCGCCGCGCTGAATATGGAAACCGCCGATTTCCCGCTCACCCTTCCCTCCGACCGCAAAAAGCCCCTTCCGGATTTCGGCGGGGGCGGCGCGCTCGTCCTCGCGCTTCCCGTGTACGCCGGAAGAGTCCCCGCCGTTGCGGAGCCGATAATCAAAAAATTGTCCGGACGCGGGGCGCCCGTTGTCGCCGCCGCAGTATACGGAAATCGGGACTACGACGACGCCCTGCTCGAGATGTCCGACATTCTTTCGGCGCGCGGCTTTCAGGTAGCCGCGGCGGGGGCGTTCATAGGCGAACACTCGCTTTCAAAAAAAGTGGGGGGCGGGCGCCCGGATGCCGGCGACTTGAAAGCCGCGGAAAATTTCGGGAAGGCCGCCGCCGAAAAGATTGCCAACAACTCCTTTGGAAATTTTGAAATAAAGGGAAAGAGGCCGTACCGAGAAAGGCCCGCCGCCGCCCCGTGCGCGCCCAAAACCGATGAAAACTGCGCTGAGTGCATGATATGCGCGCAAAACTGCCCCGCAGGGGTAATCTCATTTGAAAATCCCCGCGAAATTTCCGAAGGATGCCTGCGCTGCTGCGCGTGCGTAAAAGGCTGCCCGTCGGGCTCCAAGTTTTTTGACGACGAGATCTACGCGAAGTTCAAAGCTTTTCTGGAAGCCAATTGTACCGCGAGAAAAGAGCCGGAACTCTTCTATTGAAATTTTCCGCGCCCGACGTTTTTCCGCCCTAAAAACAGTTTTCCGGGGACGGGGTCGGCGGAAAAGTTTTGCATGGCGGATTGGTAAAAAAAGCCGCGCCGCGCGGACGAAAATCGCTTTGCCCCGCCCGTTTCAGGCGCGCTCAGCGCGCCCGCCGTACCCCGCGCAAATGGAACCGCGCGCCGCATGCCGCAAGATTTTAAATAAGCCCGTAGCCGAGGCGGGCGGATATAATGTCGGCATACGCGCGAACTTTCGCGCCGATTTCGCCGAACCTGCCCTCGCCTATGCGCTCGCGCGGGCCCGTTATCCATATGGCGGCGATGGGATAGCCGTGGGCGTCAAAAACCGGCGCGCCGACGCAGTTGACGCCCTCGATTTCCTCGCCGTTGTCGACCGAATATCCGCTGGCCCTCACCCTTTCGAGCTCCGCGGCAAGGGTCTTTTTGTCGAGAATGGTCTTTGAGTTGAATTTTTTGAACTTCATCGAAGCCATGCGCCTTTCGAGTTCGTCTTTCGGCAGGTAGGCGAGCATCGCCTTGCCCGGGGCGGAGGCGTTGAAACATATCCGCATTCCGACCTCTCCGAGAAATTTGAACGGGTGCCTGCCGGGCGCCTGTTCGAGCAAAACGCAATCCTCTTCAAGCATGGTTCCGAGCATCGCGGTTTCGGCGAGCTCGTCGCGCATTTTCCTGATAACGTCCATGCCGCGCTCCACGATGTTGGACTCCCCGAAGGCGGCGTACCCGAGAGCCGCGAGCTTGCGGGACATTCTGATCTTGCGCTGGTCCTTGTTTTTCACGACATAGCCGCAATCCTCGAGCGTGCAGATGATGCGGAATATGCTGTTTTTTGAATAGCCCGTAATTCGCGATATTTCGGACAGGGAAATTCCGTCTGTATTTTTGGCCAGAACTTCAAAAACTTCGAGGCCTCTCTTCAGATTGGGGATGTGATAACGCTGGTGGGGCGCGACCGCTTCGGTATGTTGCATTTCAAAAAAATGTGATTGAATTTGTTATATATATTAAACTGATAAAACCAAACGCCTCCGGCAGGCGTCAACAAAAAAACCGCGGCGCAATGCCGCGGTCGCAAAGCCGAAAATTTCAGCAAACGGGGCTCAGAACCCCACGGAAGGATTCGTATACCTGTTGTTGTCGTTGGAGTGGTACGCGCCGTACTCCGTGACGACCGCGCCCTCGGGGCCGGCTATCTGGTAGTGCCTGGCGCCGATTCTTCCCATCCAGACGATATTGCCCTTCTTGGCGTCGGCGACGGAAACCTTGTTTACAGTCACGTATTTCTTCTGGCTCTCGGGAACCTTGACGTCGGGATATTTGGAGGCGTCTTCGCCGCTCTCGCCAAAGCAATAGGAAGTTCCCGCGCGCGCGTGCCAGCACTCGTTTTTCGCGGGCAGGCCGTTGCCCGCAACGTGCCAGTGTTCGATGAGCATCTGGTTGGGCAGCAGCAGGATTTCGTGGCCGAAAACGCCGTGCTCGTTTTCCTGCGCCCAGAATATTCCGCCCATTCCGACCGCGGGGAAATCGCCGAGCGCGAAATCGGAGACCCACATGTTGTCGCGCAGATTTTCGCTTATCGGGTACCCGAGGTTTTTCATCATGTCGATATAGGCCTGTTTTGCGGCCTCCTGGTCGAACTTTCCGTCCTTATAGAACATTTCTTTCGTGAGTTTCATATCTTTTTCGTTTTTAGCAAATGCCGAAGGGGCGTTCGGGCAGCTCTCCGAGGAGCCGCCGGAAGCGCACGCGCCGAGCGTCAGGGCGGCAAGAACCGCGCTAAGCGGCGCCGCGAGTTTTAATGTCAGGCTGTTTTTTTTCATAATTTCTATTTGTCCGCCACTTTGAATTCAAGCGGCAATGGTTTTGTGTTTTTGGGTTTGTATTCCGGAAGGGGCTCCGCCTTTTTGAAGAGCTTTGCGGCCTTTTCGGCGTCGTTTACGACAACGCGGAAGCCGACGTTGTAGACTTTCTGCCACGGGCGGTAGTCGCGCCGCAGGCTTACGCGCGCCCACTTCATCCTGTCGCGCCACGAGCCGCCGCGGACGACCTTGCGGTCGGGAACTGACTCGCCGCCGAGGGTCTTGGTGTAGTCGTCGAGCGTCCACTCCGCGACATTGCCCTGCATGTCGTAAAGGCCGAAAGCGTTCGGCGCGTACAAGCCGCTCTGCACGGCAAGCAGGTTGCCGTCGTCCACATGCCTGTCCGCAGGCATATTGTCGATGAACTTGTCGGGGCGGATGCGCGGCTGCGGGTCTATGCCGCTAACCGCGAATTTGCGCGCGCTGAAATCCATGAGGTTTTCAAAGTTTCCGAAGTCGTCGCCGAGCTTTCCGAACCAGAAGTCGCCGGCGCTGCCGGATCTCGCGGCCCACTCCCACTGCTTTTCGGTCGGCAGCGAAACCTCTATCCCAGCCTTTTCGGAGAGCCACTTGCAGAAATCGCGGGCGTCGTTCCACGACACGCGCACCACGCTCTGCTCCGGCAGGTTGGAGGGATAGCCCGGGTTGACATGGTCTTTCCAAAGCCTATCCTGATGGCCGGAGTCGTGCGATTTGTCAAAGAGCGCGTACTGGGCGTTGGAAACTTCAAACTGCCCCATGTAGAAAGGCTTTTCGACCTTTTCGAGCTTCGCGGGGCCCTCGTCGTAGAACCCGTCGTTGGAGCCCATTACAAACGCCCCCGCGGGGACGAGCGCAAGCCTCATGCCTACCCCGCCGCCGAGATCTACGGAGATTTCCTTCGGCAATCCTGCGCCGGCGATTTTCTTAGCCGCCTCGCGGCTGTCGAACGGGAAACCGTCCGCCTTGGGCGCGGGACCGGAGTGTTTCGGCTCCGCGGCGGGGGCGGCAAATTCGCGGACTCCGCCGTCGTAATTTATCACGTTGGGGTCGTCGTGGCGGTTGGCGTACTTGGAGAGGAAGAACTTTCTGCGTTCATAGCCGTCGTACTTGACCTCGGGATAGATCTCCTTCCAAGTGCCCACGCACGGGACGTTCAAATCCATCCACGTTATGAGAATTTTCATCGACTGCGGGTCGAGCTTCACGCCCTTGTGCCCCTTTTTGAGCATTTGCATAAGCTCGCTCGTGTCTGCGTGGAATTCCAGAGGAGAAAGAAGGCGCTGGTTGCTCTCGGGGCCCGAGCGGCGGACGTACTTGGAAAGGTTCAAATACGATTCAGGGAAGTGCTTCCAGATCTTCGGGTTTTCGCGCGAGAAGTTCGGGATATCCTTGTTGGACTTCGGGTTGTGGCAGCCCGCGCAGTATTGGTCGAGAACGGGCTGGACGTCGCGCACAAAAGAATATCCGCGGACGGGGGCGACGAACTGTTTGATCTCCGACGGGCGCTTGCGCGCCGCCATTGCGGGCGCGGTGGAGGGCGTCATGCCCTGCCCCTCGTGGCAGCCCACGCAGCTTTGGGTTTCGCCGGGCATGACCGTAAACCAGCTGCGCATAAGCGCCAGAGCCTTGCCCTCGGCGTCGAGCGGCTGTATGGCTATCGGCCTGTTTGCAGGCACCTTGAACATCGCCGAGCCGTCGGGCTCCACGGGAACCGTGCCGTGTATGCGCTTTACGTCCCAAGAGGCCTCGTTTCCTATGATGTCGTGGCTGCCTATGTCGCGGTAGCAATAAAAGTATTCGAAAATGCGCAAAGCCTTGACCGTCCCGCGCGGAACGCCCTTCAATCCGGGGCCCTGGTAAATGTCGTTGAGGAATACGTAGCCGTAGTCGAGGTCGCGGTCGGTCTTGTCCATTATGGCGGGCGGCAGCTTGCGCGGCTCGACCGGAACGGGCTCGAAGAGGTATCCGCGGTTGATGTCCGTCTGCATGAGAGTCATGTTGTCGAATGCGTCGACAAGGTATATCCCCTGCGGCCTGTCGCCGTGGTCGAATACGGAGGCGACAACATATTTTTCGGAGAGCGGATACGGGTGTATGAGGTGCGGATATTTTCCGTCCACGAGCCTGTCCTTTATCTCCGCCTTGTACTCCCTACCGTAGGACGGGAATTTGTGAACCCTGCCCCCGTCCTCTATGGTGCCCTTCGAGACGTCGAAGAGGTGCAGTTCGCCCTTGCGCGCAGTGCCGTGGTGCCCTGACACTATGCCGACAAACTTATTGGGGTCCCCCGGGATCTGGCGGCAATAGAAGAGCGAGTTGGGCCAGTAGCTCGTCGAGCCGTAGAACGACGACTGCGCCGTGCCGTCGGGGTTCATGTGCATTAAGATTCGGGAAAAGTAGTGAGAATTGTCGGTGTATTCCCAGCGGGTGTAGAGAACGCGGCCGTTTTCGAGCATCGTGGGCGTCCAGTCGGCGTCCTGCTCGAAAGTCAGTTGCCGTATGGACTCGTCCACCTCCTTCTCGGAGCCGGCGTTCGGATCCATGGAATAGAGGTTCGCGACCCAGTCTGTGCCGGTCACGCAGGGAACCCCGACGTGGGTTGCAGTCGAGCAGAAAATTATCCTGCCGTCGGGCGTGTATGCGCCGTCGAAAACGTCGATATCGTCGTGTATGCGCGGCGAGACGGGGCGCGACTTTCCGGTTTGCACGTCGAATTCGTCGAGCTGCCAGCGAACCTTGTTGTCCACGGTTGAGTAGAGGATTTTAGAACCGTCGTACGACACGTCTATGTCGGCGACCGCGCTGTTCGGGGCGAGAACTTTTTTGGCGGTTTCGGGAGACGTTATGTCGTCGGCAATCCATAGCTCGTCCTTAAAATTGTGGGAATCCGCCCTTCCCTTATGGAACCCCGCGTTGGTAAGGACGCTGTTGCCCTGCCAGTTTTGCGGAAGCCCCATGCCGCGCGTGCCCCACGGGCGGAATATGAACGCCCACTTGGGATGCTTTTTCAAGAGCGGATTGGCCAAGAGCGATTTCGCCGCGAATTTCCTGAATTCTTCCGCGCCCTCCTTCGCCTTGGCGTCCCCCCTGCGGAGGCCGCTTTTTATTTCGGGAATCTTTTTCTCCCATTCTGCGAGGGCGGCGAAATCCCCGCCGTATTCGGGGAAGGATTTTTTCATGTCCTCCATGGCGGCGCGGACGTTGGCGACGTCGTAGCCGAGGGCGTTCTCGACCGCGCGGGTGGTTATCATGTCCTCCAACAGCGCGATGCGCTCCGCGTCGGCGGACGGGTCTTTCATCAGCTTTTCGAGGCGCTTTTCAAACTTTCCCGCCGAAAAAAGGGAGCGTTCGAGAGCCATCGAAAGGGCGCCGGCGATAATATCGCGGTTGTCGCGCGCGGCTATAAGCGACGGAATGAGCTGCCTGTTGGCGCCCGCCCTGAAAACCGCGTCGGCGACTTCCGGAAAATCGGCGGATATTTTGCGGGATATGCCCACCGCCGGATCGTCGCAAAACGACATGTAGAGCAGCACGGGAACTTTTTGTTCGTTCACGGAAAATTTCAGCGCGAATTTGTTTTCGCCCTTTTTGAGGTCAACGTCCAAAACCTTGAAATCGGTCGTCCTGCTTTCCCCGTTGAACGGGGTCACATTCGGGCGGTCGAAATAGCCCTTGCCCGAAGACTTGTCGTAGGCGTTGAGAACCGCGGCGGGCTTGGAGTTTATAAATAGCTCGCACTTCGCGCCGCTTGAAATCGTAAGGGGAATTTTCGCGTCCTTTGCGGCGTCCACGGTGAAATAGACGTAAAACACGTACCTCGAAAAATAGCGCGGATTGCAGAATTGCAAATCGACGCTCCTGCCGAATTGGAAGTCAAGCTTCTTCCAGACGTATTCGCCGTCAAAGGCGGTTTTGAGGTTGACGGGATTCGCGACGGGGTCGGCGGCCTTTATCTCCGACTTGTTCCATTCCGGAAAGGCGAAAGATGCGTAAACGTCGGACACCTTGAAGTCCTCCGCGAACTTCGCGTCGGCGGCGGCCTTCCACTCGCGGTACTTCGCGCCGCTCTTTGCGACGGAATCAGAGAACGAAGAGCCCTTGACGTAAAGCGAGTCGGCGCCGGAAGCGGCAACCGCGGCGGCGGCCATCAAAGCCGCCATGTGCACTAAGAATTTTTTCATATTTTCCCCTCCTTCGCTTCCTCCGGTTATTCGGAGGACAAAGTTTTGTAAAGCTCAAAAGCCTCCGCCGGCTTCAATCCGCCGTGGACGACCCCCTTGACGGCTTCGAGCATCGCCGCCGGATTTTCCGCCTGGAAGATGTTGCGCCCCATGTCGACGCCGCGCGCGCCGTCGGAAATCGCCTTGTACGCGAGCTCGAGCGCGGCGCTCTCGGGGAGCTTTTTGCCGCCCGCTATAACTATCGGCACGGGGCAGCCCGCGACAACTTTTTCAAATCCGTCGTCGCAATAATACGTCTTTACGAAATTCGCGCCGTTTTCGGCACACACGCGGGCGGCGAGCCCCAGATAGCGCGCGTCGCGCGCGAGGTTCTTGCCGACGGCCGTCACCCCGAGCGTGGGAATGGAGTAGCGCGCCGAGAAATCCGCGCACTTGGCGAGATTCGCGATGGTCTTGGCCTCAAACTCCCCGCCGACGGCAACCATCGGGGCTATCGCCGAGGCGTTGAGGCGGACGGCCTCCTCTATCGACATGAGGCACTCGTCGTTGAGCTCGGTCAGTATGGTCGAGCCAGCGCTGAAACGCAACGCCAGCGGCACGCGCGATTCCGGCGGAACCACGCTCCTCAAAGCCCCGCGCGTGCACATTATGCAGTCCGCCGACTTCACGAGAGGCACTATCGATATGTCCATGCGCTCAAGCCCGCTCGTCGGCCCCATTATGTAGCCGTGGTCGAAAGCCAGCATAACCGTGTTGCCGCTCTTGGGGTTGAATATCGACGCCATGCGCGCCTTGATTCCCCAGTCGGCGTTGCCGAGCCCTTTCAGAAAGAAGGAGCCGGCGTTCTGCGCCGCCGTCCCCGCGTTGAAATTTTTCGCCTCGATGTTTCCTTCCGCGTCTGCCATTTTTCCGCCTTTCCGTAATAAATAAAATTATTTCCCGAACGCCCGGGAGAACGCCGCAAACATAATCGCGTTCGAAACCGCCCCCGGGTCGAGCGTCCCCACGGATTTTTCTCCGAGATTGCGCGCCCTGCCGAACTTTGCCCTAAGCTTTTCAGTTGATTTCGCACCCTCGTCGGCGGCTTTTGCCGCAGCCGAAAAGAGCCCCGCCGCGTCCGCCGCGCCCTTCATTGCGCGCACTGCGGGAATGAGGGCGTCAAAACAGGTCTTGTCGCCCACGTCGCCCTTTACGACCTCGCGCATGGACGCGAGGGCGCCCTCGAACGCGGAGGCTATTTGCGCCGCCGAAAGCGACTCCGCCCCCGCAGGAAGAGCGTCGGAAATCCCCGTAAAGAGCGTCCCGTAAATCGTGCTCGTCGACCCGTTGGAATTTGCCATTGCCGCCATGCCGGCGTCGAAAAACGCGTCTTTGAGGTTCGACGCGGCCTGGACAGCCCCGCTCGCCGCCTCAATCGCCCCGCGCATGGCCACCCCGTGGTCGCCGTCGCCGCAGGCGGAGTCCAGGCGGCAAAGGTTTTGCTCTTCCGCCGCGATGTCGCGCGCGGCCTCGGCGAACATTTTTTTCAAAATCGGAAGCGTCAGTTCCATGTCATTCCCCCAGCGAAGTCCAGTAAGGGGCGTTCGAGCGCGCCCTGATTAGCCTCATCTCCTCCGCGTCGGCGACGCACAGAATCATCTGGAAGCCCGCCATCTCCTGCACCGTAAGAAGCTCGTCCACTATGCCGCCCGCGACCTTCGCGCCCGCGGCCTCGGCGCAGTTTTTCGCCGCGCGGAATACTATCGCAAGCTCCATTGGCGTCGTCGCGCCCGTGCCGTTTATTATGATATAAACAGTCTCGCCGGCCTTCAAATCCACTGCTTTTGCGAGGTTTGAGAACATTATCTTCGCGGTCTCGTCGGCGGATAGAATTTTTCCCCTTCCGCCTCCGCCCTCGCCGTGCTGCCCCATGCCGATTTCCATTTCGTCGTCGCCGAGCTCGGTAATGGGCTGGCCCGTCTGCGGATGGGTGCAGCCGCTCATGGCGACCGCCAAAGTCGCAATCCTCGAATTGAACTTTTCCGCTACCGCCAAAACTTCGTCGAGCGTCTTTCCCTCTTCCGCGGCAGCTCCCGCCACTTTTATCAGCGGCAGGCAGCCGGCAAGCCCCCTTCTGTCGCCCTTCGGGGCGTCGAGACCGGCGGAGATGTCGTCGGCGACAAGCACCGACTTGACGTTTATGCCCTCGCGGGCCGCCATTTTAAGCGCCATGTTCGCGCTCATTACGTCCCCCGCATGGTTGAGAACCACAAGCAGGATTCCGGCATAGTCCTTAAACTTGCGAAGGGCGGCGAGCACCGCGACGGCGTTGGGGGCGGCAAAAATATCGCCCGCAACGCTCGCGTCGAGCATTCCCTCTCCGACGAATCCGCTGAGGGCGGGCTCGTGCCCGGAGCCGCCCATCGTGATTACCGCAACCTTTTCGCGCGGCTTGGGGACTGCGCGCGCGACAATCCTGCCCTCTTCGAGCCTTATCTTGTCCGGATACGCGCCTGCGAGCCCTTCGAGAAGCTCGTCCGTCAGGTTTTCGGGAGAATTTAAAAATTTCTTCATTTTCATAATGTCGGGAAATGTTAAGGTTTTGCCGATAAACGGAATGCCCGCTTTGGAATGTAAAACATTGTTTTTACGATCGGGCGGCTTGTCAATATTTTTTATAAAAATACTTTTGTTTTACATTTCAAACAAATCTCTTTTCTTTAAAAATTTTTTGTTTGCATTGCTCCCGCGCGCATGGGGCGAACATGGAGAAATAATAACGCGCCGGCTGGACATAAGAATGCGGGAAAGCGTTTTGGCGGCGGCAGGCGCCGGACGAAAATTGCGCGGCGGGACAAAAAATTCCGCACCTCAAAAGCCGCTCCGGCGGCGAGCCGCCCATGCCGGATGATAACGCGCGTCTACTTGGAGCTTGCGAGCCCCCTTATGCGCCCCAGGGCGCGCTCCGTGCAGGAGTATCCCTCGCGGTATAAGGCCTCCAAACGCTCCGCCGAACGCTCGAGGCGGTTTACTTTCAGAGGAGACTCGGGACGTATGACAACCGCCCTTCCCGCGCTCTCGAGTTCCTCTATATAAGACAGGGACGCATTGTAGCGCGCGTTTTTGGTCGCCAGAGCCTTCCGCAATTCCGGATATTTTGAGTACACGAAGCCGGGCAGGCGCGAAAACTTTTCGCTCTTTCTGTACCCTTTGTTTCGCGTAAGCACAACCACGCACTTTTCATACCCGTCGGACTGCGCCCTGCGAATCGGCAGCGCGTCCGCTATGCCGCCGTCGAGCATCGGAACGCCCCCGACATACACCATCCGGCATGCGAACGGAAGGCTGCACGAGGCCCTGCACTTCAAAAGCAGATCGTCGGAGTCGACGGGCGTGTCGAAATATGCGGCCTTGCCCGTCAGGCAGTTTGTCGCGACGAGGACAAACCGCCCCGACTTCAAATAGGCGCCCATGTCGTAGGGGAGAATTTTTTTGGGCAGCTCTCCGAACAGAAAGTCGTAGTCCATTATGCACCCCTGCGAGAACAAGAACTTAACGCCGATATAATTGCGCTCCGACAGAATGTCTATGTCGCATTTGCGCGCCCTGCCCCTTTGCCGCGAGGCGTACGAAAGGCCGTTCGACGCGCCCGCCGAAACGCCGATTACGTACGGAAAGAATATCTTGTTGTCGAGAAAGCAGTCGGTGGCGCCCGCCGTGAAAACTCCGCGCATTCCGCCGCCTTCAAGCAGTAGTCCGAGATTCATTTTCCGCTACGGCTATACGCTCGCAATGCGGATTTCAAACAAATTCGAGCGCCGGCGGCGTCCTGCCCTCGTCGTGGGAATGGTCCGACTCCTCTGCGTGGTCGCCCGAAGGAGGGTCGCTCGAAAACGCGAACCTGACCATAAGCGGCGTCGCCGAATCCGCAGCGGGTTCCACCATAACGGGCGGCCTCACGCTCGGCGACATTGATATCCTTGTCGGCGACAACGGAAATTCCGCCAACGCGCTGAGAGTGGACACTGTCGGCGCGGACGTCAATTTCGGAACGCTTACCATCGCCAACAATGGCTTTACGCAGACTGTGATTGTTTCCACTCAATCCGACACTTCGGCAACGGGCAAATGGATAGGGGATACCATAAACATCATATCGGACGGCGTAAACAGGCAGACCGTCACCCTATCGCCGAACAATCCCCACTTAACCCTGAGCGGCGGCGTAAACATAACAAACAACTCCGCGATAGATTCGGCGATAATTCAAGGACAAACGCAAATAAGCGGCGCGATAACCATGAAAGCCGCCGGCTCCGCCGAAGGGGCGAGGCTCACGTTGAGTATGTGGAATATGAATTTCGGCGGATTTTCCGACGGAGGCGTAGCCGCAAACCATGTGATACGCTTCAACTGGGGCGGAACGATAAACCTATATAATGCCGCCGATTATTCATGGAGAGGCAGATTTGAAGTGGAGGGCGGAGAAAACATAAACATATCAAAAAACGGAGTCGGTTCGCAGCGCTTTGAAGTCACGGGAATCAAAAACCACTTCGGCAATATCAGGGCGAACGAGGGTCTGCTTGAAATCGACGCCTCCGCCATCTCGACGCTGTTTGCGAACAACCTTTACGTCAGCGGCGGCTCTTTCAAGAACGTCGGCAACCTCAACGTCGGCGCGCTGATACTGACGGGCGGAAGCATCGTTCTCGGCAACGACACAGGCATGATAATCGTAGACGGAAACCTGAGCAAGGGGGACGCACCGGAAGACGCCGGAAAAATCTCCATCGATTTTTCCGAACTGACTGCTTCCGGCGAATACACCCTTATAGAAGTCCTCGGGGATATAATAGATTTCGACAGGGAAGACGCCCTCGCGGACTTCGACTTGATAAACCTCGTCGAAGGCGCGAACGCCGAGCTAATTTGGGACGGCAATTCGCTCGTGCTATCCTACACAGTTCCGGAGCCCGCCGCCGTAGCCGCAATTCTCGGGGCGGCCGCACTCGGATTCGCCGCGCTCCGCAGACGCAAGTAGCGGGAAAACCTACGTTTTGAAAAATCGCGCGATTGCGTTTGCAATCGCGCATTTTTTGTGCTTGGATATTTCACTGCATCGGGGGCGGAATCCGCGCCCGCATGGAAGATTATGGCGAAAATCCTCGACTGCACCCTCCGCGACGGCGGGCTCGTGAACGACAGCAATTTCTCCGACGAATTTGCGCGCGCCGTCCTGCGCGCGTGCGAAATAGCGGGCGTGGACACCGTCGAAATCGGCTTTAAAAATTCAAAGAAATATTTTTCCCCCGAAAAATTCGGCAAATGGAGGTTCTGCGAAGAATCCGACATAAGGGAAACATTCGGCGACGCGCCGCGCGGGGCAAAGCTCTGCTCCCTCATGGACGCCGGAAAATGCGACATATCCGCCCTGCCGCCGCGTCCGGAAAGCATAGTATCGAAAATCCGGTGCGCGTTTTACGCCGACCGCGCGCGGGAGGCCGCCGAGACGCTCGGCGCCGCCTCCGAACTCGGCTACGAGACCTCCGCGTGCCTGATGGCGGCCCCGCAAATCGAGAGGCGGGAACGCGAAAAAATCCTTGAACTGCTCGCCGCCTCGAAAGCCGGAACAATCTATCTAATGGACAGTTTCGGGACGCTTCTGCCCGCGGAGGCGCGCAAGCTCTGCGCGGAGTATTCGCGCTTCTGCCGCGAATGCGGAAAAGCTTTCGGCGCGCACTTCCACAACAACCTGCAATGCGCTTTCGCAAATTCCATAATTGCGGCGGAAGAGGGCGCGGATGTTGTGGACTCCACAATAGGGGGGCTCGGCAAGGGCGCGGGGAACTGCCCCACCGAGCTTCTGGCGGGATTTTTGCTCGGCGCGGACGCCGCCGTCGCGCCCTCGGAGGCCGCCGAAAAATTCGCCGCGCCGCTCGCTGAAAAATTCAAGTGCGGATTCCGCCCGCAGTACATGCTCACCGCCCTTTTGAAAATCCACCCGAGGCCGGCGATGGAATACTCCGCAATGCCCAATCCTCCGCCGCTCCCCGAATTTTACGAAAAGTTAAAGGAAAATACGAAATGAAAAAGATAATAATAGCCGCAATAGCCGCCGCGGCGTTTATCGCCGCGGCCTCCGCAAAAGAGCTGAAGGTGCTGACGATAGGCAATTCCTTCGCGGACAGCGTATTCACGTACCTGCCGAAAATCGCCAAAGCCCAGGGGGAAGACCTCGTGCTCGAGCGCGCCAACCACGGCGGCTGCGAGCTCGACAGGCACTGGTCGTACGTCGAGAGGGAGGAGGCCGACCCCGACGTAAAACTCTACCGCGGCAACAGGAAAAAGCTGCGCGAAATTCTCGCCAGCCGCGACTGGGACATCGTGACAATCCAGCAGGCGAGCCACAAGAGCTGGATTGCGGACTCCTACTTCCCGTACGCCCAATACCTCTACGACTATGTGAAAAAGCACGCCCCGCAGGCGGAAGTCGTAATCCAGCAGACGTGGTCGTACCGCTGCGACGACGGCAGATTCGGAAACGGCCAGTGGAAAATCACCCAAAAGCAGATGTACGAAAAGCTTTCCGAAGCCTACGCAAAGGCGGCCGAAAAGCTCGGGGTGCGCCGGATTCCCAGCGGGCTCGCCGTCGAAAAGGCGCGCGAAATGCAGCCGCACTCCTACAAGCCCTCCGACCCCGCCGCCCGAAAGTCTCTCCTGCCGCCGGATCTCCCCCCGCAGGCGGGCGCGATCGTCGGAAATTTCTACTGGAAGAAAAACCCGAAGACCGGCGAGCTCGAGCTCAAAAACGACTCCATACACCTCAGCAACCGCGGGCAGTATTTGCAGGCGTGCGTGTGGTACGGCTTCCTCTTCGGAAAAGATCCCAAAGACATAAAATACGTCCCCGACTCGATAGGCGACAAAGACGCCGAGATGCTCCGAGGCGCGGCGTCGGCAGCCCTCAAAGAAATGAAACAGCCCGCCCGATAGAAATCGGAATGCTGAAAGGCCGCCCGCGAAATTTCGGGCGGCTTTTTTTTCGCGCCCCAGTCCGGCGCGCGGGCGTTCTGCGGGAATCGGAACGCCCGCGCGCGCAAATTCTCCCCGCTCCGGCAACTTTCCCCAAAGCGGCGAGGATTTCAGCGCACAATGCGAAGCTCGAACTTCAGCTCCCTGCCCGCGAGGGCGTGCAAAATTTCTATGAGCCGCAGCATAGATGCAAGCCACGCGGGATTCTCCGAGCGGTTCTGAGCCCAATTGAGCTTTTTGCCGCTCAGCCCCGCCGGGCAAAAGCGGTAGAGCGCCCTGACCAGCCTGAGAATCCGCGCGTCGTAGCGCGAGCACAGCGACCCGCAGTTGGGGAAGCGCAAATCCTGGTGTTCCCTCGCCCATTCCATGCGCTCCGCAATCGGGTCGCCCGCAATCTTCTTCTTCGGGAAAACAAAAACCGCGCCGACCGCAAACAAATCCGGATTGTCCAAAAACGCGCTGCGGCGGTATCCGAAGCCAAGCTCGGATTTTTTTAAAGTCAGCAGCCCCTCCGCGTTCGCCGCCTCGACGCTCTCTATGTAATCCGAAACCGAAATCCCCTCCCCCGGGCCGGAGCCCGCGTTCATGGCTATCGCGCCCCCTATCTGGCACGGAGCGCTCGCGAGGCAATAAAAACAGTCGCGCCCGAGCTCTTTCATTCTCCGCAAAAGTTTGAGCATCGGCACGGACGACGACACCCTGAACCTGTCGCCGCCGAGATGCTCTATCGCCTCCGGAAGCGCGTTTTTCATTACGAGCTGCCTTATTCTGCGCGACGCGAAAAATATGTTCGAGCCCCCTCCGAGAAAAACCGTCCCGAGCCCCCTTCCGCCCGCAATCTTCAAAAGCTCCGGAACGTCCTCCGCGCGCCTTATCTCGGCGAAATTCTCTGCGACGTGCCGCGAGCGGAAAAGGCTGAAATCCCTGCCCTCGCGCCGTTGGATTTCCGCCGGCATCACTCAACCCCCGCTCCCAATTTGCCGTCCGCGAAATCGGAGACAACCCCGACGAGCAGCCCGCGCTCGGCGGCGTGCACGCGCTCCTCAAAAGTTTCGAGAGTGTCGGACGGCAGTATGTCCACGGCTTTTTGGGCTATCACTCTTCCGCCGTCGAGCTCGCCCGAGACGAAGTGCACGCTGCATCCGCCGCGCGCCTCCCGCGCCTCGAACGCGCGCCGTATGGCGTCCTTGCCCTTGTACGCCGGCAAAAGGCTCGGGTGCAGATTTATCATTTTCCCCTCAAACTCCCGCACTATCGAATCGGGAAGAATCCGCATAAAGCCCGCCAATACCACGAGATCCGCGCAAACTTCCCGCATGGCTTCGATATACGCCGCCTCGCCTTCGCTCGACAGGCGCGCCCCGTGTCCGCCGGGGTCGATGAAGCGCGCGGGCACGGAGAATTCGCGCGCCGCTGAAAGCGCGGGAGCGTCCGCGACATCCGAAAACAGGGCGCAGACTTCCGCGCGGATTCGCCCGGACGCCGCCGCCTCCATGACGGCGCGCGCGTTGGAACCCCTGCCGCTCGCGAGGATCAGAACTTTCATTTTCCCAAAAACTCCTCCAATGCCTTTGAAATAAACGGCGCCTGGCGATCGGAAAACGCCTCTTCCATTTTTGAAAAAAACCTGCCGAAATCCTCTACCTGGGAGTCGGAAAACGAAAACGGCTTTGAAATGCGCATTGCGAGGGAATTTTTTCCGGACGAAAGGTCCTCGTATTCGGCTTTGGAAATTTTCAGCGAAAATCCCGATAAAACTTTCGCGCCCGAGGAGTCGGGGCATATCTCCAAAATTTCGGAAATTCCCCCGATAAACTCGCCGAAGTTGTAGTCCGACTGGTTTATCCGCAGGCAATTGAGGCTTTCAACCTCGGCGGAGAACGAAGATATCGCCAGCTTCCCGCGGAAAAGCGAAAGCGGACAGACGCGCATCTTCACATTTTCGGCCTTTATGAACGCCCTGTCCCGCCCGTCCCCGCCGGAAGCCCGCTTGTAGGCGGGGGGGTTGAAAAGCGTCAGCCGGTCTATTGAAAACTCGCCGGTAAAGACGTTGAGATAGGCGTTTTCGTAAATGGGGTAAAAACCCGTGGCAGAAGCGACGGAATCCCGGAAAGCCCTCACGCCGGCAAAAGCGAAAAACAGCCAAAGCGCCCCGGCCGCCACCGCGCACATCATCGCAAGCGACAGCGCAAACGCAAACGAGCACCCCGCCGGTTTCTCCCTGGCAAACTTCAAGGCTTTTAAAAGCGAGCTCATAATTCCGACCCATAATGAAAGCCGCCCGCGGGCGGGCAACACAAAATTTCGGCCGCGGGCGGCAAAAATTCCCGCGCCTTGCCGATTTTGCAGTGCAAGGGCGCAAATCCGAAAAAAAAACTCCAAAAAAATCTGGAAATTCGCATTTGAATTGGGCAAGATTGCAAAAAAATATCGGCTTTTGATTTTCGCCCTGTCCGGTGTCCGGATTTCGGAACTTAAAAGCCGCATTTTTTTAAAGATTTTGCGGGCGGACAATCCGCAAAATCCAATATTACAAAAGAGAGCTCAACTATGAATATCGAATCTACAATATCGCTTTTGGGAGCCGTCCAGGCTGCCGGCGCGGACGGAAACATCCACGCGGCGTTCTGGATTGTACCGATAGCCTCAATAATCGCGCTCGCGTTCGCGTGGCATTTCTACTCCGGAATGAAAAAGGAGGAAGAGGGCACCGAAACGATGCGCAAAATCGCGGGGCACGTCCGCAGCGGGGCGCTCGCGTACTTGCGCCAACAGTACAAGGTGGTGGCCGCCGTGTTTGTGGTCATCACCATTTTTTTCGCCTTTCTCGCCTACGGCCTGAAAGTGCAAAACGACTGGGTGCCGTTCGCGTTCATCACCGGAGGCTTCTTCTCGGGGCTCGCGGGATTCTTCGGAATGAAGACCGCCACCTATGCCTCCAACCGCGCCGCGTGGGCCGCAAACCACTCGCTCGACAAAGGCCTGCGCGTAGCCTTCCGCTCCGGGGCGGTCATGGGGCTCGTCGTGGTAGGCCTCGCGCTCCTCGACATTTCGGCGTGGTTCCTCATCTTGAACTTCTTTATTGAGGACGCCAGCGACGCCCATAAGATGGTAATCATCACCACCACAATGCTCACCTTCGGAATGGGCGCGAGCTTGCAGGCGCTCTTCGCGCGCGTCGGCGGCGGCATATTTACGAAGGCCGCGGACGTCGGCGCGGACCTCGTCGGAAAGGTCGAGGCCGGAATCCCCGAAGACGACCCGCGCAATCCCGCCACCATCGCCGACAATGTGGGCGACAACGTAGGCGACGTCGCCGGCATGGGCGCCGACCTCTACGAATCCTACTGCGGCTCTATTCTCGCGACCGCCGCTCTCGGCGCCGCCGCCTATATGACCTCCCCCGAAGTCCAGATGAAAGCCGTCCTCGCCCCGATGCTCATAGGAGCAATCGGCGTAGTCCTCTCGATTTTCGGGATATATCTCGTCAGGGTCAGGCCCGGAGCCTCGAGCAAAGAGCTGCTGGGCGCGCTCGGCAGGGGCGTAAACGCCAGCTCCGTCCTCATCGCGATAACCTCGTTCCTCGTCCTGTACTGGCTCGACACTCCGAGGTGGCTCGGCAACTGGGGCTCCATCATCGTTGGGCTAGTCACCGGCATATTTATAGGCAAAATTACCGAATACTTCACCTCCGAAGCCTATCGCCCGACAAAATTCATAGCCGAGCAGGCCAAGACCGGCCCCGCCACCGTCATAATAGGCGGCATGGGCACCGGCATGATCTCGACTTTCTATCCGGTGATCGCCATAGTAATCGGCACGGCGCTCGCCTACGCCTTCTCCTCGGGCGGCGATCTCACCGACATGAGCAGGGGCCTCTACGGCATAGGGATTGCCGCCGTCGGCATGCTCTCCACTCTCGGAATAACGCTTGCGACCGACGCCTACGGCCCCATCGCCGACAACGCCGGCGGCAACGCCGAAATGTCCGGGCTCGGCAAGGAAGTCCGCAAGCGCACCGACATGCTCGACTCGCTCGGCAACACCACCGCCGCGACCGGCAAGGGATTCGCTATAGGCTCCGCCGCGCTGACCGCCCTCGCCCTGCTCGCCTCTTACGTGGAAGAATTGCGCATTGGCCTCGTCCGCGTAAAAGACTCTCCGGAAATCACCGAATTCGCCAAGGAAACCATACAAAAGTTCTCCGAAATCTCCGGCGGCGTCGAGTCTGCCAGCCTCCTCGACTTCATGACCGTCTACCAGGTCAACCTCATGAATCCGAAAGTGCTGCTCGGCATGTTCGTGGGCGCCATGATGTCCTTCCTCTTCTGCGGCCTCACGATGAACGCCGTGGGACGCGCCGCCAACCAGATGGTAAACGAAGTTCGCCGCCAGTTCCGCGAAAACCTCGGAATAATGAAGGGCACTTCCGAACCCGACTACGCGCGCTGCGTGTCGATTTCCACCAAGGCCGCTCAGAAGGAAATGCTATTCCCCTCGCTGCTGGCGGTTATAGCGCCGGTGGTCACGGGTCTTCTGCTCGGCGTGTCGGGGGTACTCGGACTCCTCGGAGGGTCGCTCGCGTCAGGCTTCGTGCTCGCCGTGTTTATGGCCAACAGCGGCGGAGCGTGGGATAACGCGAAGAAGTACATAGAACAGGGCAACTTCGGCGGAAAGGGCTCCGACGCGCACAAGGCCGCCGTCATCGGCGACACGGTGGGAGACCCGTTCAAGGATACGTCAGGGCCTTCGCTCAACATTCTCATAAAGCTCATGAGCATGGTGGCGATAGTCATGGCCGGATTCACCGTATCGTATTCCCTGATCTAAAATTTGGCGAATGTTTTTTGGCGCGGGGCTGTGTTGAGAAAGCCTTTTAAACCTCCCGCGCATTAAACATGCGCCACGCAAAGGAGTTTTTGAACAGCCGGCGATCCGCGCCGCCCGAACTCCAAACATATTCGAACCTCCCTTATGGGAGGTTCGTTTTTTTTGGGGAGGAACGGAGGAAACAGTCAAGCCTCGGAAACAATTGCCATAATATGCTCCCCCCGGTATGGGAGCGGCAATGCCGCCCTGCGGAAACGGTTGAAAGGGGGCGCACAATCCCCCCTCCCTCATATTCCAACCTATTTCCTCCGTCGGCGCGCGGCGGCGCAAAATGCGAACGCGCCGATAAGAGCCGCCACTGCCGCCGGTTCGGGGACAATCGAAAGGTTTGCGGTGATTGTCGAAATGCCGTCCAGCTCGGATATGCTTATCTTGCCTGCAATCCCGTCCTGGAGTTTCAGGGTGAAG